>JACLAB010000314.1_pt1 | contig 21721 bp, 11 predicted proteins | sample 8027921 | NCBI WGS metagenome assembly JACLAB01 (sample SAMN15725117, study PRJNA655200) | protist metagenome | isolation source: fluorescence activated cell sorting (FACS) single amplified genomes of... | place: USA: West Boothbay Harbor, Gulf of Maine | collected 2000-07-19
CCTAGCGACTTGGACGAGGAGGAAGCGCGAGATGCGTTCACGAGGAAAGAGAACGAGGCTGGAACGGCGTTCGCGAAGCGAGTGTTCGCGTACGTTTTCGAAAAGAAAATCAAGGATTTGTTGGAGAGAGAAGACATGTGGGCGAACAGAGATAAGAAACCGATGGCGCTGGATTCGGAGATGTTGTTGAATAAAGTGAACGAAGATTCGACGTCGGCGGGGTACGGTGACGCGCATAAGAAGTGGACGATGGAGGAAGCGGCGGAAATTTTCGTTCGGTCCGCCGGGAAGTTGTTTGAAAAAGGCGACCGAGCGAGCGAGTTTGATAAGGACGACGACGACGCGGTGGCGTTTGTCACTGCCACGGCTCAATTGAGATGCGCAAATTACGACATCGAATATATGTCTAGATTCGACGCGAAAGGTGTGGCTGGGAATATCGTCCATGCGGTAGCTACGACCAACGCCATCGTTTCCGGATTGATCGTCATCGAAGCGTTGAAGATTTTGAACGCGCAAAAACATCTTGGTGAACAAGAAGAAGAGGGCAAAAACGATAGATTGATTAAACTGGCAAACTCTAGATACACATTTGTTGGGAACTTTAACGCCGGGCGACAGCTGTTGCAACCTCTCGCGCCAGACGAGCAAAATCCAAAATGCGTCGTCTGCGCAAACGCCCGCGCGGAATTGTGTTGCGACATGTCCAAGACAACCTTAGCCGACGTCGTCTCGAAAGTTTTGAAGAGGAAGTTGAACACGAACGAACCGACCGTTTTGAAAGGTGACGAGATGTTACACGAGGAAGGGGAGGATTTGGATGAAGACGAGGTGGAGACGTACGCTGAAACTGGGAAAAGAACTTTACAAGATTTAGGCTTGGAATCTGGCGGCATTTTATGCGTCGACGATAACAGTCAAGAGTTGAAGTTTGACTTGGTCGTCGTGCATCAAGATTTAGAAAAGTTTGACGAGGACGCATTTCCGGAAGGTTTTGAATTGAGAGGCGAAACGCCAAAAGTCGCCGAAGGTGAAGAAGAGAAGAAAGTTGAAGACGAAGCGAGCCAATCGGATATAGAGATTGTCGAAGAAGGGGTGGAGATTACAAAAGCGGTCGAATCGCCACGGCTTGGTAAGACGAAAGCGAAGGCGTCATCGCCATCGCCGGCTTCCAAGAAAAGGAAGACGAAGTGAACTCAGCTTTAGATATATACGTACATATATAATTACAAACAGGCCGCTATATAAAAAATAATAAAGTTCACGCCGCGCAAAAAAATCTCTTTCTTGGGCTCTCTGCTATTTACAATCCACACTAAACATTTTATGGATAACTTTTATACGACGCGTTCTCTTCCTCCTCCAACTCGCGATCGACGAACTTTTCGTATTCACTTTCGTTCATTAAATCCGAGCAGTTTTTCACTTCTTCTCCTATGGCTTTGCACTCTAAAATATTCGCGTTTGGCACGCACAGTTTATACGCCTCTTGAACCATCTCGTCGTTAAATCGAACATTTCTGACCCTGAACGGCAACTTCAAATCTCTGACTCCGTTCACGTTGCTCCATAAGCTGTGGTATAACTCGTCCGCTGCTGTTCTGTGAAATCCAGACCATTTCAAAGTGGCCAACGACGTTTCGTTTTTTATAAATGTTTTAGGCGCCTCCTTCTCAGCTTTTTTTTCAATCGCCAACACGTCTCCGATTTTATCGAATCCAAAGTCGCTCACCGCGACCGAGACGGAAACTTCGTCTTCTTTTTCCGACAAAAATCTCTCAATCGTGAGCCTTTCGTGCGTCGTGGTGTATAAAATCGTCGTCGTCTTCTTTTTTCCCATCCGCATCGCTTCGTCTGCGACACCAAAACCACTCGTCGAAGAAGAAAACCGACTCCCCCCTCGTTGTCTCTTTGCCACGTCTTCTCTGTTTTTCGTGTTCATCTTCGTCAGATTATTACTACTAAACAAACCAGAAGAACGAACGACGGTAGCATCACTAACAGTAGCGCTCGAAGAAGAAGAAGAAGAAGAAGAAGTTCTCGCGAACGAACGCGTCATCGCGTTTCGTGTCGTCGCTGCAGCCGCGCGTTTCATTTTTTGACGACGACGACGACGACCCGAGAGCGCAATAAATAAGCGTGACGTACGTACGTCTCTTTACGCGTGCTCACTTTTTTTCCTTTTTTGATGCCAAAATCCCAAAAATTTCCTCTTAATTCCAGAGTCTTTCTTCCTCCTCGGCTTCAAAAAAAAACAGGCTGGGACAGAGAGAAAAAGAGTAGCGTTTTCCAATCCACACGCCTAACCTATCGGGGAAGCACCGTGCAAGATATATATGTACATGATAAAAAAAACGTAAAACCATCCGAACGAAGGCCAGACGCTCTCGGATGATGACGACGATGACAGCAACTTCGTCGCGATTTCGTTGAAAACGAAGAGAGAGAGAGAGAGAGATTTCTGAGCATGAATTAGAAAAAAAGAGAAAATGTATCCGGGGAGCCAGAGACAACGACAACGAGGAGGAGGAGGAGGGCGACAACCGTCGTCGTCGTCGTCGTCCGGGTACCCTCCTTCTGGTAACAGACCTCCGTCTTCGTCTTCTCCGTCCGCGTTCGCTCGAGGCGTGGCTTTAATCAGCCCGAGGGGTATTCTGAATCAATCCAGACGATTTTTCGACGACTATCAGCGACGACGAGTAAGAAGCGTCGGTTTTGGACGCCAGCCGAGGAGATATCGTCCACTGTTGGCGAGAGACGATCGTCAAGACGGGTTTCAAACGCCGAGATTTTTATCGAGCTGGTTGAGAGGGCCGGGCGGGGTTTTACTCTTGTTTTCAATCGTGTCGTTGTGGTTTACCATGAGAACTTTGGATCAGTTTACGCACCAAACGCACATCGACCATCGCGATAAACACGTCTCGAGGAAGTTTTGCGAAGAGAGGAACGAACGCATGCCTTTGATTTGCGCGCACGGAGGATTACACGGCGGCGTCGGGCAGGAAAGAGGTGCTTCGTTTCCAAACACCGTATCTGCGTTCGTCGCCGCGAGTAGGGAAGGATTCGAGTGCGTTGAGGTGGATGTTTCGAGAACGCGAGATAACGAGTTGGTGTGTTTACACTCGCGAGAGCTCAAAACGATTACGAACAATAAGTTTGAAAGAGTTCAGGACGTGACTTTAGACGTCATACGAATGCACGCGAAGAAAAAAGGGGTTTGGATATCCACGTTCAGAGAGGTTGTGGACCAAGTCGTAAACAGAGGGTTTAAGCAAGTCACGATTGACGTGAAGGATGACCCGAAAGCGGGATGGTCGGGATTACCGGAACAGATACTCGAGACTGTTTTCGCAGACGATAGTAGCAATAATCATAACGGGGGTGGTAGAGGTAGCAATAGTAATAAGCATAATAGTAAGAGGAGCTGTGAAGAGTGCGTGTTCTGGGGGAAAACCGACGCGATGTTGAGGAAATTCATAGAATTCGACGGCGGTAAGCACAAAGTCGGGTACACGGTGGCGAATTTCTCTCGAGCGTTGAGAGACGAAGGGTACCACGAATTGAGCACAAACAGACCTTTAGGCGCGTACTGCGTGGCTATTCAATCGGAAATGGCCGAGGAAGAGAAACTCGTCCGAGATGCGAGCGAAAAGTTAGGTTTAAAGACATTCGCTTGGACCGTAAGCGACGCTCGAAGAGTGCGGAAGTTGGCGAACAACAACATCGACGGCATAGTCACGGACGATCCGTTGATCGTTCGAAACGTGTTCGAGAAGATGAGACGGGACTGTCTGAGAGGCAGTCACCACGTCCGCGACGAGCGTCTGTGAGATTATGATGATATAATATCAACGAATAAGTTTAGTTCTTTGTCACACTCGCGCGATGATAAAAACGCATCATTTACGGCACGTTTTCTACGTCAACTCATATTTTCACTGCTACACTTCTACTATGACGACTACTATGACAACTACTTTACTCTCATTTTTTTAACCTCCTCCGAATCCGCTGAAACCCATCGCTTTCATCATCTCTTCCTCCTCCACGGTCTTCTCCACCTCCTCTTTCGTCTTTCCCAATTTTTTCGCCTCTTTCTTCAACCGTTTTCTCTCTCTCTTCGCCTCGGCTTCCTCTCGTTCTTTATTCGTCGCGTGTTCAATCCGCTTCACCAAATCTGTCTCCGTATCGATGCCTTCGTCTGGATTTTCCCCTCTCTTGATCATTTCCTTCCTCTTCTTGTGCACCGCAAATCTATTTCTCACTTGTTCCACCGTCGACCTCTCCGCGTGTATCGATATCCCTCGTTCGCGTTGCGTCTTCTTCGAGTTGATGTGGTCTAAATAACTCAACGAATCGTGTAAAATCACTCCGGTTTCTTTACACCGGAACCCGGACCCTTCCCCGGTGTTTGGATTCACCAAAGTCACCGTCCCTACTTTACTCTCTAAATCTTTCTTAAAATCTCTCTGAATCATATTCTCTCTCGTCAGAGGTTGTTTGACGACTAAACCATAATCCGACGCTTTCGGTTTCTTCTCATCCTCGACGCGTTGCAACGCTTTCGCGGCGTACTCGGCTTTGTCCCATTTTTTTCTCGTCGTGTTGTCCACGCCAGCCGCCGCTTTCGACGAAGACATTATTTTTAATCGTCTCTCGTTGTTTATCACTGTTAATATCACCTAAAAGTTAGTGCGTTTGTCCGCGCGCGCGAACGTGTTATATAAAAGCGTAATTGAGTGTTGTGCTTGTTGTTGTTGTTGTTTGCCGAATCGTGTGTTCTGTTGTTCTGTTTTTGTTAACATTTACGCGCCCAGACACCAGAGAGAAAAGATCTCCCCAAACCCCCTTTAAAAAAAGAGAGAGAGAGAGGGAGAGAAGACCAGAGAGAGAGAGACGCCGCCAACAAGCGAGCCCCCACGGCTTTTTGTGGCCGCCCAAAAATCGAGAGAGAGAAACCACCCCCGCACAAAAAAAAAACACAGAAAGAGTATTAGAAATGGCAAGTTTTGCAGAAGCTCCAGCCGGTGACGTCGCGAAGGGTACGTCATCACCATCTTTCTTTCGTTCTCTTTTCTCTTGCGTGTGTGTGTGTGTGTGTGATGCTATTTACTGACGTATTTTCTCCTCTCTCTCTCTCTCTTCTAAACAATAACAACAACAACACAGGCGCGAAGATTTTCAAGACGAAGTGCGCGCAGTGCCACGTCGCAGAACCGGGGGGAGGACACAAACAGGTACGAGATGTAGATATCATTGAATGTGCAAACTGCGCCGTGGAACGTTGAAGAGTGTCGTTTGTGTGCGCTCGAATGGCATTTTTTGTCGTCGAGACGATCAGATCTGGCCGTCCCGGACGCGTTTTCTTCGCGATTGGATTTGCTTTTTTCGCCTCGATCGATTTTGTGTGAAACGTTATCAAGAGAGACAGCCGAGAAGCGCGTGCTGCGCTCGCTAACGTGAACTTTCTGCCATGCGTAAATCATCGACGACATCGACTCACGCGTGTCTTCATCTTTTTTATCAACAGGGACCAAACTTAGGAGGCCTTTTCGGTCGCGTTTCCGGCACCACGGAAGGTTTCGCCTACTCCGCGGCGAACAAAAACAAAGGCGTCAAGTGGGACGAGACGACGTTGTACGACTACTTGTTGAACCCGAAGAAGTACATTCCGGGGACGAAGATGGTCTTCGCTGGCTTGAAGAAACCGCAAGACAGAGCCGATTTGATCGCGTACTTGAAAGAAAGCACCAAGTAACCGTAAACGTTATTTTAATACCCATCTTATAAGTTATACGAACACGTGTAGTAGTCCTAATATTAGAAATGCAACTCTCTTCTCTCTCTCTCTCTCTCTCTCTCTCTCTCTCTCTTCGTGACCACCACCACCCCGTTTTTTCGATTTTTCAATAACCAACTTCAAAAAACCATCATCGCTTCAATTCTTTAAAGTGTGGGTATTTTCTCGCACCGACTGACTGACTCTCATCCGTCGATATACTTCTCGTCTAATCTGCGGGGGAAAAGACGAGCGAGCGCGGATTTTGAACGACACACTACTCGCGATACACACGGAGTGGAAGAAGAAAAAAGAAACTCTCTTTCTCTCTCTCTCCTGTTCGCGCGTTTGGGAAAGGCAATTAAGCAATTTTTTAGGATAGTCACCACCACCAGTTTTAAACAACCAACAACATGTACGGGGGCGATGAAGTCTCCGCGCTCGTCATGGACGTTGGAACACACTCCGTGAAAGCGGGATATGCCGGGCAGGACACGCCGAACGCGGTATTTTCATCGGTAAGTTATAGTTATCGCACGATTTTTTCTTCTTGTCTTGCCGCCTTTTCGTCGATCGAGAAAATTCTTCTCTCTCTCTCTCGTTTCTTTGTTTCTCACGCGTTTGTCGCTTACTTTTGAATGCTGACGTTACCTCTCTTCGTGCGTTCACGTTACAGTCCGTCGGACGAGGCTCCGGGCAACTCGGCGGTCCGACGAAAGATTCAGACTCGGAAATGAAAGACGCGGACGACCCGCACGACATGAAACCAAAATCGATCCCTAACACAAACATATTTCGAAAGTCTCCTCAAGACAAGGACTTTTTCGTCGTTGACTCGGATAACATCCGAAGAGATGACGTGGAATATTGCTCTCCGTTTAACGCGGACGGCGTTTTGGACGATTTAGACGCGTACGAGGCGATATGTAATCACGTGTTTCGAGGTAGATTGTGCGTGCAAACGGCGGAACATCCTATTCTTTTGAGCGAGCCGGTGGCTACGCCCGAGGCGAATCGAGAGAAGATTGTGGAGTTGTTGTTCGAAAAGTATAAATTGCCGGCGATATTTTTGGGAAAGAATCCCGTTCTCTCCTGTTTCGCGAGCGGGAAAGCGACTGGCTTGAGTGTAGATGTGGGTGGACGCGCGGCAACCACCTGCGCGGTACACGAAGGGTACGCGTTGTTAAAGAGCGTGATTCAATCGAAAGCTTTAGGCGGACATTGCTTGACCGAAACGACTTTACGATACATGGAAGAGAAAACAAAAGGAGAAATTAAACCTAGATATGCGTTTAAGAAGAAGTTACAGACGGGCGGAAAGAACGACGGCGAGTTCAAGATTGAAAATTTGTCTTTTCCGAAAACGTCCAAATCATACAACTTATTGAAACGACAACAGATTGCAGAAGACGCGAAAGCGAGCGTTATGCGACTATCGGACATGCGTTTGGATTTGAAAAACAGCGATCTCAACCAAATGCCAACCGTACAGTACGAGTTACCAGATGGGAACACCATTGAAGTTGGCGTGGAAAGGTTCATCGTTCCGGAAATAATGTTCAACCCGGCCATCGTGGACGAGCTGAAGTTGAAAGGACCGCCGGTGATTGATGACATGCAGAACGCGATGTCGTTACCGGCGCAGGTTTTAGCGAGTATCCAGAACGCAGACGTGGACGCGAGAAAAGATTTGTTCGGCAACGTCATCTTATCCGGTGGTGGAACCATGTTTGTCAATTGCAAGGAGCGACTGGAGAGCGCGATTTTCGACCACGCGCCGCAAAATGTCAAAACGAAAGTCACCGCGAGTCAAAACGCAGTCGAACGACGATTTGCGACGTGGATTGGTGGCAGTATTTTAGCTTCGCTCGGGTCTTTCCAGCAAATGTGGATGTCGAAGGCCGAATACGACGAGTACGGTGTATCGCACATACATAAAAAGTGCCCGTAAAAACTTAAAAACTCGCCATCGAGGAATGTATAATCTTGAAGAATCTAATAAAATTTTCATCTACAAACTTGAGTGCTACTTCTATTGATACAATATTCTTCTTGTTTTTCTATTCGTGTGTGTTTCTCTCATGCGCCCTATTCTTATTTCTCTTTGTATCTCTCTCACTTGCGTCGTAGGTGGCTTTTGCGCAAATATTATTGTGCGAATCGATAAAAAATCCCCCATTTTACGCCGCGGTCACCTTCCTCTTCTTGTTCATCTTGTTCATCTCGTCCGCTCTCATCTTCTTCTTCAACCCATCCAACAAAGCTCTGAACTCCTTTTCTTCTACTCCGTTCGCCTCGTCCGTTTCAATTTCCAATTGCTTCATCAAATCTTTCTCCTTGACGTTGCTCCCTTCGACTATGGTCGCCGTGATATCTCGAAACGCGCGTTTGCGCTTCAACCACGTCTCGCAATACGTCACGAATTTCTTCTCCAATTCCTTTTGTGCTCTCATGGCTTCTTTCAGAGCATCTTTTTCGCCTTTTCCCTCCTCTTGTTGTTGTTTCTGTTGTTGCGCCATCAATTTTTCCTTCAACGGTTTCACTTTGTTCATAATCTCTCCGTTTTCTTTCGTCTTCTTGGTGGTTTCCTCACGAATTTCCTTCACCGAAATCTGATTCTTGTGCGTCTGCAACTCCTGCATCTTCCGCTTTATCTCTTGTTTCTTCGCGAGAATTTGTTCTGTCTTCATCTTCACCTCGAGTTCTAACTCGTTCACTTGTTCTTTCGGCATGACTTCATCCGGTTGCAACGCGTAATATAATTTTGATTTCCCGCTCTCTTTCATTGCCAATTTCTTCTCCTCGACCAAGTTATCTAAGTATCTCTGCGCGGTGGCTTTTTTAACGCCTTCTTTTTGCAACGCGTCCGCGAGATTTGTCGCGTTGAACGGACGGTTTTGTTGTACGCAGTACGCGAGAACTAAGTCCTTCCCCATTTTCTTTTTGTTCGCGCGTTTGTGTGTGTAAGTGTGTGTGTATTTGTGTGCACTAATTTTTTGAATTTTTCTCTTGTTTTGGAAGTTTAGGGTGTTCATGACTCATGACAAATTCCTCTCTGGCGTAAAAACAAGAATAAAATTCGATCTTCGGAAACGCTAAAAAACGAGCCGGTTAGTGGATAGAACGCCCTCACTGAACGCGCAAACATCGAAGAGAATTACGTTTCTCGCGATAATCTAGCGTTGTATTGATCGTTACGTGTTCGCGTGCGTGAGAAAAAAGGAGGAATTCGCGTTTTTTTTGTATATAAAAATACTGGCTAATAACACACATTTTTTTGCCCTCATCGATTAAGAGAAGAGCGAGACAGAGAGAGTCTTTGATATATAACATATACACAAAGCGCATCGTAGATATATAAGTAGAAAAGATGGGCACCATCAACCAAGTCATCGAGAGAGGATGCACCATGCTCGTCCACTTCGACAAGTCCGCGTCCTCGAAAGAAATCAAAGAGTCATTAGAAACCGGATCGAACGAGGAAAAAGCAGACGCGATGAAGAAAGTAATCTCTTTGTTAATGAATGGCGAACACTTACCGCAGATTTTCATCACCATCGTTCGGTACGTGTTACCGAGCGAGGACCACCTGGTGCAAAAGTTGTTGTTGTTGTACATGGAGATTATTGAAAAGACGGATAGCGAAGGAAAATTGCTTCCGGAAATGATCTTGATTTGCCAAAACTTGAGGAACAACTTGCAGCATCCGAACGAGTTTATTCGAGGGTCGACGCTGCGATTTTTGTGTCGATTGAGTGACCCGGAGTTGATTGAGCCGCTGATTCCCTCGATCGTGCAAAATTTAGAGCACAGACACCCGTATGTGCGAAGGAACGCTGTGATGGCAATCCATAAGATATACACGGAAACGCCGAGAGGCGAGATGATGATTCAAGACGCGCCAGAAATTATCGAGCAGTTGTTGAATGGTGGAGAGTCGGATTTGAGTACTCGACGTAACGCGTTTTTGATGTTGTACCATTCCGATCAAGATCGTGCGGTGCAATATTTAATGGCCAATCTGGAATCCGTCGCCAACTGGGGTGATATCTTACAAACAGTCGTTTTGGATTTGATTAGAAAGGTGTGCCGAACAGATCCGTCGCAAAAAGGGAAGTACATTAAGATTATTTTGATGTTGTTGCAAACCAACAACACTTCTGTGATTTACGAGTGTGCGAATACTTTGGTCGCGTTGAGTAACGCACCGACCGCCATTAAAGCGGCGGCAAATTGCTATTGCCAACTCATTGTATCACAAGGCGACAACAACGTCAAGTTGATCGTTTTAGATCGATTGGCAGATTTGAAGAAAAATCACAGAGAAGTGATGCAAGATATGGTCATGGATATTTTGAGAGCGGTGTCGTCCCCGTCTGTGGATATTCGTCGAAAGACTTTGGATATTGTTTTGGATTTGATCAACTCGAGGAACATCGACGAGGTGGTTACTGCGTTGAAGAAGGAAATTATCAAATCGCAAAACGATACCGGTCTGGGTGTGAGCGAGAAGAACGCAGAATACCGACAAATGCTGGTGCAAAGCGTCCACGCGTGCGCGGTGAAATTCCCGGACGTCGCCGGCTCTGTCGTGCACATGTTGATGGACTTCTTGGGCGATTCAAACACGGCATCTGCGTTGGACGTGATCATGTTCATTCGAGAAATCGCGCAAACGAATAGCGGTATGCGCGCTTCGATTTTGCAGAGGTTGTTAGATTCATTCTACTCGATTCGATCAAGTCGGGTGTGCGCCACGGCGTTGTGGATTATCGGCGAGTATTCGGAAACGAGAGAACAGGTCGAAGAGGCGTTGGCGACGCTGAAATCGAGTTTAGGCGAAACGCCATTCTTCGAACCGCCCTCGGACGAGCGATTCGTGGATGATGCGGGAGAAGAAAAGGAAGTTTACGAGTCTGGATCGAAGCGACCGATAGTTTTAGCCGATGGTACGTACGCCACGCAAACGGCGGTTGAAACGTCCGGCACGGGCCCTTCGACGCCAAACTTGAGAGCGTTGCTTTTGTCTGGCGACTTTTTCTTGGCTGCCATTTGTGGTGGTACCTTGACCAAGCTCGGTTTGAGGTACATGAAGAGCAGCACGTTTTCGGATGAGGAAAAGAACCGAACGCAAGCGGAAGTCATGTTGTACATCGTCGCTATCTTGCGATTGGGGAAATCTCACGTCGTCGCGCACGAGATGGATTACGATTCGACCGAGCGTTTGACTCAGTGCTTTGCGGCAATGGAGTCTCCAGAGTCCGAAACCACGCAAGTCTGGCTCGAAAATTGCCGAGAATCCTTCTCTAAGATGATCAACGAAAAACTTGAAAACGACGCGAAAGAACGAGAGAAGAAGGAAGAGAAGCCAAAATCTCAAGCGGATGATTTGATTGATTTCTATCACTTGAAATCGAGAAAAGGTTTATCGCAAGTTGAATTGGAAGATGCCGTGGCGACTGATTTACGCCGCGCGACCGGATTCAACGACCCAGACGCGGCTTCCAACGCCAGAGATTCCAAACTGAACAGAGTCTTGCAGCTGACGGGCTTTTCTGATCCGGTGTACGCCGAATCCTACGTCACGGTTCACCAATACGATATCGTCATGGACGTCACGGCGACGAACAGAACGAACGAAGTCTTACAAAACGTGTGCTTAGAGCTTGCGACCATGGGTGACTTGAAGCTCGTCGAAAGACCGCAAAACTATACCTTAGCTCCGGGAGAATCGAAACATATTCGCGCGAATATTAAAGTTTCGTCCACGGAAACTGGTGTCATTTTTGGCAACATTGTCTACGAATCCAGAAACGAGGATCGAAATGTAGTTGTCTTGAACGACATCCACATTGATATCATGGATTATATCTCCCCAGCATCGTGCGCAGACATTGCATTTAGAAACATGTGGGCCGAATTTGAATGGGAAAACAAAGTCGCCGTTAACACTAAGTTCACGGATGTGAAGGAATTCTTGGACCACGTGGTGAAAAGCACCAATATGAAGTGCTTGACTCCGGAGTCTGCGTTGGACGGCGAGTGCGGATTTTTGGCCGCGAACTTGTACGCGAAGAGCGTCTTCGGTGAAGACGCTTTGGTGAACGTCTCTGTAGAAAAAGATAAAGATGGAAAGCTTGGTGGATACATTCGCATCCGATCCAAGACGCAAGGTATTGCGTTGAGTTTAGGCGATAAGATTACTTTGAAGCAAAGAGGGCCGGATAAGTAAGAGTGAGATTTAATTTTAAGAGACTTGAAAGATGAAACGAACGGCTTTTAAATATACTATAACATAAACATACAAAAAACATATAAACAAAGTACTTATACATATACATAAACGCGTAGTAGTTGATTGTTGATTAATCTCTACCCTACTTGTTAAATGACGCTGTGGCTAAAAGAAACTAAGAATAGGAGATACATGCGCGCGCTTTATCTTCGCGCGATTTTTCACGCTTTATACGTTCCACCGGTGATTTTTACGTCGCCTTCTAACTCCGGCACACCAGAATTCCGCGATAAAAACTCTGGAAATACTTCCTGACACTCACCTACACACGCGGGCGCAAATCTGACGTATCCACAGACGCGCTCATAGCAAAACTGCACAAATCCCCAGAGCTGATCAAACTGCGCGTCTCTTGCTTTCGAAAGCTTCTCTAAAGATTTTGGATTCTTCTTCATCATGTTCCTCTTCCCGTCGTCTGGTTCTCGCTCAAATTTCACCGATTGCGCGTCCAATACCGGAATGTTCGATACCCAATTGTCCGGCAAATTCTTACCGAAAACTTTTGACCGTTCCAACTTATCTAAACTGTCGTTTACGTACGTCCTTTCTTTCTCCGAGTTGATGTACACAGCTGGCTTGTATTGGTCGCCGACTTCCGAATATTGGCCTTTGCTCGCGTTTTTCGGATCGAAATGTTTAAAATAGACTCTCATTATGCGCTCAAACGGAACCTTTTCGTCGTCGTAAGTAACTTTCACGCACTGCTTTCCATCGCACGTGCCCACGTCCACTTCGGAAACACCCGTGTACGCCAAATCGCCATACTCCCTCTCGAGAAAACTGAAATTTCCAGCGGCGAGATAGTTTGTTACTTGCGCCGCTTCAACCGGTTGAGCGAGCGACAACGTCATCATCGCGACGACGGCAGAAGTAGACGCGCTCGCAGACAACACTCTCCTCGTCGCGTTCGTTTTCGCATCGGTGATTGCAGCAGCAGCAGCAGCAGCAGTTGTTATTTTCGTCGATATCTTTTTCTTTCGCGATGATGATGAAGATGATGATGATGATGACGACACAGAGACCGCGCCAGCTCGTCTTCGCGGGTTTGGAATCGTCTTCTTCACCGAAGATGACGAATAACGCGAGACGACGACGACGACGAAGGTGCCACTGCCGTTAATACCGCCGCTCGCTATCGTCATCGTTGTGATAGTTTGTGTGTTAAAGTAATTTATGCGCCGTTTGGTGTGTTTGTCTGTTGTCTGTTTTCGCAAAAAAAAACTCCATCAGTCGTCAAAAAGAAAGAGAGGAGATACATCGCACGCATGTCGTCAACCTCTGGTGGTAGTCTCTTCTCACTCCCTTCGCGCGCTCTTCTCCTCGCCAGATGCCATCGCGCTTCTTCTTCTCCTTCTTCTCCTTCTCCTTCTTCTTCTTCTCGCGAGAGAGAGACGTTTTTTGTGGCGAGTGGGCGCGTCGATGTTGACACTTTGAGAAGAGAGAAGAAATTTCGAGCGAGAAAGTTGACGACGACGACGACGACGACGACGGCGGTGAGTAAAAACACGGACAATAAAACGCGCGAAAACGTCGACGAGAACAACATTAACAGTAGTGATGGTAGTAGTGGTAATGAGAATAATAACAGTGACGACGAGGAGAAATTCATCAGTCCTTCGCACGCGTCTACTTTCATCGAACGTAAAGAAAGAGGCGCGTGTTACGGGTGCGGCGTTAAATTGCAAACGGTTTCTTCGTCCGCCGTCGGTTTCGTCAGCGAAGAAGAATACGCGTTGAAGAAGAAGAATAAACAGTTGAATTTATTATTATGTTCGAGATGCTCGCATTTAGCGAATGGACAAATGATCAACGCGGTCGTCGGGCAAGGAGGGCAGAAAATCGAGTCCGGATTAATCACACCGGAAGAGCTGAGAGAGACGCTGAGAGGTATTCGCGCGAAGAAGGCGCTCGTGGTGAAGATTGTCGATTTGACTGATTTTCACGGGTCGTTTTTACCAAAGATACGGGATTTAGTCGGAAGCAATCCGATTTTGTTAGTCGTGACGAAGTGCGACGTCGTCGGGAAAGGGTTTAAAATGGAAAACAACGAGCGTTTAATCGAGTACGTGATCAACGAATGCGCGAAGAAAAAGTTGACGTTGGCGGGCGATCCTATTTTCGTCGCCGCCAGGAAGCCCGGTTCTTCGAGAAGTGATAGCAATAACGGTGGTGGTGGTGTCGATGTCGATAATTCGATGGGAAAAATTGGAAAAGGGAGGGAAGATTTGAACGGAATGCGAGCGGCCGTTTTGACGACTATTCGAGAGCGGCGAGGGAGAGACGTATACGTCGTCGGATCCGCGAATGTGGGGAAATCAACATTCGTGCGAGAGTTCACGAAGGTGTTGAGGACGGAAATGGGGAATTATTTCGCCCCGTCAAAAAGGTTACCGACGGCAAGTTCTATGCCAGGGACGACCTTAGGTGTCATTCCAATCAAAGCGTTCGAAGATAGAAAGAGTTTATACGACACGCCCGGGGTGTTTTTACACCACAGAGTGAATTCTTTATTAAATGGAGCGCAGATGAAGTCTCTGAAATTAGGCGGCGATTTGAAAGTGTATCGAGCGCCAGTGTCGCAACAAGAAGGTACCGTCACTGGAAGCAACGATACTAATTTCAACAACACACATAGTGAAAAGTTAAAGAACCTATCGTTCGATTGGAACGGGTTGGTTCGATTAGATATCCTCGACGCTCCGGAATCGGACGATTTGAACACGGTGAACGTTTCGTTTTACGGGCCGAAGAAGATGCGCATATTCAAATCTACGATTGATGAGATGCAAAATCACGCCGATAGTGGTGATAAAACATGCGCATTTGACGAAAGTGCATCTATGCGTGAGTTTTACCAATCCCTTCCAAGTCTTCGCGTTTCCAGAGAGGTGGAGATCAGTTTAAACGATTACGAAGGTAAAGATCTGTCGATTTCTGGATTAGGTGGATGGATCCGTGTCGTTCGCGAAAGAAATCACACGAAATATACAAACTCGCCCGGTGCAAAAGGAAGCATCACCGTGCGTGTGTGGTCCTTACCTGGCGTAGAGGTGTTTGTTCGTGATGTCATGCCGATTTGATGATTGAAAGCTTTTTCAAAAAAGGAAAAGTTTGATGTTACGATGTCGCATCGAATTGACAGCGACTAGTAGCGTTGAGAGGGCATTTTTTGTCTCGAAAAAATAATTCAAAAACGTCAGTTACAGCAGACATGGATTACGATTACGATTACGACGAAGTTAAAGATATTGAGCTCACGCCAAAGGAGTTCATCGACCTCATCAAGTTCCACAACGATCCAAAAGGTCCTCTGAAATATACTTTCGTTGAAGAAGATCCCATCACGGGTGAAGACATCATTTCCGAAGGCGAAACTGAAAACTTGGACGTGAAAAGGTGCACGGATGTAAGTTTAGATTTCGACGACGTTCCGGAAGCTACTCCGGAACAGAAGAAGAACAACGGGTGGACGAAAAACTGGCCAACCGTGTGGCGCTCGCACGAGGAAGATATGAAGAATTTTAAGCCAGAAGAGAGAGAGCAATGGAGGATGAAAGAGATGGAAGCTGAGAATGATCGCGTGCAGTGGTTCGACCTGACCGGCGGAAGGCGAGTGGTCGAGGCCAAACAAAGAGCGAGAATCGAAAGTTGCCGTCACGATACCAAGAATTTGAAGATTTGGAAGAAAGAGGCGCGAGAGGAGATTGCGCTGATGCAACTTCTTCGCAAAGAGCACGGGCTCGCCGATAACGACGGAGAAGAAGGAAATATGGGCCGCATTGAAAAAGTGGCGCCGGCAGTCGCGCCGACTGCATTTCTTCGATACGACATCGATGAAGTAAAAATCAACATCCCTTTACTAGGACTTGGAACGTGGAAGTCGAATCCCGGAGAAGTTCGAAAAGCTGTAGAAGTCGCTTTGAAGTGCGGGTATCGACACATCGATTGCGCTTCCATATACAAAAACGAACACGAAGTGGGAGACGCGCTCGAGCACGTTTTCAGAACAACGACGTTGGTGCGCGAGGACGTTTTCATCACCTCCAAAGTCTGGAACGACATGCATAAATACGAGCAAATTCTTCCAGCCGTTCAAAAATCAATTCGTGACTTGAAATCTGACTATCTGGATCTCTATTTGATTCACTGGCCCGTCACCGAATCGAACACGCGATACATCGATCCTCCGATTGAAGTCACGTGGCGTGCGATGGAAAGGCTCGTAGATATTGGTGCCGTAAGAGCGATTGGTGTCTCGAACTTTTCCATTAAGAAGTTGAAGCACATTTTGAGCTTTTGCAAGATCAAACCGGCGGTGTGTCAGGTAGAGATTCACCCATATTGGCGTCAAACGGAAATTATTGAGTTTTGCGAGCAGAACAAAATTCACGTAACAGCGTATTCGCCATTGGGGAGTCCAGACTCCGCATCGGTGTTGGGAAGAACTGGTCCAAATTTGATGGATGACGCGGCCGTGAAACAAATCGTCGCATCGGACGAAAACAACAAAAATATTGGTCAAGTTCTCGTGCGTTGGGCGTTACAAACTCGACCGAAAAGTTCAGTTTTGGTTAAATCAATCAACTCTGAGAGAATCAAATCGAATTTGGATGTGTTCAATTGGCAGCTATCAAAAGACTCAATCGAGACTTTATCAAATTTACCGACGCAAAAGCGAATGGTTGACGGTTCCTTTTTCAAATTGGAATACGATTTGTGGGACGAAAAAGTCGATGCAAAATCTCTCTATGGCGGCGCAATGCCATCTGAAAATTTCGTGACCACCGAAACGTACGACAGGGACGGGAGTAAAAAAGGTAAGAATTTACACCCAGGTTATGTTAAAAGCGCAGCGACTGGTAGGAAAAAGTCAACAGCGTCGTTTGACATCAAAAGTTCCGACTCTTCATCCGACGACGACGACGATATCGAAGATCCACGAAAGGCTTTACGTCAGTTGAAGAACCTCTCTACTCGAGGTCACGCTGAGCTGCGTTAAAAGGTGTGTAATATACAAGCACTAAAACAATCCAATTCGCCAACACTGAAAAACTCATATCTTCTTTCGCATCAGTAAATCTCTTCGTAAAAAGTTTGAACCAACTTCCTCGTACCCTATCTTTTCATAAAGCCGAATTACGCCGACTTTTCTCGTCGATACGTGGAGATAAACCTCGTTGCGATTCATCTCTCTACACAAACTCTCTGCGCACAACATTAACTTTTCGCCCAGTCCTGCTCCTCTGCATCTCGGTTCTATGACTAAATCTGATATGTAACCACCGTCTTCGCTAAACTGTAACGCTCTTTCAAAATCTTTTCGCGTGTCCGGAGTGTTCGAGACGCCAACCACGCCGACGACGCTCGATGAACATTTTTCAGAACCCCCGTTTTCTTTCACGCAGACGAGGTAAGCTCCTCTAGGGAAGGCATCTAAACTTTTCTCTACGTACTTATTCAAAGCCGCTTCTTCCGTTGGAAATCCGGCCAATTTAGATCTCAGCAATAAAGATGCCACGGCAGGAACGTCGCTCAAATCACACGCCCGAACACAACATCGTGTCCCATCATTCTCTGTCGTGAACGTTTTCTTCCACTCGTGTCGGTTAGGTAAGTTGTCTGGGTCTGGATAGGGGATTGAATCATCTATGAAGGGATTAGACGCAGCGAGGAGAGGCGTTTCTGCTCTTCGACTTTTGTCATTGGCTGTGTGAGACGACGACGACGACGACGCGACACCGGTCTGCCTTTCCCGGTGGTGGTGGTGGTACGAACCCACAAACAGTCGCGTTGAAGTTGCGTGCATTTATATTATTACTTTGCTTTGAAGTGTTTTTCGGAAAAAATGTGAGACTCGCCTTTTTCTTTTTAAAAAATCGACTACCTAATCGTACCGCCTTCTCTGATGGACTCTACAGTACACGGACCAGCGGAAGTTCCGAAGGCGACGTTCTTGTACGTGGCAACTCCATCTTTATTCACAAGAAAATCTGGTTGCACCGCTTCAAACACCTTCTTTTTCGGATTGAGTTTCTCGTCTGGATCGTTTTCGTAACCTTCGAAAGTAACGCGTTCACCGATGGCGGCGCCTTTTGGCGGGGTGACAATTTCAACTTTATCGCTATCGTTCGGGTCGGTGGCGCATAACACCATGGCTTGCGATTCGACGCCACGCATCTTCGTGGGTTTCATGTTCGCGACGAGAACGACGCGGGCGTTGAGCATTCTATCGATAGGAATGTGTTTCACCAATCCCGAACAGACTTGCAACGGTTTCTCACCATTGATGTCGATATTTTCCACATAGAGCGTATCCGCATCTGGGTGATTCCAAACTTTGGTAATCTCACCTACAACTAACTCTAACCGCGTGACGTCGATTTTCGTGTTCTCTTCGCCTTTTTTCTTCTTGGCCAACTTGGCCGCTTTTTCTTCTTTGCTCGATTGTGCTTTCTTGGCGAGTTCTGCGGTATCAATCTCGTGTTTCTGAAAGAGCACTTCGCCTACAGCAACCTGTGTCCCGGGTTTCACATTTTCACCAAACGGCTTGAGCTCCCAAAGTTTGTGGACTTTTGAAGCGTCCATCCCAAGTTTCTTAAATATGTCTTCACACGCGGATGGGATGTACGGTTGTAAGAACAAAGCGGTGATGTACACGGCTTCTAAAGTTGTACGAATGATCACGTCTCTGCGATGTTTCGTTTCTTCGCCTTTTAATTTCCACGGTTCCGCATCAGTGATGTATTTATTTGCAGCTTTTGCAGAGTTAATGGCTAACTCGCAGGCTTGTTGTAACTGGAACGATTCCATCGCGCGTTCCGTTTTCAATCTCAAAAGGCTGACATCGATGACTTTTTCAAAGATTGGAACGTCCGGTACGCGACCGTCACAATTCTTCGAACATAAATGCGTCGCTCTGTGAACTAGATTTCCAAGCGTATCCGCTAAATCTGCGTTGTGAATTAAAGTCATAGTTTCTTCACTAAATGGAATATCGGAACCGTAAATTCCGTTTCGCATGAGTGCGTATCGAAACGTATCCGGTGAACACCTTTTCAACACATCCAATGGATCGACGACGTTACCGATCGATTTAGACATTTTTTGTCCATCCGCGGCGGTAACAAAACCGTGGGCAAAAACAGCTTTTGGTAAAGGTACGTTGCAACTCATCAACATGCACGGCCAGATGACACAGTGAAACCAGATTATATCCTTCCCTATGATGTGCACATTTGCCGGCCAAAACTTCGAGTAGTTTTCTCCGTCTGGGAAATCGCAACCCGTCAAATAGTTTGTCAAAGCATCAAACCAGACGTACAAGACGTGTTTGCTGTTCCCAGGCACAGGAATCCCCCAATCAAACGTCGTTCGAGAGACGCTCAAATCTCTCAACTCGTCGTTTTTCAAACGGTACAAAATTTCCGCTCTTCGACCTTCCGGTTGAATAAACTCTGGGTGTTTTTCAATGTGTTCGATCAATTGCGCTTGATATTTCGATTGGCGAAAGAAGAAAGATTCTTCTTCCATTTGCTTCAAAGGTTTGCCCGAAACTGGGTCTTTATAATCCGTCTCCTTCGCTTCGGTTTCAGTCACGAACGTTTCTTCACGAACATTGTACCAACCCGAGTATGTGTCTAGATAAATATCGCCATTCTTTTGACTTCGCTCAAAGAGTTCTCGACAACACTGTTTATGTTTCTCCGAAGTTGTTCTGTTGTAAACATCGTTCTCCACTCGTAGCATTTTATTTAATTCTTGAAACATTTGGACGTGTTTGTCGCACAATTCGATCGGCTTGCACTCAGCCGCAGCTGCGGCGTCGGAAATCTTTTGTCCGTGCTCATCCGCGCCAGTTTGAAATAATGTCGGTCGACCGTACGCACGGTGGTATCTTGCGATGACATCCGCACTCAAACCTTCGTACGCGTGTCCCATGTGCGGTGCACCGTTCGCGTAATTGATTGCCGTCGTGAGAGAAAAGGTATCTTTTGATGGATCCTTGGCAGGATTACTCGCGTTTTTCAAATCCGAGACGTTTTGCGCCTCTTGCGCAGCGTAGAGAAACGCGGATGACGGAGAAGTTTTCGCTTTTTCAATTGCGCTTTGCACAAACGACGCTTTTAAGGTAGCGTCAAACCAAGTCTGGATGCTTTTAAACTGACTCGTAAAGGATGCATTCGAAGTCTTTCCAAACATCTCCGCGCTATTGGCAAAGACTGGATACACGCTCGAGAAGAACGCGACTTCACTATCGCTCGGTCGAGTCGACGAGGACGAAGAGAAAATACCCGGGACGACGTCTTTCAACTTATTTTCATTCTTCGACACGTACTCCATCAGTGCGTCTAAACTCTTTTCCGCGCAGCACGTGCCGACCGTCAAGGCGAGCTCGCGTTCGTCCAAGTCTCTGAAGTTGACGAAAGAAGGGTCGACTTCACCGTTTCTGACGCACATCAAAGCGCTGTTCATGGACGTGCCTTTCACAACCTCTGCTCCGTCAGACGGAGAAGTATAGATAAACACCGTCGCGGATGAACTGGTCGTCTTTTGTAGCACCGCCCCGGTGTTCTTATTGTTCTTATTGGAAGAAGAAGCAGAAGAATGGTCCGCACAACTGGCGGCTTTCCACGGGTCGAACTCGATTATCGTTGATGGTGTTTTTCCATCTCTGTTATTGAGTTCCGCGGCGACATACACTCTGAGAGGTTTCGAGTCCCCGGCTCGGTAGATTAACTTTAACGTCGTCGTGTTTTCGTGACTCATAGCGTTACCACTAGTTGAACCGTGCGCTCAAATATAGCGGAAGAAAACAAAGCGCGCGAAAAGGTCTGTGTTTTTTTTGTGCAGAGCGTTGAGAGAATTTCTTATGTGAGTTGTGCGTGTTGATTTTTGATGATGAGTGTGTGTAATGATTGTTTCACCTCCCAAAAAATGTTCTGCTAAGCGCTAAGTGTATGTAATCTACCAACTAACCAAACTACTTCTCTCTCTATCTCTCTCTGTGTGTGTATCTACCTCTGATTCTACTCCTCCATCAACTTCATCGCTACCATCCTTCTCATCGTCTTCGTTCTCGTTGTTGATCCCCTGTTTGCTTGTAGTGGAGGACGATGCCTTCGCGCTCTCGCAGAAACCGAAACGAGACTTCGCGTCTTCGTCACTCATGACGCCAAAGTATTCGATGAAGGTGTTGTTGTTGTTGTTTTCGCGGTTCTTCGCTCGTCGGGCTTTGGGCTTTGTTCCCTCTTTATCGTTGATTTCTGGTTTGCCGTAATAATTGAACACGTCTTGCATTTTTCGTTTCAACGCACCTTTCATGTGAAATACGCTCGTTCTTGTCGTCGCTGGACATCCGATGTTCTTGCGACCGCTGTTCAATCTTTTGACTGGAAACGTTTGCGGAGGATTTGCGTTGTATAGTGAGCATGGTAAGAAACGCATGGACACGTGGCGACAGCGAAATCCTTTTTCATCGTCGTCGTTTAAACCGTCAACGACGTATCGAATTGGGGTAGAAGCGTCCACGTATTTGCCTCTGTCGCTGGCTATACGGTCTCTGAAGCGTTTAAACCGTCGGGCGAGCCAGTTCGCGACGTCTTGTTCCCAGAAAAATTGCGTCGAATCCGCCCGCATGTTTGGTCTTT
>JACLAB010004338.1_pt1 | contig 21716 bp, 11 predicted proteins | sample 8027921 | NCBI WGS metagenome assembly JACLAB01 (sample SAMN15725117, study PRJNA655200) | protist metagenome | isolation source: fluorescence activated cell sorting (FACS) single amplified genomes of... | place: USA: West Boothbay Harbor, Gulf of Maine | collected 2000-07-19
TAAAGAAGAAGAAGAAGAAGCGCGATGTTGATGGGACGATGACGATGAGAGATGCAGAACAGGGGGACGATGATCAATTCGTTCGCGGGGCGGAGGAGGAAAGAGTCGCCGCGAAGAGAAAGAGAAAGGAAGAAGGAGAAGTGGTGATGAAAGGGTTGAGGGAAGGCTTCGGTGTGAATACCACAGTCGCAACCGCCGAGACGACGACGATTCAGACGACGACGACGACGCGGGAACAAATAGTAGAAGAAGAAAAAGAAGAAGAAGAAGAAGAAGAAGACGAACGGCAACCGAGAGATCCTATGACGATTGATTGCGTAGATATTGAACATACTAGAGCAGAAGACGCACCACTCTCGTCGTCGTCGTCACCGCCGCCGTTATTATTGTTAGCATCATCGAAGAAAACGACTTCGGCAACGGTGAAACAACCGCGCGAGCGGTGGACGGACGCCGAGCACGCGCTGTTCACGGATGGTTTGAAAATGTACGGCCGAGCGTGGAAAAAGCTAGAAGAACGCGTGAGAACGAAAACAGTGGTGCAAATTCGATCGCACGCGCAAAAGTTTTTCGATAAGTTGCAAAGAGGTGAAGGGATGGAAGAGGAATCGAAAGAGGAGAAGAAGGCGTTGTTGAAAGCGTGGGCGAGAAAGGTTGTCGGTGGAGGTGCTGGCGAGACCTCAGATACTAATACTGCTGGCGATGTTCCTGCGTCTACTCCTACAACAAAGGCAACGAAGAAGAAAAGCGGTGCTCTTACCGCGGAAGAAGCACCGCCATTATCTCAAGTTGAAACTGCCGCGACGCGAATGGAGGCGCCAACGAAAAGAGACGAGTTGAATGAAAGCATTCAAAAGGATGTGAAAGATCCGATGACGACGCCGACACCGACAACGGAGAAATTTGCAGCGGAGGTTGTTGACTACAATATCGACGGGAATACTACGAGCAATAGCAATAAAAAGACGCGTCAATCGAAGTCGCTCTCGTTGTTGTGCGAAAGGTTTCTCAGCTTGTACTGCTCTGGGTACGAGAATTTGATTTCGTTAGACGAAGTGTGCTCGACATTAGGTGTCGAAAGACGTAGAATATACGATATCGTAAACGTTTTAGAAGCTGTTGAAGTCGTAGTTAAAAAAGGCAAAAACCAATACGCGTGGTTTGGCGTTTCCAGGCTCCCTAGCGCCATTGAGAAGATTGAAAAGTTTGGCGCTGAATCTTTCGACATCAAGTTACCGGAAAAGCTCTCGTTGCAAGTGTTTGAAAACTCACTTCCGTTTCAATCGGGCGGTAAAGATGCAATTAATGGTGTCAAGTCCGTAGCAAACGGTGAAGAAGATCCTACTCTTCCTGCGAACAAAGCTAAAGCTACCGCCGCTGGAAAGAAGGAAACGTCCGAGAGAAGAGAAAAATCGCTCAGTTTGATGACGCAAAAGTTCATTACGCTGTTCATGGAAGCGGAAGATGGCGTCTTGGGACTGGAGGACGCCGCCGCCGCGATGTTGATGAGTGAAGGCAGCACTGGTCCAAAAGCGACGAAAGACTTCAACGATAACGAGTTGAAGAAGAAAATCCGAAGATTATATGACATAGCGAATATCTTATCGAGTTTGCGCTTACTATCAAAGATTCATCTCATGGACAGCAGAAAGCCAGCTTTCAGATGGATGCGCGCTGAGGATACGATAAGAAAACTGATCGCGACTGGAAAGGAACACGAGTGGTTCGGCACTACTCCAAAGTCTCCAGATGCGAGAGGTCAACTCGTGGTGAGTCCCGTGAAGGAAGGAGTGAGTGACGACGCTGCGATAGGTGCGCTCACCACGGATACCGTGCCGCGATTACTCCCATCGGCTATAACGGCTTTAGGAAGAAAGGACCGACACGTCTTCGCCGCCCTACAAACCATGGAAAAACTCCTTCAAGCGCAAGCGGAAGATTTGTCCGCGAAGAGTGCGGCTCAATCCACGGTACCAGATGGACAAAAGAAGATACCGGAGATGTTTCTAACAACAGCAAATTTGTTCGGGGCTGGGGAGAGTTTTCAATCGAAAACTGGCGATGGTATTTTCAATCAATACATCAACAACTTTACGCAGAATATGCGAAAGTAAATAGCTGTGCAATCAACTGTTGTAAAAAATGTGAAGGTTTTTTTGATTAAAATCGCGAAACACGCACACACACACCCTCTCTCTCTCTCTCTTTCATACGTTCGATAAGAGCACCCTTAAATGTTCACTCCTCTTTAATACCATTACTTCGATTGTTGTCCTTTGCCGGTCCTGTGCTGCACAATTAAGCGGCGACTATCGACAAAGATGTTGCTCGATTGCGCGACAGCTGCTTCGCACTCACTGCGAGATGCATATTCAATGAAGCAAAACTTCTTTCTCTCTTCTCCAAAACCGTCTTTCGGGAATCCAAAATCGATCGATATTATGTCGCCAAATTTGGAGAACTCTCTTCTCATGGCCGAAGCAGGAGTGTGAAAATGAATATTTTTCACAAACACGACGTGAGAAGACGACGTTTGCTTAATAACCGCGGTCGGCGTTGGTTTCTTTTTCTGCTTCAACTCAGCGAGAAGCTGTTGCTTTGCCTCGGCCAAGTTTACATCACCGAGTGGTTTCGTTTTCTCGTACCCCGGTGGCGGCGTCTTCTTCGAATCGATACTTCCCGGGGACTTTCCACTTCCTACCTCCGAATCTATCTCGTCGTGTCTCCTGTGTTCCTTTTTCTCCGTATAAAGCGCATCGATTTGCTTCTCGATGAATTTCATCTCGTGCTTCGTCGTCGTATCTCCAAACGATGTTCGCCTACCGCCTTCTACTCTTCCTCTTCCTCCAGTTGGGCGCGGAGCAGGTATCGGTGTTGTTGGCGCCATCTGTTGCCGTTCTTCTTGTTTCCTAGGCGTCGACGTAACTGGTTTTGGCGTCGACGGAGGAAACACCTTCACCGCGCCGTCGTATAAGTCTGCGCCCGTATCTCTCGTCCCAACGCCTTTATCGATTTGATGCTCGCGGCTGAGCTGTAATAACTCGTTCGTACACACAAACTCGTATGACTGTTGTTGTTCTGGTTGTTGTTGTTGTTGCTGTTGGTGGTATTGTCCGTGCTCGACTCGACCTCCTCCCCTCGCCGTCGTCAAAAGAAACGTCTGCGAAAAATTCCTTCTGCTCTTTTCCTCTCCTAGATTATTACTGCTACTGAACGCTCCTTTAACCAACACGAGCAGCGTCTTGTCTTGCACAAAAGTCACCTCCGAGGCATCTAAACTCGAAATCGTCGTGTTCAAATCCATGTAATACTTCTCGTGGGAAGTGAAATGTGATTGCAGAGACGCGCGTGAGTCTTGAACTTCGTTCTTCGGGGGCAGCGTTAGGTTTGTTTTCGAAGTTGTTGTCGCGTCTTTACCTCCGTTTTTGGTTTTGTTGTTGTTGTTGCCATTCGAAACGTACGAAGTGGCCCTGTGCGCAAAAGGCGAATAAAAGATCGACGGAACTTTCTTAGGCGCATTGTGTAGTGTTGTGTAATACTTCTGGATGAAGTGTCGGGCGATTGAGTCCGCGGAAGAGGAGGAGGAGGAGGATTTCGAAGACATATTTGTGTGTGTGATGAAAGCGCGTATTTTTTGATTAAAAAATGTATCTTTGAAATTTAGGGGTCTCTCCTTTGTCTTGAGTTTTTAAAAGTATGCTATATAATAGTACATGGATTCAACTCCGACGCGGCTTCTTGCACGCGCGGACGTGACTGGCGTGTCCAACGGCTGAAGCACAAACGCGTCCGCACTTTTCGCACGTTCGAGGCACGTTCACGAATGTTCGTTTTTTGTTGTTATCCGAACGAATGTTCGGGTCGTACGGCGGCATCGACGTGTGTTGTTGTTGTGGTTGTTGTTGTAGTTGCGACGGTGGTGGTGGTGGCGGCGGCATGGATGGTTCTTGCGACATTCCTCGCGCGCCTCTTCCCTCTCGCGCTCTTCGCATCTTCTCCATGTTTCCGGCATAGACGTAATCGCTTTCAATTTTCTGTCCGGCACCTTGGCGTCTTGCGCGACCGGTAGTGACCGTGGGCACTTCTTCGTCCGATACGTACGGTTCGAATCCAGACATGCCAAACTCGTTCACTCGTGGATGCGGTGACTGCTTTCGCTCGGCTCGCGTTGCCCTCGATGTCGTTTTTGTAGTCGTTTTTGCGCTTGCAGTGTTAATGATATTATTATTGTTGTTCGCAGCGTTCATTTTCTCGAGATATTCAGCGCTACGATGCGGCTGTTTGGATCGATACTTTTTCGATGCGGCGAGCATTGCGCGAACTTTCGCCGGATGTTCTTCCGCGTGTTTTTTTACGTGCGCGACAAAACCAGGGTGAGACTTACACACCTTGCCACACACGGTACACCTCGCGATTTCGTGTTGCTCAAACAACGTCGCGGCTAAAGGTCGCGTAGGTTGTGACGGAGCTAACATTTCCGTCGTATCGTTATTCATACGGCTGGAACCTCTCGCAGGCGATGATCCAGTGTTGTTATTCTTCGCGCGAGGTGACGATGTACCACCGCCACCGCCACCAGTGTTCTTATGGTGCGAATTTTTTTGTTGCGCGTTTTGTTGGCGGTGATGTTGTCTTTGCTGTTGTTGTTGGTGCTCCTGACGCTGCCTTTGCATTTGCTGCTGGCGTTGCATTTGCTGTTGCTGCTGAAACATATGTTGTTGCATTTGGTGCTGTTGCTGTTGCATTTGGTGTTGAAGCATTGAATAACGTTGTTGCTGAGTGGCGTTCGGTGGCAGTTGCAATGGCGGCAAATTCATCATGTTGCCACTGCCGTACAGATCGTTCATGGTATTATTATGCGTATCTTTCTTTGCGCCTTTCTTCTTGCTCTTTTTCCCGTTGCTGTTGTTGTTGTTCGCAACGTTGTTGTATTGCATTTGAAGTTGTTGCTGCTGCATTTGCAAGTGTTGCATTTGTTGCTGATACTGTTGAAGCTGGAAGTTATAACTGTTTGCGTTTGCGTTGTTGTTTTTATTATTTTTATTATTATTCGCGTTCCAATTATCGTTCACTCGCATACCTCCGAAACCTATGTACGAGTTGTCATACATACCAGCTTCGTTGAAATATCCACCTTGTTGGCCGGTACCGTTCCCACGTCTGTTGCTGTTGTTATTGTTGTTGTTATTATTATTACCATATTGTTGCATCCCGCGTTTCGGTTTCCGTTGTTGCTGTTGTCGTCCCAAGCTACTCGTGTTCGTCCTTCGCATCTGTTGTTGTTGTTGTTGCTGGAGTCGAAGCTGTTGTTGTCTTCGTTGGTATTGTTGTTGCTGGCTATTGTTATACTGTTGTCCTCCTTTTTTATCATTATTATTATTATTATTATTATTCATCGCGTGCTTGTTCACCCCACCGTTGTTATTAATAGCGATACCTAAGGTTGACTTATCCCCCAACCATTCAAAGCTCTTCTCCCCACTTTCCTTCCCGTTTCCTTTCCCATGACTCCCCAACCGCGTGTTCGCTTTGTAATCCTCGTTTCGGATAAATATTTCCCCGTCCGCTACAAGTGCAGACGCGTTCGCCGTGTTCTGTCCGTTCACGTTCAACGTCGGTAACGACGTGCACTCGATTCTCACCCACGCGTTTGTTCCATCTTCAAACGTCACGTGAAACGGGTGCGACTCGCTCGGGTCGTGGAAGGCGATGCAAGCTATCGTCGGCCTCTTGTACGAGTTGCCGGCGGTTCCCGTGCCTCGTTCTATTTTCATTCTTCGCCCGAGCCATAAATGATGATCATGATACTGATGTTTGTTGTTGTTGTTGTTGTTGTTGTTGTTATCATTCTCGTTATTGCGCTCCTTCATCAAAGAAGGTTTCAAAAGTACTCCTCCCTCGTCGTTCTCATTTTCTCTCTTCGTCGTCCCGTCGTCGTTTACGTCGTCGCCTTCTTTATTCGTCCTCTCTTTTGCGCTCCCATCGACTCCCCTCATTTCTTCTTCTCCCTCTCCCTCTTCTTCTTCTTCTTCCTCTTCTTCTCCGCCGCCCTCGATGATGTCTTCTTCTTTCTTCTTTGTCTTCTTCTTCTTTGTCTTCTTCGTATTTACTTCCACGCCCAACAAAGCAGCAGCAAAACCACCACCACCATCACCATCACCGACATCTTCTTCTTCTTCTTCTTCTTCTTCTTCTTTCTCACTCGTCGTCGTCGTTTCCGTCGTCGTCTTCATCGCATCAAATATCAAATCCCCTTTTTCTGTTAACGTCTAAATCCTCTTTCGTCGTGTGTGTTGTCTCTCATTAAAAAAGTGAAGAAGAGAAAAGTCAAAAACACAATTTTACACGATTTTTTTTGCCCCCTCTTCTCTCATCAACATCAACGATGATGATGATGATGATGATGAAATATGACTTTGCGCGACGACCGAGACGACGAGATACTATTTGAAGAAGAAGAAGAGTACTAACACGCATGGGAAGATGATGTTCACGCCTCCGCCAAAAAACAACACCTCTTCGCGTTCTTCTTTAGGAGGAGGCGGCGTCGACGATTCAGACGATTTAGACGATGAAAAGAAGACGAAGAAGAGCAGCAACATTAACATTAACAACAAACGTTCTTCTTCTGCTTTCTCGACGACGCCTCCGCCGTTGTCGTCGGTGTCCTCCTCCTCGATGATGACGATGAAGAAGAAAATACTCGTGTTAACGAAAGAGCGAGACGAGGCGAGGGAATTCGGAGAGACTGCCGTTGCGCTCTTCAAGAAGGAAAAACTTCAGATGAAGAACGAAGCGAAGGAAACGCAGGTTCAATTGCTGAACGAGAAAAGAAGCTGGGAACAAGAGAGGAAAAGGTTGAACAAAGAAATGAAGAGATTGGAGAACGAAGTGGAGAGGTTGAAGAGAGAGAAAGAAGAGGAGGAGAGGAAACGGACGTCGATGGAGAACGAAAATCATCGAGCGACGACGAGCGCCCCCGCGGAAGACGACAAAGCCGAGAACAACAACAATAACACCAACGAAATATCTTTGACTGAATTTTTAGACATGGAAGTCGCATTACATAAAGAGCGCGAAAGGAGCGCGCAATTAGAGAGAGATTTAGAAGCGAGAGCGAAAGAACACGCGATGAAGAACGAACAGACAAAACTTGAAATATCCAAGATGACCGCGGAGAGGGAGACGTTGAAGGCAAACGTGAAGAACTTGTATAAAAAATTGAACGATTGGGATCAAATGCAAGCGGAGAATTTGAAAGCGCACGAAGCGTTGCTCAGAAAAGAGGTCGAGGTACACAAGCAACACTACCAGAACGAGCTCGAGAGAGCGCAAAAGGAGCACGAATTCCATTTGCAATACGAAAAGAATCAAAAGGAACAGCAGTACGAAAGATACGAAAGAGAGAAGAACGAGATCGCCGAGAGAGAATACTCGAAATATAGAAGGGAGGTGGAACGGGCGGTATCCGAAGCACGAGCAAAAGCCGAAGAAGAGTTCAACGAAAAGATAGAACGGTTCGAACGAGAAACGAGATCGAAAGAACGCGAAGTTCGAAAAGAGATTCGATTGTTGGAAATCGAGTGCGAGAAAATGGTGGAAGCGCGAGTGAAAGAGGCGGTGAAAACGATCGCGCGCTCCGTTGAGGAAACTTTCGATATGACAGCAAACACTGGATTAGGTTTTACGAAAGCTTTGGACGAGCAGAAAAAGAAAATAGATGCTTTGGGTATGAAGTGCGCGACGATGGTTGAAAAAGCCAAAATAAAGCTGGAGAAAATCGCGGTGAAAAGAGAAGAGGCGTTGAGAGAACTCACGAATGCGATTGAAATGACGAGCGACAAAAGACGAGAGTTTGAAAAATACGAAGAGAGAATGCATCAACGCGAGTTCCATGCTCATCACCATCATCGCACACGGGCATATCAAACTTCTGAACAAGAAGAAGAAGAAGAGTACGACGATCCGTTTTCGCCGGAATCGAAAAGTTACGTCTCCAGAGGAGATGATGAAGATTTCGATTACAACTGCTTAGATCCATTCGGAGACGCCTCCAACCGAAACGTAACATCGAATCAACATCAACATCATCACCGTCACGATGAAAACGACGAAGTGCACACGTTGATGCGGCAGGTAAAGCTCCTACGAAGAGAACTCGAAGGTTTGGCCAAAACTAGGAAAGACGAAAGCAGCGCTTTGAAGCAAAAAATACTGAGAACGGCGGAGAGAAAGAGAGAGAAAAAGAAGGAAAAGAAAGAGATCCTGACCTCCGTGCGCTCGCGTTTAGATTCGCTCATGCTGATGAATTAGATTTTTAGTTATGTAGTACAAGACATTCGGACATGTATATTAAAAAATTTGCTCAAATTTTAGCTGCGTGATGTTGTTGCTGGAGCACCCCCTCTCTTTTTGTATATAAAACGCGAGCGAGCGAGCGAGCGAGCGAGAGTTTAGTCTCTCTCTCTCTCTCTCACTTCGCTCTCTCTCACCCCCTCTTTCTATGACGATATAATAACGCGTTGCACGTGTTATTAAATGTCAGAAATCTTCGTCAACAAATCGTCCACGGTTTGTTCCAACTCCTTTCTCGATTCCTTGAACAAAACGTATCTGTACACGAACCAGGCGGAGTATCCCAAACCGACCAACTCCATGATTTTCGGCAACAACGGGATGGCGTTGATTGCTCCGACGACGGTGGAGGACAACCACAACGCGACCGTCGCACCGGCAACGTACGTGATCACTTGGCCTTTGTTTTCGGTGTCGTCCCACTTTTCCGAGACAGTTTTCACGAGTTCTTTCGTGTCAAACTTCTCCGCGCGAACGATTAAAGAGCGAGAGGCGGATCGTTGTTGATTCTGTTAAGAAGAAGAAGAAGAAGAAGGTGAGCACGATGAAAAAAAAATACCACCACGCGTCGTTAAAGCGGTGATACCCGAAGAGAGATCTGCGCGTTCCAAGAGGGGTAATAAAATAAAGGAGTGCACACCCTCGCGCCGGGCGCGCGCGGACCCTTTAAGAGACGACGAGGGAAAAATATCTCCTCTCTTTCAAATTCAAAAAGAGTTGAGAAAGATCACGCGATACAATTTCACACCCACCTTCTTCATCATCGGCGAGGAGGCGGTAATCTTCGCCGCGTGACCTCGTTGGAAAGAGGAGGAGACAGAGGAGGATCTTCTCGCAGAACCCAAACGCATCTTTTGGGAGATCGGTTGGAAAGTAGCGGTAGTAGTTATCGCAGACATTTTCTTTTCAGTTGTTGTGTTTATATTCTGACGACGACGTTTCGTTCAGGATTTTTGCAGTCGTCTCTGCCAAATCTGCCTCTTGATTTCATTCATTCATTTTTGTTGCCCAAACAAACAAACAACAAAAAGTTTTGTTGGACTCTCGACTCTCTTTTTTACCTTCCCTCATCACACTTTTGTTCGCCGAAAAGTTTTGAAAGGGATGATGGAAGAAGAGTCTCTCGGTCCTCCTTCTCCTCCTCCTCCTCCTCCTCCTCCTCCTCCTCCTGCTTCTTCTTCAGAGAAAGAAGAGGCGCGTGATGGAACGACGACGACGGTGAGAGTGGTGAGCGTTCGTATGCGAGAAGAAGAAGAAGAAGAAGAAGAAGAAGAAGTGGAAAACGGAGATGATGTTGATGATGCCGGTGAAGAAGATGTGAACAACGAGAACAAAAACAACGAAGATGACAAAAGTGAAAAAAAATGGCTCGAGAAAGCGAAAGACGGATGGCGCACGATGCGAGAGAAGAAGCGAGAGAAGCGAGAGGAGATTGAGAAAATGATCGCAGATGTAAGTGGCAGCGGCGCAAAGGAAGAAGAGGAGGAGGAGGAGGAGGAGGAAGATGAAGATGAAGACGAAAAAGAAAACGATTCCATGATGGTGTCGATGATGAATGCTGAGAATAATAGTAATAGCAATAAAAAGAGTAGCAATAAAAAGAGAGTCAAACTGCGAACACAAACGGCGGCGTACAAAGTGACGAGGAAAATCAGATCAGCGACGGAGCGAATACGAATGATTGGATCACTTTGCGAGAAATGGGAGAGAAGATTGTTGTCAGTAGTCGTCGGCGCTGGCGATGAAGAGAGCGAGAACGACGACGCCGGAAACAAAACAGTTGAGCTGGAGGAGTTGGAAGACTTGTGCGTATCTTTGGTGTCGATATTGAACGAAAGCGTGGGAAAGCTGCGAGCATACGTGAAGGAGAGCAGAGAGAAAGTGTTACCAAACGGAAGCGTGGGAAAGAAAGAAGATGAATTAGAAAAAGTAGAGCAAAAGGAGGCCAAAGAGCAGTTACGCGAGAAGGCAGGTTTCAAAATCATAGCGCGCTGCCTGGAGCGTTCGGAAACTTTGGAGAAGCGCGTGATACAGTCCATGGCAAAATTAAATGCGAAAAATAAAGAGCTCGTGCGCGTGAGAGGCGACGACTCGCGAATTCCATCGAGTGAAATCAAATCGAAGGCTGCGTTGGTCGTGGATGCGTTTACGCTTTACCTCAAAAGCGAAGAGCAACATTTGAAGAACGAGAACGAACGCGCGGCGAGGCTAAAAAGAGAACAGACGGTGGCAACGAAAAAAAAAGAGAACAAAACGAAAGAAGATCCAACGCCAGTGAACTTATCCAGCCTCGATGCTTCGACTGAAGTGTTCAAGTGCTTGAAGTGCGATTTAGCGTTCCAATCGTTCGCCTCACGCAACACGCACATGGAAGTCAAGCACTTCGACGGGGCGAAAATGTTCTTCTGCAATAAGTGCGATGGCACGTATACGAGTAGAACTTCTCTCCACAGGCACGTAAACAAACACCACTCGCAAAAGTGGGCGTGTAGATCGTGCAACCCGATTCGTTGCTTCAAATCTAGGTACGATTTGAGGAAACACGAAGAAAGTAAGCACTACGAAGAAATGAAGAAAAGAAGACGCGAGTTGGGAGAAGAAGAAGAAGAAGAAGAAGAGGGAGACGACGATACGACTCCAAAGAAAAGTTCAAAAGATATGAAAACAGCAAAGAAGAGCAAAAAAGAGACGCTCGACGAAACGTTCTATACGTTTGTAAACGGGTTCTTCTTAGAAAGTAGCGACGAGGACGAGGACGAATAGAAAATAGAAGCAGATGAGAGAGAGAGGGACACGCGCGCTCGCATTGTATTTTAAAGTTAGGAGAGCATTGTAAAATGCTGGGTACTTTTAACAAAGTTATTTTTTTCAGAGTTTAAAGTGCTTGTTGTACGGCTCCACGAATTGAAAGTCGCATATGATCGATCTGCCCGCAAACCATCGATTGTTCAAGCCAAACTGAGCTTTCTTTGCCGCTTCGACGTCGTCGAATTTCAAATAGCAAAAACCGTACGGGTTCTCTTTATCAACGTGCGCGTGCACGCACTCCCCGTATTTCGAGACTTCACCTTTCACGTCTTCTTCGATGTCTAACCACCACTCCTCGTCTGTCTCTTCCGCGGGGTCGAACAAGTTCTTTAACAACACGCACTTCGTGGGGATCGGAGATGATGGACCGAAAAAGCCTTGCGTCATCATGATCAACTCTCTCTTCTCTTCCTCTTTGGTTTTGATTTTTACCGCGTTGTGCGTCAAGGTCGCCGTCGGGATAGCACCAATAGTTGTCGCGTCGCCGCCGGCTAATTTCTGCATAAGTTCGGCTCTTTTTGCTGCATCCATCTTCGCATACGTCGCGGTATCGTCCATTTGCCCACCCACGCGATCGTCATCGTCCTCCTCGCCGCCGCCGCCGCCGCCGACGTCGCCACCGCCGCTTCTATCGTTGTTTCTATTTTTGTTATCATTCTTCGCACCACCTTGTCCTGCCGCGACGGATATTTTCAAAGCCTGTCCAACGAGCTCTAACCCATTTAATTGCGAGACGGCGAGCATGGCGTGCGACCACTCGCGATATTGCACGATTCCGTGTCCATTCGATTGCCCGTTTCCATCTCTGGAAATTTCAATCGCGTCCAACGCGCCAAACGGTTCAAACACCGCTTTTACGTCTTCTTCGGCTAAACCTTCGTGTAAACCGGCAACAAAAAGCGCACACGGTCCACTCTGTTGCGTTCCATCGCCATTTCCTCGTTTCCCTTTCCCTGTGACGCCTTTTGCCGCCTGCTCGGCTTCCCAAGCGATGTTTTTCTCAGCCTCGGAATGTTTCACCATTACTTTTTGTCCTCTCAACGTCTCCCCGGTCAGCTCCAACGCTTTCGGAATGGACGATTTATCTTGAAACTCGACGTACGCCATTCCTTTCGATATCGGCCTGTTTCTATCGTAAATAATTCGCACATCCGTGACCTCCCCGGCTTTCATGAAAAATTTGAAAATATCGCGTTCGTCGCTCTTCGTGCTCAAATTATACGCGAAACACGTCCGCGTATCTCTATCAATCTTCTCCAACGCGCGTTTCTCTTCCATAGCTCTTCTTTCTTCTTTCTTTCTCCTCCTGTTCGCTTCTCTTTCCGCGGACGTTTCTCGCGGTTTATTATTACTTCGATCTCTCGAGTCGTCGCGTTCGCGGTCCCGACCTCTTCCGCTCCCGCCGCCTCGTCTGCCGTTATCGCGATAATCTCTCGAGCGCGACCGGTGTCTCTGCCTTTTCTCCCCTCGGCTCCCTCCTCCACCACCACCACTACCGCGTTCGCGTTCTCGAGACCGATCTCGAGACGAACCTCTTCTGTCTAGTCGTTTCCCATCCTCCTCGCTTTCCCTTCCTCCTCGTCTCCCTCTCTTCTCGTCAGAAGCTGAAGTTGCTCTCTTTTTTCCTCCTCTCCCACGACCATCATCATCATCCTCATCGTCCCCGCTAAACTCTCGCTCGTTTATCGAAGACGTCGTTTTCTTCTCGTCTTCTCTGTCATCGGCGCGTCCTTTCCTCCTCCTTTCTTCTTTTTTCTTCAAGCCTTTTCCGCCGCCTTCGTCGTCGTCGGAAATCGTTTTCGACGTTGATTTCAGATGATGATCAGTACCACGGGAAGAACGAGTGGTCGTCGTCGCAGCAATACTCGTACGCGTCGTCGTCGTCGGATGATTCGAAGAAGAAGGATCGTCCAATCGACGCTCTAACGCGTCCCAGGCTTCCTCGTCCGAGTTCTCCGAGTTCACGCCGCCGCCACCCATTATTATTATTATGTGTTGGTTGTGTGTGTGTGTTAATTCGTTTTGTCTGCTTTTTTTGTTTGAAGCGAAATGAAGAAAAAAAATATTTCATGAGGAAAAAAAGTTTAGGAAAAAAAAGCACTTGAGAAAGAACACGATGAGCTTTTTTAACGAAAACACTTTAGCAGAAAAGACACAGCAGACAAAAGATACACCAAGAAGAAGAAGGATGATGACGACGATAGAAAAATGATATAGAAAAATGAACCCACCCACGCTTACTCCTACGACGAGTGGTGGTTTTGGTTTTGGTGGTAGAAATGAGGAGGAGGACAGAGTGCGAATGGTATTGGAACGGATGATGATGATGATGATGTTTTTTAAATCATCATCAAAATCACGTGGTGGTGGTTATCATTCTTCTTCTTCGCAACTGTATTTTGTTGATGATGAGGATGAGGATGAGGAAAATAAAGCGGGGAAGAAAAAGTGCGTTTGGAAACACTTGGACGAGGAAGAAGAGAGAGAAAGTACAGACGTCGTTTTTCGATGCGCGAAAGAAATCGCGGAAAAATCCTTTGCCGCGTTAGACGTGTACCGGTTACATTTTCTTTGTTTCACTCAAAATCATCGTCGTGTTTGTGATGAGACGGAAGAAGAAGAAGAAGAAGAAGAAGAAAAGCGCGAGCGAAGAAGAGCATCAACCAGAAGAACAAAAAGAAGAAAAAGAAGAAGAAGAGCAGAGTTGGTCCTCGCAAAACTCTTGTTTAATAACGGAGACTACTTGTGCGCTTTGGTCGTTTTAAGTTTGAGAGTAGACGAAGAAGACGACATCGTATCGTCGACGTCCGCGGTAGAGGTTGAGGAGGATGACGATATCGAAGAAGAGACAAAAACGCTCGAGGGCAAGTGCGCGGAAGAGATTTCAAAGAAACGACTGGAGAAAAAGAAGCGCGAGAAATCCTTTGCTAATGCGCATAAACAAGAACACGAGCAAGAAAATTTTGAACAGGATTCAGTAGATGTAACAACAACAACACCAACACCATCGCGGACGCAGCAGAACGCAAACTTTTTTTACGACGATATTCCCGCCGTGCTCCTTCGAAATGGCGCGTACGAAACATCCAAAGCAATTGGATTAGCACGTCTCCCGTCTACGTCCACTTCTACCGATCGAACGAACAACATCATTAACGATGAACAAATAGCCGCGGCAAACGCTTACAACGTCGCTTTAGCGTGTTTAGGTGCGAACAACGACCTCGAATCGGCGCTCGAATTGCTCTCTCGAAGCGACGTGCTTCGAACGTATCGTTTCGACCAAAACTATTGGTTGCGAGTTTCCTCCTGCATGCTTCAATGGCACGATAAAACCAAAAGCAAGAAGACGAGCGATGAAAACAGACGACTTTTGAAACTCGTATCTTCGTGTATACGCTCGGCAAAGTTTGTAAAAGAGTTACGCCAAAGAGGCTGGAACATATTTTTGATCCTCCGTTCTCGCGGGAGGGATACTAATAAAGAAGAAGAAGAAAACGAAAATGATGATGATGAGAGCGTTTCTTCTTCTTCTGCGCTCCTCGACGAGATCTGCGATAGGTTTAAAGTCGCCGCGTTAGAGTGCAAATCTGGTAGTACTATTACGTAGTTTTTGGTTCGATCAAAATTCCTCATTATTTTTTTATTTCACACACCAAAAGCGAAAGGATAATTATTATTACTCGTAGTCTAGAATAGTAGTATTAAGATGGTGATGATGATGACGATGATGATGAATGCAGTATCATCATCATCACCATCACTTCATCCTCGTCCTCGTTTTCGTCTCAATCATCGCTTCCTGACCAGAGCGCAGTCCGAAGCGGACGCGAGCACGTCTGCTTCAACAAGCAGCAATTCCTCCAATTCAGAAAAAACGACGGCGACGGGGATGAATTTAGCAACAACAACTCCTGCGTTGTCCAACAAAGACCAGTTCGTGAACTTTTTCCGCACGGCTTTACCGTACATCACCATGCACAAATCATCCGTGTTTGTGATTCACATCCCCGGAAACGTGATGAGAGACAAAAAGTCGAACGTGTTTAAATCCGTCATGCAAGATATCATAATCTTGAGAGAATTAGGGGTGAAGTTAGTGTTAGTGTTAGGTTCGGACTCGCAAATATCGGATTTGACTGCACTGAAAGGAGAGAAGCCAAAGTTTTCGGTGAGCAAGTTTGGAGCGACGAGAAGAATTACGGACGAGTTTTCGTTGGAAGCGGCGATGGAGGCGTGCGGGAGAAACAACATCGCGGTCCAGGCGCAGTTAACGCGAGGACCGGATGTGAGATTGACGAGGAAACACGGCGACCATTATTCGGATACCGGTGGGTTTAGTGGGGATGGGAACAACAGTGGCGGCAGAAAAGAGAACATCAGAGATATCAAAAACAACGGACGAAACTTTCCAGTCGCGACGAGCGGGAATTACGTGTACGCTCGAAGACGCGGAGTCGTCGATGGCGTCGATTACGGGTTAACCGGGGAAGTCGTGAAAATTGACAAGACGTCAATTTTGGAAACTTTAGAGCAAGGCGACGTGGTGCTACTCTCGAGTTTAGGCTTTAACGCCGCGGGAGAGGTTTTTAATTGCGTGTCGAGAGATATCGCAGTCGCTGCGGCCATAGAACTCAACGCGGATAAATTAATCGTTTTACCTGAAGACGGGTATTTACCTCGAGATGAAACGACAAACGGGAAAGTGAAGAGTTATTTCACGCTCTCGGATGCGAAGAAGTGGATGAAAATTTTTGCCAAAGGTACTGAATACGAAGATCTGGTGGAAAACCATCGCGCGTATGCGTGGTTGCGAAGTGGATACGCGGGTAACGGGTCATCTGATGTCCCCGGAAACGGCGGCGCGTCTACGAATACAAAGAACCCGTTTACATCGAGCGGGGAAAATATTCAAGTAAACTCGTGGATGCGCGCGCAAGAGATGGACTACGAGTGGCGCGTGCCGTCGTGCCCGATTGAAATGTGTGCGGCGACGTTTGCGTGCCACTGCGGCGTGAAGCGAGTTCACATGGTGGATCCGAACAAGAGCGGAAGTCTCTTGATGGAATTGTTCACGTCCGACGGCGAAGGAACCATGGTTGCTGGCGATCGATACGAAGGCACGAGAAAAGCTACAATTTACGACTGCATTGGCATTCACGACATGTTACAACCTTTGGCGGATGCTGGCATTGTCGTGTATCGCACGGAAGAAGAATTGAGACGTTCGGTGATGAACGAAAGAGTTTCCTTCTTTGTGACCGAACGCGACGGCAACATCATCGCGTGCGCGTCCTTAACGGAATACGAAAACGGGAAAAGTTACGAAATTGGTTCCTTTGCCGTCGCGAGAGAATACAGACGAGAAGGCAGAGGCGACGCTTTGTTATCGTATTTGGAAGAGCACGCCTCGGAGAAAGGGTGCGAACGCTTGTTTTTATTGACGACGAGAACAGCGGAGTGGTTCACCTCTCGAGGCTTTGAATTCGACGGCGCCGCCGAAGACGAAAGTTCAACCTTACCGAAAGGTAAAGAGGTTGTCAAAGGACGAGGCTCGCTTTTGTTTTCGAAATACATGACTATTGACAGTCTTTTAGAAGAGAGTTAGTTTGAGTGACCGTGGTAAAGTCTATGCAGTTTGATGAAGTATTGAATATATTATTATTGTTAGTAGTATATCAAGAATTCTTTCCTCTTTCAAGAAAACCTTTTCGCGTTCGGTATCATCACATCTGCGAACCGTTTATTCGCGTCTACTAACTTTGCATTTACCAAGTCGTTCGAATACGCTCTCAACTCTGCGGTTTCTTTCGTCTTTCCAGTTCGAACGTGTCTATCGATGACCCTTTTCGTCGCCTCGTCCACCGGACAGTTGACGTACCACGCCTCGTCGAAACACGTCTCGTCTAAAAGTCTCGACCACGGCTGCTCGGGAAGAAATAAATAGTTCCCTTCCACTAAAATAATCTTATGTCTCTTGTATTCCACGAGAATGTCGTTTTCCACCGGATCGCCTTTCCCGTGATCGAAACTGGGGAAAGAACCGCTCCCGGTTTTCCGTAAGTTCACGATATCGTTCACGAACCTTTCGCTGTCAAAAGTAAACGGCGCGCCTCGCTTCGCCAACGCGTGTTGCGGGTTGTCCATCTTTTCCAGTTGGCTTCGGTAATAGTGATAGCCGTCCATCGGGACAATCGCTATGTCATACGCCGCGCTCTCGTTGTTATTACTATTATTATTAGTATTCTGTTCGTTTTCATTCTCCTCGTTCTCGTCCTCTTCTAACTCCTCGTTTACTCCTCCTCCTCTGTCGCCGCCGCCGCTGCTCGCGGTATTCGTACTCTTCCTTCTTTCGAGTTTTCGAAACTGTCTGCACACTTGTTTCGCGAGCGTGCTTTTCCCACCACCCGGTGGCCCGGCTATTCCGACTATAATTTGCGCGTCTTTACCGCTCGGGTGTAACTCTTTCGCCAAACGTAAGCGTCTCGCGCACGCTCTCGCCACGTCCAGAAACGTCGTCGTGTCGCTTATCGCGTTCGTATTGGCGAAACTTTCCGCAGACGATGGGAGGAACGTGAATTTACTCTCCACTCCGATGATGGTATTACTTTTTCTTTTTCTTCTTCTTCTGTTACTTCTTCTCAACGACGACGACGACGACGACGATGGTGACGATGGCGCGCACCGGTAGCAGCATCCAAAAGTCGTCATCCTCGTCGCTTTTAAAAACTGTGATGACTCTCTCGTTGTGCTTTTACTCGTTCCTTTGTGCTTTGTGAGATAAAAATGACGATTTTGTGACGAAAAAAAAACAGTTGAAAAATAAAATTTCTTCTCTTCCGTTGCTTCTTCTTGATTAAAAAATTTCAAGCATGCGCTGTGTTGTTGCATCAGCGGCGGCGATTGAAGGGCACTCACAATCCGTCGTCGTGGCTTCATCGTCGTCGTCATCTTCACGACCACCAAAATTAAAACTTTGTGGTCGTTTGAAAATGTGTCGTTCTTCTTCTTCTTCGAGAAGAAGAAGAAGATGCGAAGCGCTTCGAAACGCTCCTCCTCGGATAGAAGGTGAAGATGATGATGAAGAAGAAGCTAAAGAAGAAGTTGATGACGACTTGGGCGCGACGAGAAGCACCAACAAAACCACCAAAACCATCAAAAGGAGGAGAAGAGACATCGTGCTGGCTTTACAATCATCTTCGATGTTGTTCACAAAGAAAAGCTTTGCTCGTAATGGAGAAGAAGAAGATATGTATTCAATATCGAGCAACAACAGTATTACTAATAATAATACGTATTACAAATACGAAATCAACGCGAGGAAGAGACTGTTGGAAACGCAAAGGTTATACGCGTTACAACCAGAAGTCGATGAAAGGAGTAATAATGATGTTGATGATACGAATAATAATAATAGTAATAATAGTAATAGTAATGAATCCGTAATAGAGATACCGATGACGTACGACGGCGCGTCTTTCGTGTTGGATTATTACATCGGCGACGCGAGCGTGAGAGGCGTGGTGGATACCGGGTCTCCGTTTATAACCATTCAAGGTGGGAATGGGAGCGAAAATTGGGGGTTTGTGACGCAAAATGATATTCGGCCGAGCCCGTACGGGGAGACGTACGAAGTGTACGGGTTACAAGTGGATTCGAGCACCGTGTGGTGCTTGGGTGATTTGCGGTTCACGACCGGTTTTAACGATGAGTCGCGTTCGCGTTCGCGCGATTGGAATTTACGGGAGATGGTTTTAGGCGTCGTCAACGGGTCCATGGCAAACGTGGGCGGGTCTATAAACGGCGCGAACGCGTCGTTCGTTGGATTGACTAAATACCGACAAGACTGGATTCGACCGACGTTTTTAGAACAAACCGATGTGAGCTCTTTTTCCATGAATTTCGAGAAGGAAACGTTGACGCTCTCGAGGAAGAATTTAATTGATAGAAGAAACGATGCGAACGTTTTAGCGATGATTGATTTACGACCACTCGGATCACCGGTGTATCACTACGCGGTTCTGTTGGACGATTTGTACATCAACGGGGAAAAACATAAATTTAAAAACAAGAACGAAAAGACGTACGTCATTTTCGATAGCGGGACGACCGGATTGTTAGTGTCTCAAGATTTATACGAAAATTCAGCCTTTCGAGATGGCGCGTTTCAAGCCGCGATGACTTTTACAGACGTGAAAGGAAACAAAAGCTCCGTCGCCATCGGGTCGTCCATTCGCACGTGCACGAGGAAGTGTTTGTTTCTTTGTCTGCCGCTCAAAGTGCCTTGGGACGGCGTCCTCGAGGAAAAATCGAACGTCATTTTTGCCGGTTTAGCGGTTTTAATGAATCAAGGTGAGATCACCGTCGACGCGGACGAAGGCGTGCTCAGATTAAAGTCAGACCCTGGCGTGAGTAGAATGGAATTTGAAGCAGACGAAGAAGGGTTCATTCCAATCAGAACGAGAGGAAAATTAGCGAGCGATATCAAACTGTACAACGAAACGTAAAGAATTTTGGCTATAGATAGCGCGGCGCCGCGCGGCAACATACTGTAACATTAGCGTGTACTGTAAGTAAAGAAATAAAAAAGTGTACCTAGGTAGTACCAGGTACTCGTAGTAATATTATTAAAAACTCGTCGCGACGATATTAAACAAACAAACAAACATTAAATTTTTTTCTTGCAATCCGCGTGTGCTTTGTCACCCATCGCGTACGCTTCTCTGACATCGGTCTCACCATTCATCGCGTAGACGTCGTTGAACGAGTGCGGGTTGGTGGCCATTTTAATCTTGAACACTTTGCCGCCGCACTGCGATATCGTACTCGTCATCGTCAACTTCTCCTTGGACTTGGGCATGAACACGTTCGTGTACACTTGGCCGTCCGGTAAAATCAACCCGTCGTCGCTCTCGTCGACGACGTTATATATGATTGCGTTCGATGCTCTGATTTTTTTCGCGGTGACGTTGACCAACAAGCAGTTCTCGACCTGAATGTCGCCGCAGTTGACGTTACTCACGACGGAGGATTTCACCGACCCGCTCTTCGCCGTGGACGCGACGATGACTGACTTGTTCGATTCGTCGTCGATAGAGGCTTGAAAGTTTGCCAACTTCACGTCGCGACTCGGGATATTCAAATACAATCTCAACGCCTCTGCTTCGGCATCGTCTCCAGTCACCATCAAGTTGTTCTTTCTGTACAACTTCAACAAGCCGTAATCCCACCAATACGAGCCTTGGCCGACGTCCACCGCGCCGAACAACTTCTTCTCAGGAAACTGCTCCAACAAAGCTTGTTTGAACTTCGTCATGCGGTCGTGGTGCGCTTCCGCTTGCTCTCGCGTCTCCTCTTTCGTTTGCATAATCTTCGCGTAGTTTTCTTTCGTCATCGTCAACGGCATCCAAAAGTGCGGATCGGAATCAAACTTGGCGGTTTTCCCCGCCAACTCCTTCTCGAACTCGCTCAACATCAAACTTAACATTTCGTGGCCCAGTGAAAACGATCCTAAACTCGGACCGACTTGTTTCACCGATCCGAACGATTTCAACAGCTCCGACGCGGTCGCGTGGCTGACTTTTTCAACCTGCGTCGCCTCGTTCTCGCCGTTCACCGCGATTAACCCGTAGTTGGAGAAACCTTTCTCGTTCCACTCTGTTTCGTTCGGCATTGGGCCCATGACGGCTAAAATATCCGCGTGGTGTTCGCCAGATTTGTTGTGCCCTGCGGATGGAATGAAAATCTGGTCGCCCCAAAACACGGAGACTCTTCCCGGTCGCTCTTTGGCGTACCTGTTCGTCTGTCTCACCACCGCCTCGAGGATGGTCAAGTTTCTCGCTTCCCCGGCGACTTCCACCACCGCGGGTAACTTGACCCCAGGTTTGTTGTTATTCTCCGCCCCGGGTAACGGCGCTAACCTGGTCCCTTTCCCGGCCGTGTGGTACAAACCGATCGACCCGCCGTTGCTTAAAATCAAATCCAAATCCTTCGCGTCTTTCGCCTCCGCCAACTTTTTCGCTTTCGCGTACGCGTACAAAGTGCCCAATCCGTTCCCGGCGCCGTCTTTGTTCGTCCAGTCCTCGCACACGGCGTAAACTAAGGCGTCTTTTTTACACGCCGACCCTCGCGTTTGTACCAACCGTTCGCCCCAGTACGTCGCTTGGTGTTCGGTCGAGCAACAGACGATGACGGCGTCGAAACCGGTTTCGTTGGCGTTCATCTCACGTATCGATTCGAGCATAGATTTTTGCTTTTCCTCTTGGGAAGACTCCATTCCGTTGAAAGAAAACGCGTTGCCCATCTTGTTGGTCCGGAACGGCGCGCAGAGGAGGTTGAAGGACGAAATTTTTCCCGTTGGTTTTGTTGCGCTGCGTAGTAGCACGCAGCTGTTCTGCGTTTTTCTTCTGCGGTATTATTCTTTTCTTACTCGTCGTAATTGTCTCTTTTTTTTCGTGTTACAACGAACTTTACAAGAAAATTAGGCAAAGAGCAAAGAAGGTTGTATTCTTTTCCATCATCATCGTCGTCGCAGGAGCCACTTTTAGGTGCGT
>JACLAB010007033.1_pt1 | contig 21713 bp, 28 predicted proteins | sample 8027921 | NCBI WGS metagenome assembly JACLAB01 (sample SAMN15725117, study PRJNA655200) | protist metagenome | isolation source: fluorescence activated cell sorting (FACS) single amplified genomes of... | place: USA: West Boothbay Harbor, Gulf of Maine | collected 2000-07-19
CTATTGTTGCTATTAATGGAAAACCAGAGGTTGCTATAGTGGGGCCAGAGGGTGTATACCATGACACGGTAACACCCCTAAACAACGCTAAAGATCTCTTAGACTTCTTCTTGTAAGTACAACTGTATTTCATACATTCTAGGACTAAACCCCATTACAATACTACCTTCTGTTCATACATTGTTACCTGATAACACTCTGCTAAATCATCGTCAACACATCGGAGCGCATACTCTTGACATTCCGTGAAGGAGCCTGTATGAAAAAGATCCCCATCAAGATAAAGTTCATAGTACTGTTCACGGATTTCACGTAGTTTCATGGTATTACTCCGCATAATCGATGCAAGCCTCAAGGGCGTCATCTAGGCTGTTGTGGACTTCTGTTGCCATTGCTGTCATAAAAGGGTTTATACGATCATGTGGTTCCTTGAACATAATGATTGTTTTGTTCTTCATATGACTAAACATAACTTCACAGGCTGTTCCTTGACCCTTGGCTTTAGGGTGGTTACGCATATCAACTAACAAAATTTCACACCTTGCAATGTCACGCAAGTCTTGTTTAAAGATCCTTTTAGCGATGTTGCTCTCTAGACCTTTGTCGTCTAGCAGTTGTTCGTGGAAAGAAATCCTACGAGCAGGGTCTAAGAAATCGATACCATGATCTGTCAGAACCGTCCCCGCGTAGACCCTCCACTTCTTCATTTGTTCACCTGAGAAGCCAGCCATAGGGCCAGCCAAGTATACACCTTTAAGTAGTTTCATTCGTCTTCCTCCGATACGTTGTTGAACTTAATACGGTTCATAATACTTCTTCCTGTAATAGTTCTATAAATGTTTCCAAGTTATGATTAAACCTGTCACTCCAAGACCAGTCATCATCATTAGCATCATATTCTTCTTGCGCCCAATCAAAAACATTCTTTATAACAATCTTCTTTACTTCTTCTTCAGTCATAATAGTTCTCCAACATTGTTGACGAATTTGATTATTATGAGCAGTTTATACACTTACTCAGGTGTTATTATTAAAAGTCTAGATCGTCTTCAGAAACTTCTTCCATGTCAATCTTTTGATTGTCAGCTACTTTGACAACTTTCATATCGACCATTTCAAAGTCATCCTCACGAGGCTTTGGCTCATACTCTTTGTAGGTAGTTACTTGAACAGCCATCAACATAGAGGCGATACCTTCACGCCCTGCGATGTTGTAGTCATACTGATAAATACGAACATTACCAATAGAACCATTGCCTAGTTTATCAGGGTCAATAGCAGACAAATCACCAGCAACAAGGCTTACTGGGTTCTGATCTTCTCCACTACGCTTCTTAGAACGCTTCTTCAGGGTTGCTTTGTAGAAGATGCCTTGGTCATCCTCATCCGGCTTTACATTAATGCTTAGATCTTTCCATTCCTTTGCTTGAGCCTTATCACGGGTACGCACTTGCACTTCCCATGTTGGGTTTTCTTTGTCAAACCGATCGTTTGGTTTAGCAGGGTTTAACTTAGCAAAGTATAGTTCAACATTCTTCAAAATAGCCATTAGATATTTCCTCTTGGGTTTGTATTAGTCATTATAGGGAACATTATTGTTCTTTAACGTCAGGTAATTTTAGCCAATAATTTTAACAGTAACTCGACTGTCAACTTGGTCATCGTACAGTTCTAGGTAAAAGTCGTCATCCGACTCAAAAATATTTACACCAGAACACATGGCACCGAAACCGTCCTCAAAAATGTGTGTTACGGTTGCGGTGGGTACTTCTGGCATGTCCTCAAAAGCAGCAATATTGATCTTGCTACCTACCTCAAGCAAATGCAAAGTCTGACTTGATAACTTCTCTAACATCTAGTGTTCCTTTCTTCGGGGATAAGTCGGTTGAGTCCAGTTGTTGTAGTATGTTCTCTAGGGGTTCTGACTCGTAGAGTTCTACAAACTTATGCCTAACGTGCATGAACATGTCATTCATATTACCCGCATGACACCCGAAAGAGTCATGAACAACAGTAGTAGTGTAGTCGGCATCGTGAATACACATGGTTAAGTGTACGGCATCGAGACTGTGAACAATGTTAGGTGCAGCGCCTGTCTTCTGTTTACTCTCGTTTACTGTAGTTTCTTCCCACACTTGTAGTTGAACCTTAAGTATCTCGTCACCATACTTTAGTTCGGTGCGCTTAGTAGTAGGCTTTCTATAGGCCTGACACACTGGGAAGTTTGTTATAGGGGAAATCCAACTCAGGTGTACCTTCTTCTCGTTGGCCCTCTCTGCAAGAGTCTGGAAAAGACGTAACATAAGGGCTGGACCTTTTAACTCAGTGTAACAGGTCTGATACACCAGAGAGCCAAGGAGTGCGCCCCAGAGATGCTCTTTGTCTCTTAGATAGGGTGAGATATCCCTCGTGTCCTCTATCACCTGTTGGCCCATACCGTAGGCTGTACCGCCATAGCCGAGAGTCATTACATTTCTTTTAACTGTCTTCCTCTGAATTTTCTTGTCTTGAATGTTAGTCCAGTAAACAGGAAAAAGCTTTTCTCTTAGGTCACGGTTTTGATTGCGCCAAGTCTGTGCTGCTTGAAAAGCTAGAGCCTTCCTCTCAGACTTGTCAGGGGCCTCTTGATACTCTCTCTGTAGCTTAGTGGCAGTCTTAAAGACGTCTCTAAACTTGTTAATTGTAGAGGCACCAAGCTTACTCTTTCTTTCCTCTAGATTCTCCCAAGTCTTATCCGCGATGAACATATAGACATCTCCAGGTAGGTCTTGAGGAACTAAGTTAACTAGGGGCGCTACCTCATCGTCTTGAGACATAGCCACCAAGTGTTGTACTCCGTTATTAGAGCCATCTATGTACACAGGTAGACAACTTGGAAAGTCCTCAACAGAGTTACCCGCATCACACCAGTTACTAATCATCTCTAACTCAAAACAACAGGCAAGAAAACTGAAAGGCTTATCAGCCTCCATCCAGCCAGTATTTACCATAGGGTCGTTTACATAACCCCAGATGTCGTCTATGTTGTCTTGGGGCCACTGAGCACGATCGTCTAGGGACACCTTGTCATTACCCCACGAGTTAGCTGTGTGGACAGACAACCAGTAGTACCCGTTCTCACCCAATGACACGGGTTCGTGTAATAGCAGTATTCCTTTTGCGTTGTCACTAGACTGCTCATGTAAGAACGCTGTGTTAGGGTAAATACGCCCACGGAAGTCGAGGTTATACAAGTGGTAGAACGGTAGCCCTATGTGCTTCTCTGCGAGCCTCTGTATAGCCTCTGCCTCGATGATTAGTGAGGCTCTCTTAATTGGGTCAATCTCCTTGGTAAACTTAAAGGGATTCTTTTCGTGGTGCATACACTCTTTGTAGACTTCAAACACTCTTGGGTTAATGTCCCAAGCAGTATTGTTTAGCTTGTTTAGAGTATCTACAATATAACTCATATCATTTTGTTCAAAGTATTTTAGAGCATCTTCATAACCTTTCTTAATTACGCTAATACCTGTTGTTGGGTGGTAGGCAGAGCCATCCCACGGTATAGCAGGGGTGCTTACGGGGAACATGTCACACTTTTCTGTGTCAATTAAGTCCATAAGCTCTTTAATAGCTTTCCAGTCTTTGGCATAGATAAAGTATGAGCGGTGTTTATCCTTTTTACCATTACGATAAGTGTGTTTTTTACGATATCCCAGTATACCTAGCTCAATATAACTAATTAATACAAACCAGCCACCTTGAATATCTAGTACACTGTTCTGTTTTTGTCGTAGCTTTTGTCGTAGGCGTCTACCAATACTACTAGCTACCTCTACTAAGGTTGATTTCCTTTCTAGCCCTTTTAATACATGTGCATAAGAAAACTCTATAATTTCCCTAGCCGACATGTGCGCAAGAAAGCTTGCAGATTGCCTGTTATCTAACATAGATTGTCTATATTCAAGATCGTCGGCGAGTCTTTCTAATATTGTCATTTCTTCCATTATCGTCTTTCTCTTTGTGAGGCTTTACCTTACGGTCCTCATCGTTAGAAACGTTAACGACAATTTCTCCTTTACATATATATAAATATATGAGAGCAATTGTCAAGGTCATTAAGTCTTCTTTATAATAAACTTAGAAAAAAAAAATTTTGGTTTAAGGCAGACTCGCCCCCGAAGGGGCGAGCCTAAAGTTAACCCTCTAAACGAGGGTTGTTTGTGTCAAGAGTCTTGATCCAGTTACGGATTGACCCTCCGCAGCAATTCATTTCTTTAGCAACAGCTGCAATGCTCTCACCATTGATTACACGAGAAGCGGCGATTACACGATCACCATTATTCCATCCTGCAGATTTGATTTTAAAACGGTAAGGTTGACCATGCTTTAATACATAGTTGTGGCCTTGGAACATTTGTGCGATAGTCGGGAAGTTACGGTTAGCCATAAGAGATCTCCTTATTTATAGGCATTACAGACCATGTGGTCTAAAAGGCCCTCTAACTTCTGGGAGGAAGGGTTAGAGGACTAGTTACACAACATATTACTGTCATTCTTCTTTTAGTACAGTTTCTTCCTCTATCTCTAGAGGAATTTCAACGTAAGTGTGAGACCACTTTTCGTCAATTGCCTTAACCAAGCTGCTAAAACTAATTGAATCCATGTGTTCTTTATGCTCTTTAAGAGTCATCTTTTTTCTAGTTGACATTTCTTTCCTTACAAGTTAGATGAACACTATATATCTCTATCCGCAGAGATTATTGAGTCATGGTTATAGCCCAGCTTTACAAGTTCTGCATAGGCGTCTTTATAAGCTGCTTCCGCTGTTGTAGCCCAGCATCTTACAAGGTCTCTAGAACCATCTTCATTCCAAAAAGTGATTGTTGCGCTTTCTGATCCAGTATACATTAGTCCCATTTCCCTTCCATTTTATCATTGAGTGCTCTGATATAGCCAAGACCAATAAGACCTTCAACTACGGCTGTTACGGCAACTAGTGCAATAAAAAATATTGCGGTTCCTACAAGTGCGCCCATTATACTATTCTCCTACTTTGAAATAGATTTCAATGTTGTTGCCTTCAAACTTGATGGCCTGTATTTCCCTAGGACTTCCTTTAGTCTCAGAGCCTTCTTCAAACTCACTCAGCCTTTTGTTAAGATCAAAAGATCTAATTATCAGGGTATCTCCTGAAGGGACTGGTGGTTCTTCACCTTTTGCTTGTGCCTCTAGAAAGTCTGTTACCAGATTAGCTGACACAAATAGCCTATTAAACTTTTTCATGATGTTTCCTTTTGGTTTTTCCACTTGGTTTTTCTATTATAGATGCGTGAGTTTCCTCACTTTTTGTAGAACAAATGTGTTCCAACTTTACCAACGTAGGTCATACTGTCAATCCAGTAAGGCTTGACATAGTCGGCGTGGTAGTGAGTGGCCCCCGTGTAGGGTAAATAACTAACAGGGTCAGACAATATTATTGTGGCAGCTTTGTTAATGTTCTCCCAAGCAACTCTGTCAAGATAAGACATCTTAGCAGGGTTATCGGGAAGGCCATCGTGGGTCCAACTGAATTGTTTGCGCTGCCATACAACTTCGCAGATGGTGTTAGGATAGCTAGGTGAAGCAAGTCTGTTAAGAGTTACTTCTGCTACCATTTGTTGTCCTATTAAAGGCTCGTTGCGAGCTTCAAAGAACATGTTAAGTGCTAGGCACATTGCTGCAGTCATCATTTTATTTTTCCTTCAATACTACTCGCTTGAGAAATTGGTAAGAAGCGTAAATGCTTGTTACTGTCAAGACAATGTAGAAACATAGTGTAGTAAGGACAGCTGCCAAAGAAGCAACGACCCCTACTAGTACTGTTAAACCCGAAATTACTATATTAAGGGCTACAACGGTTATTACCAACAGAGTGGCGGCGATAATAAATCTAAACAGAGTAAACATTTTTTCTCCTTAGTTTACATTAAATACTTATTCTACGTTTGTAAAAAGTATGTGAAGTCTTTCCAGTAGGTGAAATGACAGTGGCCTCACTAAGGCCATTGCTTCTTAAGATCATTTTTGTTATGATTCTTTCCGACAGTTTAAATAACAGAAAAAGACCAGCGAACAGAGGTACGAGGGATATTGTAAGTAACATTTTATTTCCTTTGATTTGTTGTTGTTTCTTCTATTATAGAAGCTGCACTTTTCTCACTTTTTAGATCTTTAAAGGCTTCAGCAATAACGTGTTCCCATTTGTAGACAGGAACTTCCATGATTTTTTCTGATAGCTGTGGTGAGAACAATACACCTCCAATTGATTTTACTAGATCTGCAGAACCTTGCAGTATTGCTTTTGCCCAAGTTTCTGTCATGTTAGGCCTCCTTCTCTTTGTCTTTTTTATTAGGCATCATTGCCAGTAAGTTAATAATAAAATCTTTTACCTTAAGCTCATGCTTTGAACCCTTAGACGAATGATGTAAAAAGTCTACTAAGAAAAAGCCTAGGATAAGGGGCAAATAAGCAACGCTCATGTAATATAGAGATACGCCGAACAGCACTACTATCACGAACTTGTTTATTGCATAGACAGTCTCATCTGTGTATTTATGATAACCAAGCCGAATGGCAAGGGCTACGGTGAATTGTACTACTACAAGTAAAATTAAATTAAACACGGTTAGTCTCCTTATTGATTTTCTCTATTATAGATGCCTTGTTTTTCTCACTTTTTTACTTGACGTTTTTAGTAAAAAAGGCCACCCCCGAAGGGATGACCATTAGTTTTAACGTCTATAGTTACTCTCTTTGTTTTGAGCATTAACGCCATTAGCAATAGTCGGCAACATATTAATAATCTGTTGTTTAGTTTGCCGTGATATATCACCAGTAATAGATAGGTTAACAATAGAGTTTGTAATGTTAGACTTGTTGTTGGCCCCTAAGACATCATCTATGTTCTTAGAAGGGACAACCAGTTCGCCTGGAGTTAGCATAGCAGGCACACTATCTCTACCAGAGACAGAACCAGCTAGACTAGGGACTAGACCACCTTCAGAAAATCCGAAGAAACCTAGGCCTGTGGAGAGCATAGAACCCCAGTCAATACCGTCACCACCCCCGCCGCCAAAGAGACCGCTAATAGTTTTTCCAAGACCACTAAAGATATCTTTAAAACCAATGCTTAACTTTGAAAAGAAACCACCGCCCTCTTCACCCTTGTCACCTAAGAGGTTGTCAGAGACTTTAGTAAAGCCCTCTTTGAAGTTATCGCCAGAGTCTTTACCACCTGAAGAACCTAGGCTAGAAAGATTTGAGAAGAGTGTATCAAACATGGTGTCTAGACCAGCAGAACGGAAGAATGCCTCTGTGAACGAGTCCACCACAGTATCAATAACCTTATTGCTAATACTGTCTAGTAGTCCGTCAAAGAAGTCTGCAATAGTGCTTTGTCCCTTTAGCAGAGACTTGAAACTATCTGCAAAAGCATTTCTTATGCTGTCAGAGGCTGCTTGGGCCTTAGAGGTGAGGTTGTCAAGAAGTGTTTCTTGATATTCTAACTCACGATTAGTTTCTTTCTTATTGGCAAAGTCAGTAAAACTAAGAGTAGCAATTTTCTCACGCAGGGCAAGAATCTTTGATCCAATTGATAGAGTCTTTTCGTCAGTACCAACACTAGGGTCTAGGTTAAAGGCTTCAAGAGCCTTATTGCCCTCTTCGTTATTGCCACTCTTTGTAAGAATTTCGAAGATTAGTTTCTTCTGTTTTTCTAATTCCTTTACTGCAGCAGTCCTACCCTTGAAATCATCTAAAGCAGACTCTGCTATTTTCTTAGAAAGCGCTGCTATTTCACTAACAGGCTTCTTGAGTTTTGTAAAGGCCTTCTCGCCTAACTTGGCTGCATCCTCAATGTTGAAACTAAAACCAGCGCCGCTAAAACGTTCAACAAACTGTTCAAAGGGATTGACCTTATCCTTGTCGTCGGGTTTATCGGGATCATCGGGACTGCCAAGGGCTAACTGTAGCTCATCTTTAGCAGCCTTAAGTTGATTTTTGATAGCACGAATAAATCCATAGTCAACATTTCCCATGCCCTGTAGTTGTATTTGCTTTATACTTGCACCTAAAACGTCTACAGAGGCACTGAGTTTAAGCAAGTCTGTCATTCTAGAAGGGTCGATCATGATGACTTCGTCTAGTGTCCTAGCGTTTTCAACCTGACTTAAGGCGTTTTCGATAGCGCCTAGTCTATCAACAGAAGCAAGAGTTCTTCCATTTTCTATGTCAACCATAAGACCTAACAGAGTTTTCTCTTTACCAAGCTTGATGATTTGCTCGTTTCGGAGATCGTTGTTAGTCTGAGTTGCATCGTTAATACTAGACTGCAAGGACTCAATCTTAGTGAGTTGGCTCAAGAAACGTTGATTCTTTGTTTCAATTTGACGGCCATCTTTGTCTCTTAGGCCAGACATTACTTCGCTACTATCTGGAACTAGATTAAGAGCATCAAAACCAATTTTGTCAAGCCTATCGTTTAAAATGTCAAAAGAACTTTCTACAGCTTCAGTTACGCCGCTTTCCTCGCCAATGCCTAGAGCCTTAAATACCTGATCTTCTAGGGTTTTAGTTGCTCTCTGATAAAGTCCAATAACTTGAGTACGGGCAGCTGTGCTTACTGTGTTTATATTCCTCCCGCCAAAGGCAAATTCTAGCCCCTCTGTAACAGCCCTGCCTTGGTTGAGCATTTCTTCAGTTAGTTTCCTCATCTGAGCAGTGCCGACTCTTTGTATTGCAGTCTCGTCAATATCTCCAGCGTCAAAGATATCATCGCTAACAATGCTCTGTAGTCCTGAAGCCGCCTCTAGAAAGCTACTTACTGCACCAGAACGTATTCTACCTTGTACTATGCTTATTTGAGAGTTTACGTCTGAGGCAAGAGCCTCTAGTAACTTATCTGATAGCTCTGATCTTATAGAAGAGCCAGTGCCAAAGGCAGAACCTCTTTCATCAAAGACAGTACCTAACTCACTTAGAGTTGTAAACAGGCCGTTGAGCATATCAGGGGACATATCATCAGCGTTCATACCACTAGTTACTGCCATGATATTTTCTAAGGCTGTGACAAAAGCACTACCTGAAATACTCTGTGATAACTCGCCTGTAAGGTCAGCATCGTTAAGAATAGCTGCTATTGCAGAAGAAATACTAAACTTATCACCAGCTTTCATTGCTTCAAATACATTTGTGAAGGAGTTAGCTAGTTCTTGAGAGGCATCTTCTGGGAGGCCAAGGCTACTTCTTATTTCTCTATTTTGACTTCTGCCAAAACTTGTTTCTTTGAACAACTCCCTAAAGGGAGAGATGAGTGTTGTAAGTACTTGTGTGGAGGCCGAACGAGCGCCCCCTTCACCGTCTTTTGGTTTGTTAGCTTCAACAATGGCTGTTCTTGCCAAGTCAACTGCACGCTTAACTCTACGAGTTTCTGAACTAGTAATAGAGCCATTTTCTTCAAGGTTACGTTTGGCACCTTCAAGGATCTTGTTAGTTTTCTTAGCGATTCTTTGTAGTTCTTTGTTTTCTTTGGCGTTGATATCTTCAAAGTCAAAGGCATCAAAGAGACCTTTGAAGTTGACATCAATATCACCAATCTTATCAAAACTACCTAAAGATTTAACTAAGTCTGCTTCTAAGTCACGAGCACCCCTAGATGCAAGTCCAAAGAACTTACGAGTGCTATCCCAAGCATTTCCGAAGCGTTCGCTAATATTGTCACCCTCTCCAAAGAGAGCAATACCAATAATACCAACACCTGCAGCTACAGCTACAGCAATACCTGCAAGGCTTACAAAAAATGAAGCAACAGCCGCTGCAGTAGTGGCGAGAATTGCGCCGATACCCGCCATGACGCTACCACCGCCTGTGATACCTAAGGCAAGAAGTCCTCCTCTTACAAAGGCAAACTTACCGAAACCTTTTAGAAGGGACGTGCCTAGCATACTTCCAGCGGCCAGTCCGACCCTGCCTACCGCAGAAAGAACTGCAGCCCCTGCGGCACCGCCAAACATCATAAGACCTATGATGCCTAAAGGGTGAGTAAGGAGAGACTCTATAGAACTGATAATTCTAGCTACCATTCCTTCTGTAGCTTCTGCAGCACTGTCTGTTGCAGCGTCAGCCGAACCTGCCATACTTGCAAAGGCTAAAGCTAGGCCACCAATAATTGCGCCCTTAGAAAACTTGCTTAGTCTCTTAGAGAAGCGACCAAGACCAGCGCCCATGTTATACATAGCTGTTTGGAAGGGTAAAGCTAAGTTCGTATTCAAAGCTGCGCCTACTGTTTTTGTTTGTACAGTTAAGATGCCAAGTTTAGTACCGAGAGCACCGACAGAGCGCCCTGCAGATAACATTGCAACTTGGAACTTTCCGGAGATAGTACTGGCAGTAGTTAAGAGCAGACCTGAAATTGGTCCAAGGCTACCAGTTGAAAAGGCACTAATGATTGCGGCCTTTATCTTTGAGAAAACGCCACCCATTTGACTTAATACTACGTTGTATCCTTTTGTTCCGTAGAGAAGAGAAGCAACAAAACCACCAGCAGTAATGACGTCTAAGAATGCGCTATCACCAAACACACCCCTTAAGAGAGTGTCAGCAAGAAATAAACCTCCAGCGAACTTGGCTATAGAGCGCCTAGCGCCACCTCTACCAATTAAGGCACTTTCGAGGAAGCTAATCTTTGGCCCTCTCTTAGATAGAGAGTTAGTTAAGGCTCCCGCCTTCTTAGTAAGTCGCTTTGCATCATCATCAAAAAGACTCTGCCGTTGACTGATAAACCCTTTAATGAGCTTAGTAGGTCCAAAACCTGTAAAGTAGGCTGTAAATCCAGCGGCTAATAATCCAGGAAGTATGTTAGCAAAGGGAATAGCCATTAGACCTTTTAACAGAAGTCCAGGTAGTCCAGAGATAGAGTCTGCAAGACCCTGACCAAAGCCAACAGCAATTTGTCCAAAGGCTCTAATAATTTGAGGTATGTTAGCTATGAATAGGTCTAAGAACTTACCAGCAGCTGCACCTATTCCTGCTGCAAAATCTTGGATAGCACCAGCATCAAGCAGGGAGTCTCCAAAAGCATCTACGAAGGTAAGGGCCAAGGCCGCTAAGATACCACCTCTAATAACCGTAGATAGACCAGCCGCAAAGCTAGTACTAATTAAAGATATGAGCTTTGTACCGAATACCGCTGTGATGATACCTGTTAAGAACGGAGATAACTCCCGTAATTCTTTATAAGCATCTGCAATGGCCTTACCGAGGGGTTTACCCACCGCAACAAATATTTTTCTAAGACCACTTGCAACGTAACCAATAGGGTCTTTTATAATTTCCGAGAAACCACCCTTGACATCTATGTCAATTTCTGCTGACTTAACTTTAGAGGAGGCTGCGCTAAATAACTCCTGAATTTTAGGTAGGGCCTTGTCGTAGGCACTAGTAAAGGAGTTTACAATTGATCTGCTAAAGTCTTTCACCACTTCAGAGGTTTTGCCCAACCACTTTTCGGCAAGACTAAAAGTCTCTTCCATGAGGTCAGTCCACCAAGAGTTAGCGATAATCTGATCATACAGCCAGAAAAATGCTCTTTCAGTGCTATCAACAAAGTCCGTTATAATGTCTTTGATACCGCCTAGGTCTCCCTTGGCTTTACTAAACATGTCTTTAAACAGGCCTTGAGATAGCTTTGCGATTTTCTCGTAGGCCCGAACAATGTCATTCACAAGACCTTGCATTATTCGTTTAGTTAACTGTCTAAATTCAATAAACGCAATGGCTATTGTTCTTATGACAGATAGTGATTTTATATTCTTAAATACCTCTTCTAACAGTTCGTTAGTCATGTTTAAGACAAAGTTAAAGTCTTCCATAGAGGTTGCTCTAAAGCGGAATAGTCTTTGCTCGATAAGACCGATACGTAAAGCTAAAGTTTCAGCGCCAATTAGCAAAGGATTAAATACGTTACGAGTTAACGCAACAAAGTTATACCAGCGTTTGCCGTTAGAGGCTACTGCGTCTTCTATTTTTCTCAGGGCTGTAACGGCGTCTTCAAGGCTTTTAGCGTTAAAGAGGTCTGTTATACCTCCACGGGAACCTTGTTGAAAGGCGTTATCTATACTAGCAGATAGTTTGTTGCCAAATACACGATAGGCCCTCTCAATTGTAAACAAAGGTTTAACAAAAGAAACATAAAGACTATCAGCGACAGTGCGTAGTGGTAGAATAGCCTGTTGAATAGCGTTGCCAACCCGACCACCGAAGGCTCTGGCTACACCCCCTACTGCTTTAAACAGAGGGGTAAAATCTGATACTAGTAGCCCAAACTCAGCAAACTTAGCATAAACACCAAGTTCAAAGTTTGTTCCGTCTTTGACTAAGGAGTCTGTCATCGAGTTGAAGACTCTGGTGAATACGTTGGTGAAGCCTATACCACGGCTAATTTCACCTGTGACTCGACCAAGAGAGTCTGAAAATACTACAAAAGCCTGAGAAGAAGTTTGCTCTAGGTCAGCAAATTCTTTCTGTAACTTTCCGGATTGTTCTAGCAAGGCTGTGAAGACTACATCAGTAGTGATTTGACCTTCTGCAGCTAAGGCTCGAAGCTCTCCTTGTGCCACCCCTAGGTTGTCGGAAATAGCCCTAGCAATACGCGGCGCTTGTTCTAGAACAGAGTTAAGTTCTTGTCCACGCAGTGTACCAGAAGCCAAGCCCTGACCAAGCTGGAAGATAGCTGCAGAGGCTGACTCAGCGCTACCCCCAGAGAGAGTAACAGCTCTTTGTACAGATAGAGTTGCTTTTTCAATGTCGCCGATGCTTGCGCCACTAGACTTAAGAGCAAGACCAAACCTGTTAAAGGTCTCACCAGCTAGTTGAACTGACTGGCGTGACTCTCTTGCAATTTTATAAAGATTGTTTAGGCTCTTGCCTAGTTGTTCTGTTCTACCTGTAACAAGTGCAATTCTGTTCTCAAGGCCAATAAGGCTGTCTGTTGCTTTGTTAACCCCTTTAACAGCAATAGCTGAGCCAAAGGCTGCAGCGATACCGCTAGCTAGTCGGGTTAGGGAACGAGAAACGTTCTTTGTTGTTTTGTCGATATTTTTAACCGAGCCTTCAAGCTTCGATAAGTCCCGCCTAGCGGCACTTGTATCGGCATTTACTCTAATATTGACTGCCATATTATCCTCCGTATTTAATAAAAAAGCCCCTAACAGCGTTCTCTAAATAGATAGAGGCCATCAGGGGCTATTGTATTAGTTTGGGGTTATAAGACCAATAGTAGACAAGACCTGTTCAATAAAGTACTTGGGTGCCTGTTTACTACTTCCTTGATTAAGATAAACGATGTGATCTACATCATTACTAATTATTGCTACTCTCTCAAAGCCAGAGATTGACTTAAGGGTAAAGTTGTTATTTCTCCAACCTCTTCTTGCCTCTCCTGAGTCTACAGGTGTAACAATTCTGAGTTGATCAGTAGCGTAGTCTACGGTTTCATGTAGACTTAGATCTGCAAGTTCACGAACTTCTTCACGAATTCGTTCCATTTCCCTCTCAAAGCCTACAACTTCGAGCGATATTTTGTTTGACATAGCATCACCCAAATAAGTTGACGTCAGAGTCACCTCCGGTTGCTTTCCTTAGTTTTTCTAAGAACTCGCCCTTTGGAACTGCATGGTCTGGTTTTTGAGATTCAATCTCGTTTGTCTTAATAAGCCTTAAGGATGGGAAAATATCTTCAGCTTCTGCCTTAACGCCTTGTGTACGTAGCGTTAGGTAAGTTCTTTGATCTTCTCTCCAGCCTACAGGTCTAAGTTTAAAGTACTCAACCCACTTAACAAGCTCTGTATACGGCATCTCTTGTTCTAATACGTAAACAGGAGTCTTTAGTTCGTATGCAATTTCATAAAGCGTTAAGTCTTCGGGGGTGAGTTTCCCGTGGGAGTTCCTCCAATGCCAGAGAATTCCAGAATATTTTCTGTAATGTCACTCAAATCTGCAATGGGGAAACTATTGAAATCTTCATCGGATAGTTCTTCGGCACCGATTACCGCCAGCTTAATTACATCACGAAGTAGGCCAAGTTGGGCCTCTTCACCTTTTAATTTTGCTGATTTTTGTACAAGCTTTTGAACTTCAAAAACTTCTTTTACAGATAGCTTCCGAACTTCTACTTCATCTTCCATAAATGGGAACTTCTTTGTAATAACTTTACCGACTAGATGTTTCATAACATGTCTTCCTTAACTAATTTTATCTTTTTCAGTGAATAATTCTTGATTGTTTGCTTGAAAGTCGTCTAACATTTTACGTACAGTGTGTAAGATAGAAAGTGTTTCAAAGCACTCTTTACCCTCTTTAGAGCCTTCTTCAAAGTCCTGAAAGCGTTCAAAGCTTTTTCTGATGCTAATATCTACACTGCGCCTCATGTGACGAAAAGTTGTTCTCATAACAAACGTTTTACTAAATGGTTTATCCATAATCTATATATATCTTTCATATAACAAGGGAAAGAAGGGGCCGAAGCCCCCTCTAACTTTAACTTAGGAAGCAGCAATTGTTGCTGGACCAAAGAAATCTGACTGAGAAGACAAGGTCACAGTAGCTGTGTTTGCGTCTGTCAAAGCAGGGTTAACCAAGATAGCCTCGATTTTACCTTTAAAGTAAAATTCTGTGTTGGCTTTTGCTAGGGTTGATCCTGCGCCTTCGTTTTGTGTACAAGCAGAAGCTGTCATCATGAAGCGGAAGACTGCTTGTGTACCAATGAGGTCATGCAAAGCAGTCATGTCAGCTGGTACGTAGTTTACTGTAACTTCCAGAGTAGGAGCATCGGATTGACCTTGCACCTGAGAGGAAGTTGCTTGACCGTAAACAGGAACGTTTACGATATTTGCAGGTGTACCCACTGAAGGGAATTCACGTACAGAGGGCATGCGAACATGGTCTGCGTCTGCTGTTCCTGGAGTTGTCCCTACGAACAGTGCTGCGCATTCAGCGGCAGTGTCTGTTCCTGAAGGAATTGTTCCTTTGAAGATGTCGAGGTAAGTAAAGATACCTGCACCGAGTGTTGCGATATGAGCCATTTTTATTCTCCGTATATTTTAAATGGTATTATGTAACTTGCGCTATAAAGCGACTTATTAGACGGGTCTAGCCCTTCCACATTCAAATAAGATGTAGCAAGCTCCGTTCCGTTAGTTAGCTTTTTGCTTTGAAGGCTAATGTCAAGAATATCTGATATGGCCATAACGCGAGATTGTCCCTCGCCAGCTTTTACAAATATTTTAATTGCAATCAAACCGTTTAAACTTTTACTGCCACCATGCGCCAAGAGGGCGCTTGAGCTTGGTAGTACGTTTAACCTACAAAATTCATTTTCTGTTGCGATAGTACCCTGATAGTTGTCAGGGTAAATATCAATATTATTTGATGTCCAAGTTGCAGCTGCAAAAACAGACTCAATGTCGTCTAAGACATCATCATACATGCTTATGCCTCCTTTACTAGGATTGCTTCAATAGTAAAACCATTGTCGCTGTAATCAACTATATTGTATACCTTTGCGCTTACCGTTAGGGTATCATAAACAGAGAGGTTTATACCAGAGCGCATCATTGCAGTTACTGTGAAACCATCGCCAGACGGTTTTTGAGTTGACTGAATAATAACGTCTACTGTCACGCTACTTGTTGTACTTACAGTACTCTTAGTTGCGAAGTTGTAACCTGAAACAGATTTTGAAGAAAGTGTACCTTGTTTAACCAAGTCTCCTGCAGCAGCAAAAGCCTTAGTTACGGCTGTCGTTACTTTAGCAGAAAGTGACATTAGTTGTTCCTCCACCAACCAGATCCTACCCCTGTTGCGCCTCTTCGAATAAGTGGGCGAATAGGTTTAATAACAAAACTAGGCGTAGTAGAAATCCGAGTAACATCGTTGTTGGTGTCACTCAGACTAATATTACCAATACTAATACTTTCGTATGTCGTAGTTGTTTGTGCTAGTAAATCTTCGTTATTTAGTAGATGCAGGGCTTGTTCGTAGACTGCTACTTTAACAAGTTCAGGAATGTCTGTTTGTGAAAAAGAGACACTTAGACCTAAACGATTATCATAATAAGTAGCATTCTTACGAGGCCACGCAAGAGCTTGGGAAGGACTAACAGCAGAGCCAATCCAAGGATTGTTATCAATAATTTGTGTAGCAGTTACTAGTGCATCTTCACGAGTTGCCGCTGTAGCTGTATCCCAGCTGGCAGAGTCAATACGAGTTTCAAAGTAATCACTAGCATCTGTTATTTCTACATAACTATTAGTATTAAGAACTAAAGCCATTAGTCCCTCCTAGTCTAATTATGAGTGGTAAACAGGCAGAATGCCAAGGTTCAGTGAATCCATTTTACGAGTCCACGAAGCAGAAGCTGCATAGTTGGCGTTGGTTGCGAAAGCGTTGGTTGCTCCAGCCCAGTCATAACCCATTGGGTGCATGATAAAGCCATAACGGTACCAAATGTTTGTAGAACCACCACCAGTGTAAGCAGCCGCATTGCGGTCAACTTCGACAGGAGTAGGTGTAGTTACAGGTGCGAAAGAAACAGAACCTGGCTTTAGGATAAAGGAACATTTGCTAGAGCGAGCGTTCAAATCGCCAGAAGCAGCGGCCTGTGTTTGGGTTGCACGAGTCATGATCAAACGGAATTTACCGCCGAACACTGTATCAAATTCCAAGTTACCGTCTTGTACACGGGTCTGGTCAACCAAGTTGGCTGCACGCATTTCGGCCATAACTTCTGGTGAAGTTGCCAAGTACATGTACTCTGGCTCCATGTCTTTGTAAGCCATGCCAACTGCTTTAAAGAGACGCTCACCACGAGCAGCACCAATAGCAGAGGAGTCAAAGAGTTTACGCTCGTCAGAGGCACCAGTTGCAGCGGCACCGAAGTCACCAACAGCATTAATGTCTACGAAGAAGCCAGTGTTGGCTGCATCTGCGTCAGTAGAAAAACTGACAATACCGCCGTTACCTGATCCACCAGCGTCACCCAAGGCAACCTCGTGAGCAGCAACACCTTTGAGAGTGTTAAGTAGCGCATCACCTTCGTCATCTCCGCGTACCTTTGCGAAGTCACGGGCAATTTTGGAAAGACCATCTTGCTTTGAGACAACTTCTTGCAAGTTAACCTGCTGCGCACCAAAGGTACGAACAGTCTTAACGTAGTTAGCAATGTCAGTTGTGATGTCGGTGTAAGTACCGTCTGTTGCAGAGGACAATGATGGAACATTGATGTTTGCAGACAGTGGTTTGTACCAACGGAACTGACCAACGAAAGATTCGCCATCAGCGTTAATGTCGTCACGTTGACCAACGATACCTGTAGAGTTTAGTTTCTTTTCAGTTGTGTAAGCTTCGTCTGCATAGGCAGAGATTGCGAGAGCTACATTTTGAAAGTCTGTATTTGTAATAGCCATGATTTATTTCCTTATGGTAACTATTATATATTAATAGGAGTAATTGCCTAATTGGCCTTTAGAGGCCAAGGCTAGAACTTCTTCTGTTGTCATTTCACCAATGGCTTTCTTTTGTTCCATTGATGGAGTGCCAGAATTGTTTGAGGTGCCAGCACCTGTATTTGCTTTAACACGGAATAAGAAAGAATTTTCTTCATTCTTTGAGTACGTCTTAATAAAGTCTTGAATGTTAGTTCCTGTTTTATGAACCCAAAGACCATCATCATTCTGAACGAGTTGCTCAACAATATCACGATAGGCCATTTGACGACTACGCTCATTACGGAATTCTAAGCCACCTAACACCGAGTTAACTACGCTATCACGGTTTAGCTTGATATTTTCTTCTTCGAATACCTTTAGCCTTGCTTGGGACTCTGCTAGCTTCATCTCTAAAGCTTCTTGCATCTTTCCTTCTTCTTCTAGTCGTTGAATATGAGCTTGTTTTTGTACTTGCTCAATTTCAACTGCCTTCTTAAGAGCTTCATCACGCTCGCTAGCCATGCGATCCATATTGGATTTCATCTTAGCAAGCCTCTCTTGGACTTCACGTTCAATCGGATCTAACTCGCTATCAGCGACAGTTTCCTCATGAACAGTTTCTTGTTCTTGAGTCTCGTTGGACTCTTCGTTTGCAGTTACTTCTTCCACTACTTTATTTTCTTCACTCATTCTTTTTTCCTTCCAAGCACAGCTTGAGTTAATAATTTATAGATATACAGAGTTACAAACTCTAGTTAAAAGTCGCATAGGCTATTACAAATAACTACGGACCAATTCCATACCAGTCTTCTCCTGAACGGAGAGGCGCTAGTATGTCTTTTCTTGTGATCTTATTTTCAGGATCAATAAGGCCTTGTTCTTTAGCTTTCCTTAGAAGCTCATTATACGACTTACGGGACAACCCTTGCTTTCGCATTTCTTTTAGGGTGTTCCTAATCGTATCACCTTCAAGAGCATCTGCGTAGATGGTTCTTAAAGCATCCTTTGCTTGCCTCGCCACACCAATATTTGTGAAAAAAGCATCGTGAATCGTTGCAGTTCCAATACCATTCTTTCGGCCCCACAAGTGGAAACGCCTTACAATAGTAGCATCATTACTATGATTCCCGTTTACACCTAATCCAATTCTAGCATCGTTCAGAGAACTTTTTCCTAAAAGTTTTCCATCTTCGGCGCTAGCTTCATAGATGTTCGCAACCAGCCTGTTAGTAACAGGATCACGGAACTCAATCCTTTCCTGTAACTTCGGGCGGTATCTCTGTGTCATGATCTTGCCATCAAAAGTAACCCAAGGTATATCTACCTTTTGTGTGTCATTCACAAATACTCTTGCTACGTCCTTCCAGTAATTAATAAAGTTATCAGTTACAGGAGCACGAGCGGCTAAGTTCTTTGACATAATTCTGGATATTTCTGAGAATTCTTTTGGGCCAACAATACCTCTCCTAGCGTTAGTCAACTTATTAACAAAGTCTCCAACATCAGGGTGTATATCTTGGGCTTGTTTTAAGAGTGTCCTACCTGCAGCTTCATTCTTGTTTATTAGCTCAACTAACTCCTTTTTAAAGGAAGAGAGTTCTGCTGAAACAGAAGTAGTACCTAGTCGGTCAGAGACCTTAATCTTACCATCAATAATTCTTAGATATTCTCCAAGGTTGTCCTTGGTAACGGTTACAAAACCCATGTTATCTAGTACTTTAGAAAACTTGTTTGCAATGTTAGCTGTCTTGGTTGCAGCACCAGCACCATAGAAACTCACCATGTTCTGAGCCTTAGCGGCCTTGGCAAGGTCTTCCCAAGTAAGGTTGGCATCTCTTAGGGCAGGTATTTTAATAAACTCAGGATCGTTAACTGTATCCATAGCAACCAAGTCATATAGCCTGTTTTTCTGGCTTGTAGCAAGAACATTAGATGCCTGTGAAACCGCTCTGTCCCCTGTAGAAAGACCAATGATCTGTGCTCCACTAGATGAAGCATCATTTTCAATCATTAGTTTTGTCCGATAAGTAGTCAGAGGTTTTCCACTTTGTAAGTGTCTTTCAATACGTGCGTACTCTAGTGCCATGCGCCCCATCTTAGGTACCTCTGGGCCTTCTAGACCTCGTATCAAAGGGTGTTCTAAAAACTCTCTCATTCTACGATCACGCTGTGTTGGAGACATCATAATCTCACCAAGTTCAACAAGCTTGTCTTTGTTACGATTAAAGATAGCTCTACGCCCCGCTTGGGTGAGAGCCTCAGTTCCAGGCCCTACCATAGCGCCTAGCTGAATCTTTAGTTCGTCTAAAGCATCCTCAGACATATTCATAGACTTACCGGAGTTTAGAAACGGCCTAACCATTTCACCCCCTGTAGGAGTTAAGTATCCACGGTGATAAACACGTCCGCGAGAGTCAACAAAGGCTTGTGTCTTAAAGTTTTTACCACGTTGTGAATGGAATTTGGCCGTGGCCATTAAACCATAACCTTGTTCGCCACGGTTTAAAATCTCATGACGAAACTCATTAATACTGTCATAGTATTTAGAGTTGCCTCTTGGATCTCTAAATCGAACAATATCATCCATAAACCCGAAAAACTCTTTATCAACTCCATATTCAGTTTCCATTACATGATTTAACATTTGTGCCATTTCGGCGTCAATTTGTTTTGGGTCATAGTCTGCAAACTTATCACGAGAGATAAGAGGTATGCCAGTGTCATTGCCACGAGAGTCAAAAAACGTCTTGTTGTTAGCCTTGACGTAGAGCCTATCCCTTGGAGAGATGTTGCCTAGTCGTCTGGCTATTGTTACTCTACGCTCTGCCTCTTGTAGTTTGATCAGGCCTTTGTCTATTACAGAGACCTCTCTAGAGATGGTATCCCCAAAGCCACCAGAGGCTCTACCTGTGTCCACATCGATAACACCCCGTCTTGTCTTACCTCTAAACTGGACTCGTATGAGACCTTGTTGAACAAGTAATTCTAGAATCTGGGAGCCTTCTGTGTGATAGTCTTTTAAGGTATGCTTTGAGAAGGGTGTAAGGTTGTCAAAGTCTTTAGAAAACATCTTGCCAATGCTAATAGCTAGGCTGTCATAATCAGTAGACTGGCCAGAGGCAACTAGTTTAGCCGCTTTGGTAATGACATTTAATGACTTATTATCTATAATTAGAGAGCTAGGTTTTTTCTTTTGATTAAGAAATTCAAGATCTAAAATACTTCTAATAGTCTCTCTCTTTTTAGAGTATGCCTGTACAATCCAACTATCAGAAGGTTCTCTGTTAAATCTCTTTTTAAACTGATCATAAAGTTTGAGAAACGGGAGTTCTTCTTTTAGACGGTTTATTAACTTTTCCCTAGTAGTGTACTTGTTAGTATAGTTTCTAAAATAAAGACGTAGAGGTGAGCGACCAGAAAAGTAAATTTTGGTAGCCAACTTCTTACCTTCCGTAGCCCTCCAATTATCAATATAACGTTGATCTCTTAATTGGTTCTTTAGTAAATCACCTAACGGGTAGTACTTGCCCATGATTTGAACTTGAGGGTTATCTTTAGACAGATAACTTACAAACATCTTTGAGCGTTCTCTTGAGCGGGTGTCTAAAAGGCGCGACACGTTTTGAACAGCAAACCTATTCTCAGCACGAAGCACTGCGGCCAAGTCATTCCAAGGTTCTTTATTTTTTGCAAAACGCTCTAATACTACTCTAAGGTTTTCAATAACAACTATCTGTTGGTTAACCGATATCTTATCGTCTAGACCACCAGCAACAGACTCAATAAAATCCTTTTCGTCTTTAGAAAGAAGTTTTGAATTTCGCATAAAGTCTATACGTTCTTGGTATAGCGTAAAGTCTGGATCGTAGATGTTATTGTTCTTTATCTCACCAGTCAAAGGGTCAGCACTAAAGTTACGTTCATCTAGTTCATTACCAACTCTGCGTCTAGAGGCCTGTTTGCCTACGAGAGTAGTGCCTTTGAAGTCTGTCAAGGACATCGTTTTGTTGAAGTCGTCAGAGTCTAGAGTAAACATTTGTCTAATAATGTTTTTGTTTTCGGGGTTCCTGATAAGGGCCGAAGGCCTAGAAGCAGGAATCTTTACATCCACTTCTCTTTGCTTCTGTTTTGGAGTAAAATTTGAGGTAGAGTTTGTTGCTCTGTTTCTGAGGGCCTGAATAGACAAACCCTTACCTTGTGGGGTAATGAAT
>JACLAB010014868.1_pt1 | contig 21702 bp, 13 predicted proteins | sample 8027921 | NCBI WGS metagenome assembly JACLAB01 (sample SAMN15725117, study PRJNA655200) | protist metagenome | isolation source: fluorescence activated cell sorting (FACS) single amplified genomes of... | place: USA: West Boothbay Harbor, Gulf of Maine | collected 2000-07-19
TCAAAAGCATCGTCGCCTCCCAAACGAGCAATGACGAGTGGGGCGACGTCGCGAAAAAGATTTTAAGTTTTTCTTCGATTCGAAAACCGTCCGGTGGACAAGACGCCGGCGATCACCCGCCGATTACGCCCGCGGGAAGATTCGGGAATCGAAATTCCATGAACGGCGAAATGTTTCGCGTGTATGAGCTCATATCTAGACACTTTTTAGCGACGTTACTTCCGGATCTAGTATTGGAAAACATAGAGAGCGAAATTGTGATTGCCGAAAGCGAACGGTGGAAAGCGAAAGGGGTGAAAATTCTCGATTTCGGTTGGACCGAGGCGTTGCCGAGACGAGCGCCGAAACTTAAAATAATCCCAGACGCGTATCAATTGTCCGATAACGAGAGTAAAAATAATAAAAGTAGAGACGTGGACGTGATTTCAGTCACAATTGAGCGAGGCGAAACGCAACCGCCGAATTATCTCACGGAATCTGAACTCATAGGCACGATGGAGAAAAACGGCATCGGCACCGACGCTTCCATTCCAACGCACATCAACACCGTCGAGGCGCGTAAATATTGCGAAATCGTCCCAAGAGACGGACGAAGAGTCATACCAACTGATTTAGGAATCACTTTATGTCGAGCGTATGCGTCCATCGACGAAGAGCTCGCGTTGCCGACCGTTCGCGCGCACATTGAAAAACAACTCGATTTAATCGCCGAAGGTAAAGCGGATAAAAACGCCGTCGTTTCGCAGGCGTTGATGCAAATCAAAGCTAAGTTCATACATTTCGAGAAGAACATCGCCATCGTTGACAACTTATTCGAAGCCTCGTTCGCGTCTCCGAAAGAGCTTCAATCTACCCCACACACCGTGTGCGGTCGATGTCGAAGGTACCTGAAACTTCAAGCGTCCGGGAGACGCCACGGACGGAAAACGTTTAGATTGTTTTGCGAAACCGAGGCGGAAACGTTTGAGTGTCCACGAAACGCGAGCTCGATTAAACCGTGGTCGGGAAGATTTTGCGAGATTTGCGATTTCGAGTTATCCATATACGAAACATCCGACGGCGAACGCGCGTATCCGTTCTGTCCGTTTTGCTATAACCATCCGCCAGATTTTGGGACTTCTTCGAGTAAAAGCGGCGGGTGTCCACATTCCGTTTTACACCCGATCGTGAGCGAACGCGCGATTGCTCCTTGTCCAAATTGTGAAAAAGAAACCGCGAAGGATCCGTATTACTTGGCAAACGCGACTTTGGGTGCCGCGGGATCGTCCTCGACGGCAGCCTCCATGGTTTCTTTACCGCAACTCTTGCTCGACCCGATTTTACGCAAAGGCGGACGATGGCGCTTAAACTGTACCAAATGCGACTTAATCGTTGGCTTACCCAAAGGTTTAAAAAAAGTTGAGGTTTCCGACGAGCACGAGTGTTCCGCGTGCGACGCGAAGTGTTTGATCATGACAAAAATCTACGGCGAGCGAGACGAGACGGAGGAGTTTGAGAAAATTGCTTGTTGTTTCTGCGAAGACGACATTCGAGAAACGTCGACTGTTCAATTCGCGAGTTCTCTCTCTCTCGGAGGTGGAGGTGGTGGTAGAGGAGGCAGAGGAGGCGGAAGAAGATAGAATTGAGCAGCAAAGGAACGTGGCAATTGTAACAGATGTACTAGTAGTAGTAGTAGAGATAATAGAGATAATAGTAATGATAAGAGCTAAAATTTACGTTTTGTTGAATTAAAAAAATCTAAGTGTGTTGTGTTTCATCTCAATTAAGCCATCGCCTTCTTGACAATCGCGGATCTCTTCGATCTCGCAATCGCAACCTTAAATCTATCAAAATCAGTCAACGCCTTTCTCGCGCTTTGCCTCGCGATCTTTTGCCCCCACTTAGACGCCGCGAATTCCGCCGCCGCGCCTTTGTGCGCCGCCGCCAACGCCGCCGCGTCCGGACATCTCCCCGTGTCCAATTTAATCGGCGTGATTGCTAAGCGTTTCAAGTTGATGATGCATCGCTTGATGCCCGGCGCGTCGACTAAAACTCTGTTTTGGTCCACCAAGTCGACGACGACGACGAGCTTGCCGTACAGTTTGTCCGCTTTCAAGTTGACCAGCGCGACTCGGCCTAATTCGATGTTTCTCTGTTGTTCATATTGGTAGGAGAGGAAAAAGACGTTTTGGTAAGTATGCGTTGCCAAGAGCGAGCAGAGAAAAGTCATCGAGCGCTCTCCCCCGGATGACTTTACGACGACGACGACGAGTGACATCGAGAGGCTTTCGCCCCGAGAGACGGAGAGAAAACAGGACACCATCGCCGCGAAAGAGCGACCGCGCTCTCTCTCAATGAGAGCGGAAAAACCCCATCCGGTCGCAAAGTCGCGCGTAAACGCGCGCAATCGTACGAAAACCCTCTCGCACATCCAACCATCCGGTTCGAAAGCATACGCCTCGAACGAACGACTCTTTGCTGCGCGCGACGAAGCACCCCAACGCGCATTCAAATCCTCGCGCGTGCACCGTCCGCCCCGATTTCCGACTTTCAAAGCGCAAAGCAGCGCAATTTTCTCGTTCGCATCAGGAGACTCGTCTTTCGCGCGCAAAATTAAAAAAATCCAAATCCATGCGACGACGCAGAAAGGACGCGACCGTCCAATCCGCCACGCGTCGAGCGCATCGAATCGCTAAATATCAATACAGAATACAGAAACACAAAGAGAGAGAAAGAGAGAGGGAGAGGCGAATGTGTCTGTGCGCACCTGGAACGGCATGTTTTTTCTCTACTAAATCGTTTTTGTGGTTTTTATGAAGAAAGGACAGCTCTTTTTTTGGGAGAAAATTGGCTTCAGAAAAAGAAGCACGTTTGGACAAAATTGGGCACTTTACGAAGCGCGTTGATATATCATTCGACTTTGCATTCATTCACACACCGAAAGAGAGAAAAAGAGAGAGCCTGATACGAAAATGACGATCGATTACTCGAAGTGGGATGCGATTGAATGTTCGTCGTCGGATTCAGAGGAGGCTAATGATGTTGCTGCGAACGATGATTATTACGATGATGATTTCGAAGGTGAAGAGGTCGTTGAGAGAGATGCGGGGGAGAAGAAGAACGATGAGAAGGAAAAAGAACCCACGAAACGGGATGACGAAAAACGAGACGCGTTGCATGAGAACTACGACGTCGTCGTAGGCGAGAGACTCTTTAAGGAGGATGAGAAACTCAATAAAATGAAGGAAATGTTTTACGACTACACAATCGAGCGAGATATGAAGAGGCTAGAGAAAGAGTACCTAGAGAAACAGAAAAGAAATCCGCACGATATTTCAATGACGTACGAACCTTCTGGAGAGAAAGAATGGCGAGCGATCGGGACGAATATATTCTCAGTCGCTTTGTGCGAGTTTCCTAAGACCCTGCGGAAGTTTTTGAAACGAGTTGGACGGGAGTGGGTGGAAACGTTCGCGTGTACGGTGAGACGAGAGGAATTGAAAAAAGAAGTCTATTTGCCAAAAGAGGATTCGTATCACGTGAGCATATGTTGTGTTCAAGACGTGGCAAAAGATGATGAGAATGTCGGTGTATTAGGGAAGCCGGATGACGCGCTCGACGACGAACAGTTGATTGCGATTATGAGAAAACTAGTTACAATTACGAAAGAAACGAACGGTTTTATTGAACTGAAACCAGTCGGCGTTCGTCTCGGAACGGATGGAGGTGTCGTCCTGGCGTGTGAAATAGATAAAACGCTACAAAAACTTAGAGAGAAAACGATCGAGGCAACGATGGAAGCAACAAACGGTCTTTTCACGGGACGCGCGAAACCAATGGTTCTCATCACCGTCGCGCGAACGCTCGAGAATCCAATCGTCACGTCTTTTCAAAGCAAAGTTATTAAAATTTTCAAGGAGAAGTACGAACGCGTATATTTAGCGCCGATTCGAATCAAATCAATATTTTTCTCGCACGAGACTCGATGGATGCACGAGAAGATAGAGTATCGTTGCGAATTAATGTTAGGCAAAGATAATGTTGATGCAGTGGAAGATTTCGAGGAGTATTTAAAACGGAGACGAGAACGGAGAGAGCGAAATGATGATGATTCAGATGATGATAACGATGATGATGACGATGATGATGACGATGATGATGACGATGATGAGGAATACGGGTGGGACTCGGAAAGAAAGAACTTCCGTATGCCCGGAGAGTTTATGTCGCTAATAAATAGCTACATCGATGAAGGAGAGCAGAGACGGAGAGATCGGGGACGAGGGATATAGCGATTGGGCCGATTTTCTTCATCCGGATCACGCTGTCGATGATGAACAAGTAATTGCAACTATGAGGAAAACGTGAGAGATGAGAGAGAGACTTCGCTCCCAAAAATCACTCGTATCGTTAGAGCGCAGATCCGGAAAAACTTACTAGTACTTCTGTCTTTGTAACGAAACAACTTACGCCACAACTCACGATAAAAAAATTCAATACACACATCTCTCTCATAAACTGCGCGTAGTAATCATGAGGATTTGCGCTTTGACGACGATTCAGACGACGACGACGCGTTGTTGTTGCTCTTTACTTCTGTTTTTTATGGTGACTTTTACGAGAACGATGCATGCGGAGGCGTACATGGCGGCGATAAACCCGGCAAAAGTGTATAATCGAGCGGCAACATCATCATCGGATTCGTCCAATGATTTCGATTTCGAGCCGCTCGGAGAAGGGACGGCGCCGTCGTTAAACCCGAACGATTACAAAGAGTTTAAAGAATCGTACTCAGAACAGGCTTTGATGAATAGAAACGGAGAAGACGAGACGGAATATCACGCGGAAAACGACGTGGAAGGGAACTTGGATTTGTCTTCGAAAGCGACGACGCACGAGATTTTGGAAGCGTTGTCCGATCAGTCCATCGCGGACGACGCGGAGGAGCAAATAGAATCGATCGCGGATGGAGAGGAAATCGCGGATAAAGATGGGTTTGTGGTCGAACACGATCACGGGGACCCGAACGGGCACAGGTGTAAACCGTTAGTCGGGTTGAGAGGTTTGGAGACGCTTCGTAAGAACGAAAAGAGATTGAAGGAGGCGCACGAACGCGGGTTGAATCGGGACGAGTTGAAGAAGAATCCGGAAGGTTTATTAGAGAGAGAGGCGGCATACATCGACGCCGAGGAGACGAGGATTGGGTACGAAAACTGTTTAACGACCGTGATGCCGACGTTGTTAAAAACAACGGATTTTACGGCGACCATACGGTGCGAGACGAAAACCGCGCACGAGAATTTTAACAAATACCGAAGAGACGCTTTGAAGAACAAGCAGTGGTACGACGAGTTACCAGAGCGAGGACGTTTTTCGCACACCCGAGGCACGGTCTCAAAGAAAGCCGGGAAAGTCATCGCGTTATACAACGGGTACGCCGTTTGCGTCAAAGAAACCATCCCGACTTTGCATTTACATCTCATGGATTTACACAAGGTTGCGAAAAACAAAGACGACACGCACCATTTAATCGAGCGCCCAAAGTACGATCCGAGAGGTATTTATAAGTCCAACGGGAAACCAAATGGAGGGAACGCCGGGTTGGAGAGAAGTGTTAAAGAGGCGTTTCATTTGTTCAGCACGAAAGATGAAAATGGGAATAAAAAGAAAGGCAATAAGAAAGGCTCGAGGCGGATGAAAATGTAATCGAAACGTTGCTTTGCTAGACTCTCGTAGTAAAATACACTTGAATTTGCTTCATTTTTTCTTCTCTCTCTTGACTCATCGAGGAACAAAAGAGAAGAGGAGAGTTATTCGTATTCTACGGAGTAGTATTCCTGTACTAAACTGCGAGTATTCGTGGAGAACCGAAGTTTATAGATATATACACATAAGCAAACTTTGTCTTCTCGTGTTCGCTCTCTCTGTTGTTGCGCGTGATAACACGTCGACGAATCGTTTTCTTTGGAAGAATTTCGATCGATCGGAAACGCATTCGAGAGAGAATTCAAATCGGATTGAACACACAAACCAGCCGCGTTCGCTGCTTGTGCTGCCGTTGAAAAGTCGCCATGGCAGAGGCCGAGGAAGAGGAAGCGCGAGAGGAGGACGTCGACGATGGAGAAAACGGATTGAGAGGAGGAGAAGAACCAGAAAAGGCGGCAGCGAAAGGCGATGACGACGACGAGGAGGAAAAATTAGACGCCGGCGTTGGTGCGGAAGAAAACGACGAGAAGGATTCAGAAGACGATTCAGAAGACGATTCAGACGACGATTCAGACGAGGATTCAGAGGAGGAGGAGGAATCTGGCGACGAGGAACCGTCCGATGCGGAAGATCTCGAGGGTGACGAAGAAGAAGAAGACGAAGACGAAGATGAGAATACTAGGAAAAAGAAGACACAAAAGAAAAAGAAACGCAAAAACAAGTTCATCGACGACGTCGCGGACGAAGACGACGACGACGACGACCGACGAAAAAAGAAGAAGAAACGAGCGAAAGGTAAAGATGGTAAAGCGGTGAGTCGATTTATCGACGACATCGCGGACGCGGCTGGATCGGACGACGAGGAAGACGAGGAAGGCGACGAGGACGAACCCATCGACGACGCGGAAAGAGAGGCTTTGGCGAGAGAGATGGACACGAGGTTACACGCGAGAGTCGAACAAGCGCAGAGGATTGATGCCGCGGACGATGAAGAGTTGGAGAGAATGGTAAAGGAGAGGTACGAGTCCAGACGGTACGCGGACGCCTACGACGAGGAAGGTCAGAGACGAGGTCCGATCGTGAACGAGTACGTCGATCAGCAGTCGTTGCATCCAACCGTTCGCGATCCGAAATTGTGGATGGTCGCGGTGAAGCAAGGTAAAGAGAGAGAAGTGACGATTTGTTTGATGCAGAAGATGATCAACTTGCAAAAAACGAACAAGCCGCCGATGAAAATCATGTCCGTGGTGACGCAAGATCATTTGAAAGGGTACGTCTACGTCGAAGCCATGCGCGACGATCACGTCAAGAAGGCGTTGCAAGGGTTGAGGCACGTGTATCACATGAAACCTCCGAAATTGGTGCCGTTGAAGGAAATGGTAGAATCAATTTCCGTGGCGAAGAAAGAAGTCGAGGTTATTCGACCGGATTCGTGGGTGCGCATGCGATCGGGGGTGTACAAAGCGGATTTGGCTAAAGTTGTCGAAGTGAACTACGGGGATAACTCGTGCGTGGTGAAAATCTTACCTCGATTCGATTACCAACATTTGGCGGATAAAGAATCCGGCGAGGCGAAGAATAAGCCGAAACCGACGGTGCGACCAGCCGCGAGATTGTTTTCTGAAACCGAAGCCAAAAATAAGAATTTATCGTTCGAGCGCGGGAAATTCGACCGAACGTTGAACGACCGCGTGGACGTTTTATGTGGAACGCACAAGATTAAAGACGGGTACTTGCTGAAACGATGCGCGTTGACGACGGTGAAATTGACCGAAGCGCCTTCGCTAGATGAGATTCAAAAGTTTGCCCCGGGCGGCGATGAAGAGGACGACGACTTTGACGACGAAGAAGACGATGAAGACGGCGGAGCGCGACGAAAGAAGTCGACGAACAACCACATCAATCGTCTCGCGAAACTTACTATGAATGAAAAGAAAGCGAGCAAGAGCGCGGCGGCGAGATTTCTCGTCGGCGATCAAGTCATCGTCGTTGAAGGTGATCTTCGAAACTTGGAAGGCGTGATTAAACGCGTCGATGCCGATGGACGCGTTATAGTCGATCCTTCGCACAAAGATCTCACCGATCCGTTGCCATTCAACCCGGAGCAGTTACGAAAACACTTTAAAGTTGGTTCCACCGTTCGCGTCGTTCACGGCGCTCACGAAGGCGCGAGCGGGATGGTGGTCAAAGTTTCCGACCAAATCGCGACTGTTTTTTCCACGTCCACGAACGAGGAGTTTTCCGTCTTCATGCGCGATCTTGCGGACGATGCTGAAGCGGCGACGCGCGTCGACCGCATCGGCGAGTACGCTTTACACGATTTGGCCATGTTGGATGACGGAAACGTCGGCGTTTTGACTCGAGTTGAGAAAGATGTCGCGTTTGTGCTCACGAACGTCGGCACATTAGAACGACCAAACGTGAAAGCGTGCAAGCTCGCGGATTTCAAACGAAAGATGAACTCGAGAAATCAAACCGCGCAAGACGGTGCTATGGAACTCATCGACGTTGGATCTATCGTCCGAATAAACGAAGGCCAATTGAAAGACGTCAACGCGACGGTAGAACACATCTATAAAGGCACGATTTGGGTCAAAGCCAGAGGCGTTCAAAGAGACGGCGGGATTGTTTGTTTGCGATCTCGTCAGTGCTTCGTCCACGGTGGACAAGGAACTCGACAAGGTGGAGCCATCCCTGGTCTCACGCCTGCCATGCAATCGGCGTTTACCAACGCGCCGAAATCGCCGGGTCATGCGCTCATCGCGCAATCCATGGGTCTCACGGCCCAAATGGCCAACGCGAGCGGTGGCATGTACCAACAGCCAGCGGTGCAACAGCGACGACCGGTTATTCAACAGCGCATGGGCAGAGAACGTGCGGATCCTATGGTTGGTAAGCTCGTTACCATTCGCCGAGGCGTGTATGCCGGATACAAAGGGAAAGTGGTCGATTGCGGACCGAAAACTGCACGAGTTGAGTTACAAGCGCAAGCCAGAACGGTCACGGTTAACAGAGACGAACTCGGTGGTGGACCTGGCTCTACGACTACGTATGGTACGGCTGCTCCAGCTGCGTACGGAGGCTACGGCTACGGGCAACAACCGGTGGATCGATACGCGGCGCAAACGCCGGCACACACGGCGGCAACTCCGGCGCACGGTGCAGGCTACGCGACAACGCCGGCCAGAGACAACGCTTGGAACCCAACGATGACTCCAGGAAGAGACGACGCGTGGGGTGCGGACGAACCCGCTGGGGCTCATGCCGGGTCCATCGCCGCCGAATACGGCAAAAACGATAAGGGTGGAAAGAAACAACTCGTTCCTGATGGTTACGACGGCGATTACTTGCCTGGTACGGTCGTGAAGCTCATGAACGGCTCGCAAGGTGTCGTGAAGAGAGTTCACGGCGTCGGCGGTTCAGCGTTAGACGTCCAACCGGGCATCTCCAACGTCAAATCTGGCGTGGAACACTTTGAGAAAATTTCTCGAGGCGCTCGCGCGGAAACCGTGGCGGAAGAAAACGTCGAGTTGGTCGTCCCGCTCAAAGGCGACGACGTCATCGTCGTCAACGGCGACGAGAGAGGGGAAGTTGCCGAATTGGTCATGGTGGACGGTGCAGATGGCGTTTTGAAAATCAAATCGAGCAATCAAGAAAAGAACGGAGAAGTCATCATCGTCGACATGTCGCGATTGGCGAGGTATTTCGACGATAAATAATTTACGATTGATTGAAAAGAAGAAGAAGAAGAAGAAGAAGAAGAAAATATAACAAGAAAATATAACAACACAACAAACATTTTGAGTTGAACATGCAATGATAAAAATACTTACGCTACTACGTACATATCTAGATTTAATTTCTATAAAATACTACCTAACTACTACTCTCTATATCGCTGTTATATTCACGTATCTATTATTTATTTACCCGGTCCGCCTAACAGGCCAACGCAGCCTTCTTTCGAAGCCATGCATCTCGAATACGTCTCGCGCTGAAATTTCACCAAGTTTCCTACAACCGGCTGTCGTTCCACGATGTTCCCATCCGGCAGATAATCTCGATGATATTTCACCAAATCGCTCCCATCTTCCATAAATTTCAACACGGTTACCCCGGGAAGATCTCGAAAGCTCCCTATCCCCAAATCCATGCTTAAATTCCATTCCGCGACGTACTTATCCGCGTCGCACACTTCGTCCGTTACGCTTAACCATTGCCGGGAAAAATCAAACTGGTTCTTCAAGTATTGCCGCATGTTGTCCCGCCCAACGACTCTGGTCAACCCCGGTCCGTCCGTGTACTCCACGTTTGCGGAGTAATGCGACAAGCACGCTTGCTTCCAGTTCTTCGCGCCGGACTCTTGGTTGCAGATTAATATTTGCCTCGCGATATCCAACCGTTCTTTGGAGAAGTTCCCGCACGTTGAGGTCGAAGGCACGCTCGTTTCCGGAATCGGCAGAAACTTCGTCTCTGCAAACGCCACGAAAAATGGGTTGTGGTCGTTTACCATCGTCATCGTCGTCGTCATCATCATCGCTACCGCCATCATCGCCGCCGCTTCGGACTTTGTTTCCTCCATCATATCTATATTTTTACCTTCGCCAAAATCATCATCATCGCGACGACTACAAACCTTCCTCCTCTTCTTCATTTTCTTCGCTTTTGCTCCCACGCGGTGGTGGTTGAGCATCGAGTTACGGTGGTTACGGTGGTCGATGCAACAAATGCCAGAAAAAGTCGTCTGAATCGTCGACATTTTTCCGCCTTAATAATATGGTTATGAATGAGGTGGTTTGATGACAAAAAATGAAGCGAATGTGCTTCAGTTTTTTCCCTAAAAAACGTGTGTTTGATGGGGAAGAGTTTCGCGTATAAAGAACGACGGAGAAAGGAGAAGGAGAGGGGGAAGGAGGAAAAGGAACGACTGGAGAGACTGCGGGGGATAGACGAGGAGGAGAGGCGAGGGAACGTTTTGTTGTGGAGTGTGATTGTGAATAACGACGATATTTGTTTCCAACACATTCTTCCGAGATTGAATTGGACAGATATCAAATTCTTGTATGGAGTGAATACGGAGACGAGAAATTTGATTAAGAGATCGTCTCGCACGAGGAATTTGATAGAGTGGTATGCAGTGAAAGATATGTCGTCGATATCGGCTTTGGAATTAGCGTGGAAGCATTATTATTGGGGCGAGTATGAGAAACATTTGGATACATTTTTGGACGAACCACATTTCTGCGAAAACGTTGCTAAAACGAATAAACTCGAATTGCTCAAGTGGGTGCGAGAGGAGAAAAAGTGTGATTGGGATTATGGGACGAGTGATGCGGCCGCATCACAAGGTAATCTGAAAATGCTAAAGTATTGCGTGGCAAAGAGGTGTCCTATCGATGCGGAGGCGTGTGCACGTGCTGCCGAAAACGGTCATCTCAAGGTACTCAAATACTTACACGAAAAAGTCAAAGCGCCTTGGGATTCGGAAACTGCCGCTTGGGCGGCTCGAAATGGTCATCTTCATATACTCGAATATCTTGTTGAGCGTAAGTATGATGGATATGACGAACGGGCGTGTGCGTCTGCGGCCATTGGCGGTCATCTCGAGTGCCTCAAATACTTACACGAAGAAGTCAAAGCGCCTTGGGATTGGAGAAGTGCCGCTTGGGCGGCTGAATATGGTCATCTTCACATACTCGAATATCTTGTTGAGCGTAAGTATGATGGATATGACGAACGGGCGTGTGAGAATGCGGCCATGAACGGCCACTTAGACTGTTTGAAGTACTTGCGCGAAACTGCCAAAGTGCCTTGGAACAGTGGCGCATTTGCTTCCGTAACCTGCGAGAACGACCACCCCGAGTGTGTACGATACCTCCTCGACAATAACTGTCCTCTCCCACCCGGTTGGCGATACGAAGATGGAACGTTACACACGTCGTATAATACGACGGTACGCACGTCGTAAACGCGTGCTCGGATACACAAAATTTACGCGCACACACGCACAGCTTGTAATTTAAAAAAGAAGATATACTAGTAGTTAGCGATGACCTTTTCCTTCCGTTCTCGCGTGTTTCGCACGAATTTAAGCTCCTTCGCTTCTCCATTCTATCCATTATAACTCGATCATCATCCTCACTTTCTTTCCTCGCGCGCATACAGTGAAGACACTTTAAACCCTTCCTTCTGCTCTTACGAAACCACACGAACAACGTGACAGTACACAATGTTCTCGATGACGAATATTGCGGCGAAATCTTCGCATTTCAGCACGATCAAATCGTGCACTTTATCCCAACGCGTTCACATCGGATACCACTGCGCGTTGTTACGAAATCGACGTTCGAAGGTCCGGCACGTGAGAAGTACGTCGGCGTCTTCTTCGGTCGCGCACCCAGAGGACGTGGAGATTAAAATTCCACCGAACGACGGCACCGTCCGCGTTCGGTTCGCGCCGTCTCCGACCGGGAGTTTACACGTTGGCGGAGCGAGAACGGCGTTGTTTAACTGGTTGTACGCGAAAAAAACGAACGGGAAGTTCATCTTGCGAGTGGAGGATACGGACACGGCGAGGTCGACCCGAGAGAGCGAACAGAGCATGCTGGCAGATTTGAACTGGTTAGGTCTGGATTACGACGAAGGACCGGAAAAAGGAGGCGAATTCGGACCGTATCGACAATCGGAGAGAGGCGCTATTTACCAAACGCTCGCGCGGAGATTGATGACATCGGGACACGTGTACAAGTGTTTTTGCACGGACGAGGAGTTGGAACAGATGCGAGCGGAACAAGAGGCGAAGAAATTACCGCCGAAGTACGTGGGGAAGTGGAAGACGGCGTCGGAGGAGGAAGTGAAGGCGATGGAGGCGACTGGTGCGCCGTATACGTACAGATTTCGCGTACCGGAAGGCGAACGCATTGAAATCGACGATTTGATTAGAGGTAAAGTTGGGTGGGATACGGACACGCTCGGGGATTTCGTTATTTTACGATCGAACGGGATCCCCGTGTATAATTTTTGCGTGGCGGTGGACGATGCGACCATGGGGATTACGCACGTTTTACGAGCCGAAGAGCATTTGCCGAACACGTTGAGACAAGCGTTGGTGTACGACGCGTTGGAGTTTAAGAGACCGACTTTCGGGCACATGTCGTTGATTTTAGCGCCGGATCGCTCCAAGTTGAGTAAACGACACGGCGCGACGTCTGTTGGACAATTTAAAGAGCAAGGATATTTACAGAAAACTATGATTAACTTTTTAGCGTTGTTAGGGTGGAACGATGGCACCGAAAAAGAGATTTACGAGGTGGACGAGTTAGCGCCTTTGTTTGCGATTGAACGCATCAACAAGAGCCCGGCGGTGTTTGATACGGTAAAGTTGAACTGGATGAACGGTCAACACATTAGGTTATTACCGGAAAGCGAACAAAACGAAATGTTAGGGTTGGCGATGGAGAAATCCGGGGTGATGAGCGCGACGGCGAGCGACGAGGCGAAGAAAATGGCGATTAGTTTGGTAAAGGATTCCATCGAGTTAACCGAGGACGTCAGCGCGAAAGTGAAGGAAATTTTGGAATATCCGTTGCAAGAGGAAATGAAAACGAACGAACAAATGCAAAAAGTTATCGAGGATGATTTTCAACCGATCGTAGATGCGATCGTGAGTGCGCACGAATCCGGCGAGTTGCAAGAGTGCGTAAAGAACAACGACGTGAAAAAATTCATCAACGCGACGGGTAAAGCGTTGGAAAGAAAAGGTAAAAGGTTGTTCATGCCGTTTAGAATCGCGTTGACTGGACGAACAGCTGGGCCAGAAGTCGGGGACGCTTTAGTGTTGTTGGGTATGTTGAAAGATGGGGATTCATCGAGTGCGGTTTTGTTGGACGAAAGAATCAAAACGTTGAAGGAAACCTTCTCGAAATAATAACTTTATTACGTTGGATGAAAATGCGATCGTAATAACAATAATAATATATAATATAATAATAAAACAAACAACAACGGCGGACGCGAAAAAGTTTTAAACGCGTCGTTTAATCCTCGTCGTCTTCTTTTGGTTCTTCGGATTCAACCGGGGCCGCCGCGACGACCGGCTTCGGCGTCTCGGATTTTTTCGGGTAGCTGGTCTTTTTCGTGTTGCTCGACACCGTGCTCACGGTATCTTTGACTAACCCAACCGTGGAATTCGTCAGCTCTCGAACGTCCAACCCGGTTTGCGATTCGACCTCGTCTAGCGTTTTAGACAAACCCAAATCGTCGTCTTTGACGACTAACGAGTACACGAAATACGCCGATACGCCCAATCCAATCAATTCAAAAACGTCTCCCAACGCCACCGGCAAAACGACTAAAGAAGAGAAAGAGGCCAAGGAAAAAGCGGCGATCAAACCGTAAGTGCCGATTTCGTCTCTGGACATGTCATCATTCGCCTTCTTTTGCTCTTCTTTCTTCTTCATTTGCACTGGCAACGCGATTTTGACCGCCTTCGCGGCAGGAGGCGGCGCGACCGCCGGAGAAGCAGTCTTCTTCGTCTTCTTCTCTCCGCCGCCGCTCAAACTTGCGAATATGTTCGAAAACACCAAAGTCTGCGCTCTCTTCGTCGCCGGCGCCTTCGTCGCAACCTTCCCTCTCGAATTCACGATTTGCTTCACTGGTTTAATCGGTTGCTTCTTAATCGTATACTGCGACTTGACCGGCGGTCCCGAGCGCTTCAGCGCCGGAAACGGCGTGTACACCGGCTTCTTCTTCTTCGGAACGTTCAAACGTTTCGGCTTTGGCGCCGCGAACGACGACTTCTTCTTCGGCGTCGTCGCGGCGAACGAAATCGGTTTAATCTTGCTGATTGGTTTCGAAATCATCGGTTTTGCTTTCGGTTTCATCATCAACGGTTTCTTCTTTGGCGCTTGAAACTTCTTCTTGTTCGCCCCACCCGAAGCCGAAGACTTGTAGAATTGCGTGCCAGATTTGGCAAATTTCATCGGTTTAAACGTTCCGGCGTAAAACGAGTTCCTCAAACCGACCGAGTTTTTCGTTTTCTTCCCGGCGTCGAGGTACGATTTCACTTTCGCTTTTTCATCCTTCTCTGAAGCAGAGACGACGACTTTGACGCGTCGCTGCGGTTGCTGCTGTTGTTGTTTTCCTTTATTTCCGATGATGGATGATGCGCTTCCTCCGTTGAGGACGATGCTGTTCCCGAAAGAGAAAGAAACCGACGTCATCTCGCACAAAGCGTGCAGTATTACTTAAACGTGTGTTTACGTGTGTTTACGCGTGTACGTGTTGAAAGTAAACTCGAATGAACGCGCGTTCGTTGGAGAGTCGTCGTCGTACTCCTACGAAGAGAGCGAGTTCTACGTTTTGGGGGATGATGTGCGCAAACGATACGAGAAAGATTTTTCATCGATCGATCGAAGAGAAAAGATATTTTCGACGAGAGCAGAAAAGAACGACGAGAGAAGAAAACTTTTCATGAGAGAGAGAGAGAGAGAGAGGATTTGGCGAGAACAACAGCAATAAAAAACTTTTTTGCTGCGATTATTGATTGGTGGTTCCAACAAAACTTTTTGTTTCGTTTTCCTTTTTTTCCTCCTCTCCTGCTTTTTCAACAGGCTAAAGTTTGTTGTACAGGCAAAAAGAATGAAAAGTTTGGTTTGAACGCTGCTTCGAAACGGCCTCATTGAAAGAGAGACAATTACACTCGAATATCAGCAACTATGGCCAAAAGAACGAAATCGGCGAGAAAAGCCGCGAAATCGGTACGACCAAACAGAGAGCTTCTCGCTCGTGAAGATGAGACGCGCTCTCACCTTTTGCTGCCCTTCTTTTTTGCGCGCTTAAGCGTGTTTATATATATATATATCTGATATATAAATCTCGATTCCCCCAATTCAAAGGGGTTTCCTTCCCCCAATTCTCTCGTTCCCGAGGGGATTAATTTGTAAAATAAAGACACACTTTTGGCGTGAGTATTCACCTTTCTCCCTCCCTCTCCCTTTAAAACAGAAACCGTCCGCCCCGAGACAACGCACGCCCGCGCGTAAAGGCTACAAAGTCTGGACGGAACCGGAAAAGGTAGCCTTGACCGCCGGGGTAGCGAAATACGGTCCAGGTAATTTCTAATTTTTTTGTTATTTTTTGTTGTTGGAAAAAGGGCTGCTTTTTGCTGTATTTTTTAAAAGCTTTCTTCTTCTTTCGCTCTCTTTTTGCGCGGCGCGAGGAAGGAGTCTGTCTGTTTCTTTCGCTTTGAGGAGATGCGGGAGAGTGATGGAGAGCGATGTGGCAGAGAAGGCGTTTCTTCTTCTCTCGTCGTCGTTATCTTTCGATCGAGGCAAAAAAGGGAGGAAAGCCCTATTTTCCCCCTTTTTTTATTTTAAGAGAAAAAGGAAACAAACGGCTAATTTTTTTTTCAATGAATCGCTCTTTTTGACCAAAAACTCACACAAAAAAATGTTCTCTCTCTTGATATACGAAAAGGCCAATGGAAGAAAATCTTGGACGACCCGGCGTTTGGCCCGAAACTGACCAACCGATCGAACGTGGATCTGAAGGACAAGTGGCGCGGCGCGTCCCCGACGCCGACGAAGAAGACGAAGACGCCGGTGGCGGTGAGCAAAGCGACGAAACCGTCTTCGGCGAAGAAGTTGGCGTTTACGAAGAGTCCGCCGATTGGCGTGAGAAGATCGCCGTCGAAAACGAGACCGAGTTATACGAAGACGAAACCGGCGCCGCCGCCGAGAAGGCCGAGCAGCGCGAGAAAAGCGGCGAAGCCGGTCGCGGCGAAGAAGCCGTCGGCTCCGGCGAAGAAGGCGAGTTCGCCGGCGCCGGCGAAGAAGAGCGCTCCGGCAAAGGCTTCGAGCGGCGGATGCGTTATTATGTAACATGTTTTGAACTTTTACTAAAGAGACCGAGAAAGAGAGAAAAAGAGGGAGAGATGACGAGTGATTAGGAGAGAGAAAGAGAGAAAGGCAATCGTTCGTTACATGTAAATGAAAAATTTTAGAGGAAAGAGAAAAAGAGAGATTGGAAGACACAAACGAGAAGTTATTCGTACTACTTAGGAAAATTTTATATATGAAAAAACTAAAACTATTTTATATCACAACACACGACAGCATCTTTAATCGGAATTGCTGCTGACCATTTCTATCCATTGTCTCAATAAATCGCTAATCGTCGACGGTAATTGGTTCGATTCCTGAACGACCACGTAATACGGAAACGGAAACGAGTCCAAGTATTTCGTCATTTTCGGTCTGCCTTTTTCAAACGACACGGATTGCATGTCCAATAAAGACTTTTCTGGGTTATCGAGGACGATAAACGCGATTAAAACGCCTTTTTGATTTCCAAATTCGCGCATGACTTTCGTTAAGGCTTCTTTCTCGTGGAATTGTCCGTCGGCGATGATGAGGACGAGTTGTTGGAGGTTCGAGCCGGCCTCGGCGCTGCCTCGAGAACTGGAATTTTCTCGCGCTAAAGAAAGTTGCTGGTGCAAACTCTCCAGTAAAGTCACCATCGGCCGATCGGCCAACGTGCTGTCTTGACGAAACGTGAGCTTAGAGACCAGTTTTGGGCCGTTTTGGTCCACAAAAGGTTCACCGAGTGGGTGTAACGTCTTCACGCATCCGCCGAAACCGACGACGCCGATGTCGCCAACTTCTAATCGACTCATCGCTCTCGCCAATAAGACCATCGCCTCGAGCGCCGCTCGATCGCGCTTATTCTCCGACATTGATAACGAATCATCCACGGCTAATACGACTTGGTACCTTCTCTCAGACGGTTTCGATCGACGAAGCCAAATTTTGTCCTTTCGGAAATCGGAGGCGATGTACGGGATGATTTTTCGCATATTCAAACGTTTTCCGGTTCGGTAGTCGCCGCGTAAACGAGATGCTAACGTCGGTTCGAGAATCAATCGGAGTTGCTCGCTCAATTCGCCAGAGAGAGAACCGGTTAAATCTTCTAGAGTTCGCCAAAGATGTTCGGCGGCATCTTCGTCCATTTCAGACAAGGCGTTGTCTTTATCTTCTCGGAACATTTGTAAATCTTTCTCGGCTTCCGCGCGCGCGAGTTCAATCTCTTCTTCGGTTAGTTCGCGCGTTCGGTTGACATTCTCTTCTTCGTTGTTATCGTGCTCGATGTTGGCATTTTTCAGCTCGACGATAGCTTCTTCGAGTAAGCGTTTTTCCTTCAGTTCTTTCTTCTTTCGCTCTTCGTCGGTTTCGTCGTCAGATGCCATTTTTTCATCGTCGCCATCCTTTTCATCGTCGTCATCCTTTACTTCACCTCCATTGGCGTCAACATTTTCTTCAAGTTGCAACTCCTCGTTGGGCGCGAAGTTCTTGTCGCGTTGACTTTTCTTTTTGTTGCTCTTCTTTTGTTGCTGCTTTTCTGCCATCTCGCCGGAGACATCTTCCTCGTTCTTCTCCATCGGATCTTCTTCATGCTTGTTTTTCGCGTCGAGATCAGCCTCATCAACTTTCTTCATCTTTTCGTCTTCCTTCTTAAAGAACTCTTCGGCGTTGATTTCTTTTTCATCGTCGTTGAGCCGTTCATCGTCTTCTTCGCCAGTATTCGCGCCTTTGAGTTTTTGCGTCACGGCTTGTTCCTCGGTCGCCGGAGCCAACGCGGCTGGTCCTTTCTCTTCGTTCTCTTCACCCCCGTGTATGAACTGAAATTCCGCCGCGGCGTCGTTTTCGTTTTGAATTCTATCGTCCGCATCGCCTACATCCTTTGTGTTTTGGTCTTCTTCGTCATTGTCGTCGCTGACGATCGATAAGTTCTCGCGCCATTTCTTCATTGCCGCGGCGAGGGAGCGGTGAGGGTTCATCTCCGGACCACCGCTCTTCTTCGATTTGTTCTCATCGTTTTGATTCGCGTTGTTCTGCTCGGCGTCGTCCATGGGTTGTGCGGAAGTCGGAACCGCGGCACCTTTACCAGCGGCTTCGCCGTCGCCGTCGCCATCGCCGGCATCGTCCTCGTCCTCGTTTTGATTCTGAAATCCAGCCGTGGATCGCATCGGCGCTTCTTGCTGTACTTCTTTTTGCTCCTTCGTGAAATTCTGGTCGTCGTCGTTTTCACGTTCGTCTTGGCCGCCAGCGTTTTTGTTTGGTTGTGTCCGTGCGCTTCCATCGCCGGCCGTTCCGCGTGCACTCGCCGCGCCTTGTTCGCCGCCTTGACCGTGTTGTTGCTGTTGCTCGGATTCGTCGATTTCGCAGTCGTCTCCGCCGCCGCCGTCTCCGGCACCTTTCGGTCCAGCTTGATTCCGAGCGTCTTTATCCTCCTCTTCGTGTGCTTCCTGAGCGTTAGCATCGTTAACCGCGTCGTCTTTGCCGTCTTGACCGATTTGACCGTCTTCCTCTTCTTCCTCGTTATCGACGTCCATGTCGTCATTGCCGGCTTCTTTTTCATTCTCCCGCGCGTCGTCGTCTGGGTTCAACTCGGCGTCGTCTCGATCGTCTCGATCGTCTTTGTTTTCGCCATTTTCACCGGTTAAGTCACCATCATCGTTCATGTCGTCGTCAGTTGGTTTCGATCCGTCGTCTTCTTCACCTTTCTCTTCTTCCGCTTCATCGCCTCCGTCGAGTTGCATGTCGTCATCTCCGAGATCGATATCCAAGTCATCGTTCGCATCGTCGTCCCCGTCTTCTTCTTCACCCTTAGGCGTGATACCAGTAGCATCTTTGACCTCTTGGTCGTTCATGTTATTGTCGTCTTTCGTATCGTCGGCTTCCTCGTCTGGACCTTCATTCGTATCCTCTTTATTAGCCTCCGGCTTGCCTTTCTCCTTGTCGTCTGGTTTTCGAGGAGGTTTCTTTCCGTCCTCTTTCCCATCATCTTTCCCTTCCTCGTCCTCGTCTTTCCCTCGCATCTCTTCGTCTCTGGCATCTTCTCGTTTCATCGCGTCTCCTTTTTCAAACTCATCCGGTCCCTCGTCTTTCCCTTCCTCTTTTTCCTTCTTGTCGTCTTCGTCGTTCCATAACCTCTCGTCGATGATGTCGTTACCGTCTTCGTGGTCCCCCATTTCCTTCTCCAAATCTTCGTCTTCGTTGCCATCTTCTGGTTCGTTTTCCACGTCGTGCGTGACGCCCTCAAAGTCGGATTTCATTTCAATGCCGCGATCTTCCTCTTCTTCTTCTTCTCCGCCTTTTTTCGTTTGTTCCTTCTTTTCCTCGTCTTGTTTCTCCGCGTCTTCCATGCCCAAAATTTGTTCCTCGTTATCGATTTGCTCCGAAACGTCTTTTTTACCTTCACCTTCAGCCGCACCGGTACCGTCTTTGTCGTCCGAGAGCTTCATGTTCTCGCCGTCACCGGTACCTTTACCGTCTCCGTCGTCCTTGGCACCGCAGAAACCTTCCTCGCAAAGACCGCAGAAGACGGCGGTTAACACTTTGGCTAATTTCGTCGACGCTCGATGGTACTTGGAGTACTCGACGATGGTTTCTTTCGCAACTAAAGCGATGGAGCGGAACATCGGAGCAAGTTTTGCCGCGTTTGCGATGACATTTTGACGATTTCTTTCAGTAGAAGAAGAATAGGGCGAAGCGATACTTTCCGTGACGCGAGCGTAGGCGAGAGAGGCTTCGCGGATGGCATCGCAGAGCGTTTCGAGACGCTTGGCGCCGACGGCGTTGCCGCAGTGTTTTTCGTACACTTTGAACGAGGCTAGCCCGTCGTCTTCACCGTCGTTCTCGTTGTCGTTTTTGCCATCATCAGTGCTCGCATTGGTTGCTTTCTTTTCCGTTTCTTCCTCTTCGTCCGTCATTGCGGCTTTGTGAACCCCTTGCGCCCAAATCAACGCGCGTTCGATGCACATCTCGAGCGATGCGTTGAACGAATTTAAGCCGTCGATTTCGGCGGCTTTAGTCTCCTCAATTTCAGTAGCGGTGTTGTTCTTGTTTTCGTTCCTCTCGAAGTGAGTAATCGCGGTGGATAAGATCGTACCTAAAAGTTTGCGCAACGGATCCCAACCTGGGCAGTTCTCGCAATCCGCCGCGTACGTGCCGTAGGTCTCCACGACATCTTTCGATCGCGCAGATTCTATAACCGCATCGTGCGCGGCTTCAATATCTTTCGACGCAACTCTTAGACGATCAAGTGCCACGGAGAGAGCGCGTTTGGCTTGCAAACCGAGCATTGGCACCGCTCGCCACGACGCGAACATTTCTTTTCCAGAAGTAGTATTTTGCGCCGTTGACGACAACCGAGAGCTCGCTTGTGCGACAGCCGCAAATGACAGCTTCACGTACGGATTGAGCGCTTCTCGAGCTTCCTCGCACCTCAATTCAACGTTTAGCAAAGCTTCTCTCGCTGCCTTCTCGCTCCATGAGCCTCGAAGCTTTGGAACGGATTCGCAACTCGAAGACGCGATGGATGCCAAAATGGCATCTTTCGCCGCGTCGGAGACGGCTTCGATGAAGGCGCGCACATTGCACATCCATTGAGCGAGAGTTACACCCGATGATGAACGAAAAAGTGAGAGAGTATCTTCCTCTTGCATGCTACTCTGTTCTTCGGCTTCCTCGACCAGTTTTTCTAACGAAGAAGCGAATTCATCCAAGACATTCTCTGACGCAAGTGCGGAAGATAACGTCTTGCGTTGCGCGCGAAGCCTGTGCAAAAGATGTTCGCACATCGCCACCGCTCTGGTCGTTTGAATCACCTCTAAATCAGGATTGGGAGGATTATTATTCGTCACGTTTTGCAATCTTTGCACCCGAGACATTGCAACGTAATACGACTGATCGGCAGAATCGAGTTCGTCTCCTTCTTCGGGAAGAAACCTTTCTTTTTGCCCGGTGGAGAGCGGTTCTAGAGGCGGTTCGGTAAACCATCGCGCAGGTTCGCGAAATTTTTCCGGAACCGCCGCGCGCTTGTGCGTGATCCCGAGTTCAGGCAAAGTCTTCATGAGATCGTTGAGAGCTTTCTTTTTTATGGCCTTTTTCACCGTTTCGTCTGTGCGCAAAGCTGTAGCTCTGCGCGCGATTCGAGACGCGAATGCGTCTATGTCGA
>JACLAB010001302.1_pt1 | contig 21699 bp, 16 predicted proteins | sample 8027921 | NCBI WGS metagenome assembly JACLAB01 (sample SAMN15725117, study PRJNA655200) | protist metagenome | isolation source: fluorescence activated cell sorting (FACS) single amplified genomes of... | place: USA: West Boothbay Harbor, Gulf of Maine | collected 2000-07-19
ATATCTACATGAACTATTTTTCTTATTTTTTGCTTGAATCCAAAAAAGAAATAAAAATCAGCGTGGAGGGTGCATGTATGCACACATAAGTGCTTAGGAGAATGAAAGCACGAGTGTTTGTTGTGCTCTTTGTGTGTTCTATTTGGAGTTCCACCTCTGACAAGACGCTCGCTGAGGTGATAGAGTCATCAGTAAACAGCCAGCTGGGGAAACCAAACTCTTTAGGGCCGCACGATACTGCCTTAGGCGATAGCCCCCTCGAAGCCCGCAATGGTAAGATTAGTAGCATTATAAGCACAGTTGACGGTCATATTCATGCAATTAATAGTGACAATGAACAGGTTTGGTCTACCTCATTACCTGGAGGATCATTAGCAAAAAGTCATGTTGCATCTAAAGGAACAGTTGATAAGGTATCTGTGACCACACCTAATGGCGAATCCGGTGAAACTCATGGAGGTTCGAGTGATCCATTCTCTTATGAAGATGAAGATGTAATAACTGACGGCGCATCTGCGGGAGCGAATGAAGACAATGGTCGACCGTATTCCGTTATTCCAACGATAGACGGTTCTGTTCTCGTGCGCACATCAGAAGGCATGCGCAAAACATCTGTTAAGGCGCGTATGCTTGCTGAGAAAGCACCTTACGTAACCCAGGATGGTCTTATTTTTACAGGGCAAAAGAATAGTAGGCTACTGAACGTAGATTTGAACACTGGAGCCATTTTACATGATACTGGTGCAATTGGGGGAGAGAATTCAAAGAAGAAACTTTCGCCTCTTGGATTACCAGGACAGCAGCATCGGAAAGAAAAAATAGGGATTGGCAATAATTGGAATAATGGAGGTAAAAGCAGGCGTGGTTTGAATAATCCTGAGGGAAGAGAACCACCCCACTTGTGGCTCGGGAGGGTAGATTATACTCTTCGCGCATTCGACCAAATCACGGGACAAGAGGAGTTTAATCTGACATACAGCGAACTGCACCCGCTCAGTGGACCAAGTGCGGTTTCGGGCTCAGGGGCTGGGGCCAACGCAGGAGGGCAATTCGGATCAAATTTTGGATTCAATAAAAATTTGGGAAGCCAGGGGAAGGGTAGCAGTGGTTCTTCAAGTGTAGGTGGAAACAGAAATGCACGTGGCAGTGCAAATGGTGGGATACTGTCGCCAAAGATAGTACCAGTACTGCCTGCTTCTCGCACCCCTTTACCACTGCTCGCCACTCCCGACGGCGATCTGTATTTCGCAGACGACAGTGGGAACATGTTCCACAGCATCTCACTAGGCTCTGCAGTAGTCGAGGCGTTCAGTGTAGATAATGCAGATGAAGAAGGTGGGCGTACAAAAACCGGAGGGGACTTGAACAGTGTGGTACGACCTGTTGAGATGCGGTCCCTAAAGGTAGTGCATCGCATGGGGCTACACAGTAACGAAGAGACCAAGGACATAGATGAGGGAAATGAAAATATAGTGGTAGTGCGGTTATTGAATGATGGAGGTATTTACGCTCTGGAGATTCCGAACGGGGCCTCTAGTGCTCTCGTTCCAGGTGCTGTTAGACAAAACTCAAACGGGCTGGGTGGTTCCGAGAGCGACTCTGAAGACGATGCTGTCTCCAGTGATTTCGAAATAGCATCAGGAATTTTTTCAAATGGAGAGAATTTTTTGCCTATTCCGTCAATTTCGGCTAATAATCATAAACTGAACAAAAACATAGCAAGACAAGGTGCGTTGGCATCTGCCAAAGCCATCATAGGTCTGGGCGGCGATAAGAAAGGCAGTAATACCCTAAAAGTCGCGGAGAGCGGACATCATATGAAAGTACGCAAGGCCCTAGTGGACAGCATTGAAAGTGCGTGTGCGGCATATCCCAGAAAATTTAACGATCATGAGATTCGCGAAGAAGACTTCGCATCCTTGTGCTTATTGGGGAACCATCGTTTAAAGATCAGAGATCCACTTGATAACTACGGTTCGATGGCGAACTCTGAATTTCCTATTAACGGTATTACTGAATTCGACAACTTCTTGAAGACACTGGCAGAGCAAGAAAAAACGGACACTGCAGACAAGCAGTCCACCGTTGGTTTTGCGTACGAAAGTTTGTGGCGGTTACAAGTGATATTGGTGCGTCTCTTGTTTACACTACTTTGTGTGTTGGTGGCCGTGTACATAGCTCAGCGCATGGAGATCCCCCTCCCAGGCCATATAGAGTACTGCGTGCAGTTCTTAAAAAACGACGCCCGACAGTGGCTACTCGCAACGCTAGTAGGGTCGAATGACCAAGCTGCACAGAAACAGCAAGAGCTGAACCAAAATGAGATACTCGTCGGAAGCAAAGACGATAAAAATAGGCATTCACAATCGCTACGGGACCAGGACACAAATGGCACCGCATTGACTGCTCTTGGAATCGCCACCCCGGAAGCCGCCGAAGCGCTGGAAGTAGGAACAGACGGTCTGAAGATCGTCGCAGTAGGGTCAATAAGTATCAAAGATAAGGTGCTCGGATATGGCTCCCAGGGCACTGTGGTGCTGGAGGGGTCATTGAATGGTAGACCTGTTGCGGTGAAACGGATGCTATCACAGCTGAATCACAGTGCGAATAGGGAAATTGCGCTGTTGATCAAGAGCGATGGCCACCCGAATGTCGTGAGGTACTTCCTGAGAGAGGAAAAGGGGGAATTTGTATACCTTGCTCTGCAGCTATGTCGTATGAGCCTTCGTGATTTCGTGATGAAAGTACAGCGATATCACCCCCCGACAGACAATCAACGCAACGAGAAGAGAAAGCTTTTGGTGTACGATATTCCAGACGAACTTAAGGCCGCCCTACTACAAGTGGCGGAGGGTTTGGCACATCTGCACTCACAACGTATTGTGCATAGGGACATTAAACCGCACAATATTCTATGTGCGTTACCAGATGATGCGCTTAATGATGAATCTCGATCAGATGAGGACATAAAGAGTGTCAAACAGCTGAGTGGATATGTATTGAAAATCAGTGATATGGGTCTGTCCAAACAGCTGGATGCGGGCGAGGGCTCCTTTGCCTCCATGTCCATGTCCATACCCAGCGCTATGCCGTCGGGGGTGTCAAGCACCGTGGCTAGTGCGGCGAAGAATCCTGTCGGCACCATAGGTTGGCAGGCCCCGGAGATGCTGGCATTGCGCGGACAATACGGCATCTCTTTGAGTAAGAGTCCTATACCAGAAAAAGAGCCCCTGAAAGACGAGGCGAACCAGAAATGTGCTGGTACTGTCCTGAAAATCGAAAAGGATGATCTGAAGGCGATCCCAAGCGATATGGAGACAGAAAACAACGACGAACAAGCTATCAAGAGCATGCTGGACAAAGACAGGAAGACACAGACCGTAGACATATTCTCGCTGGGATGTGTGTTGCATTATGTTATGGTGCCTGGAGAGCATCCATATGGACTGTGGTACGAGCGCGAAGCTAATATTATGATAGACAAGCTAGATTTGTCCCACATGCAGTTCGTGCCTGATGCACAAGACCTCATTCGCCAAATGCTTCGTCACGACCAGAACGCCCGTCCATCCGCCAGAGAAGTGACGCATCACCCATTTTTCTGGTCCACCCTCAAGCGGCTTGACTTCTTCACTGAGCTCTCGGACCGCCTGGAGCATGAACACCCCTCTGCAGACATAATCAGGGCATTGGAAATCAACGGACTGGCGGTGGTAGACCACAGTTGGAACAGGCGTCTAGATGTATCCCTGTTGGAAGAAATGGGAAAATACCGCAAATATGACCCTACGAGTGTGCGGGATCTACTGCGGGTTATTCGCAACAAGAGACACCACTTTCATGAGCTGCCTCACGCCACGAAGGAGTTGATGAGTCCCTTACCCAGTGGCTTTGTAATCTACTTTGAGTCCAGATTTCCCATGCTGCTGATGCACTGCGTAGAGATGGTCTGTCGCTTCCTACCAGCGACAGAAAAGGTGTTCAAAGACTATTGTAGCTCTTGCATTTCTATGTTCAACAAAGGCAAGGTAGAGCTACCCCCCATAAAGGAACCCTCACAGCAACAGCAGCAGAATGGGTATGTCACTGGTGGAGCCCATGGTGCAGGTGGTGGCATCCCAGTCTCAACCTCCACTAAGCACACCGCCCGTTCCTGGTACCTCAATGAAGACGATTGGGCCCAGATGGGCAACGCATACACCAAATACTTCAATTCCAAGGGGCAGCGACCAGCACACCTCACCCGGTCGGCCACAGACTGGAAATACCGGTCCCGGCTGTGCACCCATTGGGAGGCCACAGGTGGCACCGTGTGCCCTATGCGTAAAAAGGGCAAATGCGATTTCGCCCACGGACCTTTAGAGTTGAGAGTAAAGGAGACAAGGAGGGAGCGGTGGAAGCAGTATTTGCATCACAGCAAGCAGGAATCCATTGCAAGTCCTGAGGTGATGCCCCCAATATCCGCCTACGACGCCCAGAGCCTGCTGCGGTACTCTGGGGGAGAAGATGTCTTGGGCGCTGCTAGGGGAATAGAGCGTGTGCGCATGACTGAAGGTTCTCACAGCTCTCTTGAACGCTTTTCGATGCAGGGCCACCATAATGGCATATATAATGGCATGAATCCTAGTATGAGCAATGGCATGAACATTGGGGGTGGGGGGTACCTCCACAACTACGGCAGGAAGACTTCGCAGAAACACTCCAATAATTTAAGTATGAATAGCCTCTCTGCAAGTCTAGGGAATGTGGGTGGAGAACAGGGGGGCGGAGGTGGCAAGACTGTGCCAAAATAAGGATAAAGTTTTTGTAATCGTGTAAAAATTATGAACAGAAACAGAATATTTTCCAACCATCATTACATATTTACACCTTCATGTTTTTTATCGCCCATTTATCATTGTACTCCGTTATCAACTCACAATTATTCCGTTATAACGTTGCCGTGCTTCGCAGGTAAGTGCCTTCAATTATATAGTCCTATCCTCTTTATCAATCAGATATTCGGAATAGGAGAAAAAGCTACGAAACAGTACTGCTTCGAACTGTATTTCTTGCGAATCGCGTTGAGACGTCTCTTGGACGGGGTCTCAGGCTCTTCCTGTACGTGCATCACGATCTGTCTGGCGATGTTTATGATGGCAGTCTCTTTTAGCCCTGTTTCTTCTTCTAGAATGTATGGCCAGCAGTCGTTATCATAGCACTTCTTGCTGTATTGGTTTTGCTGTACCAGGGCTGCATAGAGTGCAGCAGCACAGAAGTGATGTGGGATAACGTTGAGCATGTCATACTCCTGGAGATTGCGTTCCGCATAGAAAAATACCAAATTGCGTAAGGTTCTATTGGCGTTGATCGAGTCCAAATAGTGACACAAAAAATAGTACCCTGTAGGCACCGATGTATTGTAGTCCAATGATGCCAGAATGTCAACTTCCATCGTAGTAATGTCCTTTTCTACGTAAGCAAAATCAGTGATGTACACGCAGTCGTGGACTTCTAGAGGATAATCTCCACACTCTTTACAAGCAATTAACAAAGTTGTGACACCCACAAGTTGCAGCTTTTGGCGGGTTATTTCATTATTCTTTTCCAAATATCTATCCAACAAATTCACTGTTACCCACAATGTGGAAGCGGAAAATTTGAAGCGATAGTGCACTTCGCATAACCAGTCCACAAGGATAGCTCTGAATTTTTCGTTGATATCCTTTTGCTTTAACATATAGGGTCGCGACGTAAATTGGGGCTCATCTTCATAATAGACGCGGAATATATCGTCTAGTTGATCCAGATTCAGCATTCCTGAACAAATAGAGTCGGAAGCTCCTTGCAGCCGAAGGTGTCGACGTCTGCCATACTTGGGTAAAATTCCACTACTCTCCATCTTTTCCAAACAATGAGATTTTGTTGTAATCACTGCATCCGCTCTAGAGCCGTGGCTTGATGTAGAAGAAGATAATCTTTCTCTACGAACATAAGATGATTCCCTTTGTTCGAAATCAAACACATTATCATTGTTGTTATGTGGAAAAAAATACTCTGCCGATGATGATATACCGGTATTTGTCTCATCCATTGTTATAGTGTCGCTGATACCAATCGCATTTAGCAGTTCATCAGGCTTCGAATGCCTCCTTGCTTTGCGTTCGAGAGGACCCGAGTTTTCCTGGGAACGAAGTTCCTTGGCTTTTTGAGACCTTGTACTCATTTCAACAGATACTCAGCGTTACCACAGCACTATAGATGCTGGATCATTACCCACAAAGTACCAGGCAATTTATTTGATGAGTCTTCCTAGCCCTGGCCAAAAGTGCGGCTCTGTCGCACGTTTGCGGAAATCTGCTGTCGCTGGCGACTTCAACCTTTCCGCAACCTGCGGTCGCCCCTCCCTCCAATGTGTAGAGATATTTTAAGGCATATTGATCGCAAATCTTAGGCGCGGCTTTGGCGTAGAGGGAACGAAAGAAGATAGTGGTGTATAATCCATCTCAAAATAAGGTCTTGCGGATGCGGTTGACATCTACCGAATACGAAACGTACGGTAGATACACCCGGCGATAACCCCAACCGCAACCTGCTAATAAATTGTATGTCCTCAACCCCCGCGTGATATCGAATGAGTCTAGAAGTGGGTGGCGAACATGCTGTTGATCGTCTCTTCTTTGATTCTGCTTCTTTTCGTGGGAGCCAGTGTGAGCAATGAGGTGATTCGTGATGGTCGATTGGAGACCTTGGCGGACTTGCTCAATGGCCCTGAAGCTGTGCATATATTTAAACACTGGACCGGATCGATTGATGATACGAATGCGTTTCTCGGAATGCTCGAGCCTTGGGTTGTTTATGAGAATGTTATCCAGCTCCATTCGCGTTCTATCTCTATGATACACAAACACGAAGACCTGCATTGTGATAATCCATTATATGAATCTGTGTTAACAGGGAATCTAATACCAACTACGCATCGATTGATTGTAGATTGGGTGCCTTTTGGTTACGATGTGGATAGATTGTTGGTTAGACTTCACGAAACTCACGAATTCACTGATGCTTATGTGATTTATGAGATGCCGTACACAATGATGGGAATAACGAAACCTCTTTATTTTCCTACATTAGTGAAGCAGGAAAGATTCGCACCATTCGTAGACAAAATTATCTACATAACACCGGCTGAGAGACGCATCGGACCCCTGGCTGCAATAGTGCGTAGAGCGGTGGATGCATTAGCCGCTAGTGGCAGCGGAAGCAAGGACGGAGCTAAAGCCAGCAGCCAAGGCTACAAGAAAGGAGATAGCGCTCAGTTTGAAGGAGCAGCGTACAGTATCATGCATTTTTTCAACAGAGATATGGTCAGTGCATTCAAAGACATCGGAAACAGTGACCCCGCCACAATGCTTATAGGTAAGTTGGAACCCGAGACCGAGGCACGCAATTTGAGGTTAAAGAATAAAGTAATGGACCATCTACGTGAACGGGGACCAGGGTCTGTCCTAGGCAGTCAAAATGATGGGGATGAACTTATCAACTCCGACGTTTTGCACCACTTGAAAGAGTGTGAATTCAGGAAGGAGGTTAGTGGGAACGCGATCTTCATGCCATGTTTTGGGTTTAAAAACAATTTTAACTGGTTACAGACCACATATGACATGAGACACTTCACCTCGGGTATGCAAAGCAAGAGCATCGTGGGTATTTGGAACTTTATCAAGCTGCGATTTCTCGGGAGTTTCACAGGAAAACGGTTACAAAACGAATTGAATCAATTTGTGTGGAAATTGGGTCCATACGTTTGGCCATTAGATGTGATGCTCGACGGAGACGGAGGTGTACGCAGGAGAAACTTCACTACAGACCGATACCAGAACCTACATATGGGTTATGGAGCCGCCACTCACATGAGTGCAGTCAATGAGCCTGCTGAGGTGTGGTGGAAATCTTGTGGAACTCCGGAGAATATTGCACGGTGCTCTGGTGCTATACCAAAGCCGCTAGTAGAAGCGGGAGCCAACGGTGCAGTAACTCCAGAACTGATATTTAAAACCACTATATTTCCTTGGTGTAACTCCGAGAACCCCGCCGTACACGTGTCCCAACTTAGTGCCGAAGCCCGCCAAATAGTCGAGGCCGCAGTGCCGTGGGTCGTGAAGAACAACCCAGCGTATTTTCCTTTCTCCAACCCGAGTACCAATCTGGCCACTACAGGGCTATTTGCTAAGTGCGCCAGCACTGACTGGGCGAAGGAGTGCACAGTAGCAGGCATAGTGAATACATAGCTATTCAGTCAGTTGGCTGTCAGCTACCAGCTTCAGTACCAGCCATACAGGCAAACCATTAGATTTTTCCTCGTACGAGTTTTAGACTCAGGTAGGACAAGATGAGACATTTTTATATGATTTAATTATATTTGAACGTGATTTGAACTTGCATTTCCTTGATGATTTCGCTTATACTAGAATACTACTTACACATAACAAAAGTGTTCCTATCTCGCTAAAAATCATACCCAGATATAACCTTTATAATTGCACATGATTGCCTAAATATGAAAATTGGATGTTTTATGGGCTGATTTCCTCCATACCAACCGCATCCGACCATTTCTAATATATAACACGTTTTGAAATTTGCTATGCAAAACCTTTGTAATCCCCTTCCTCAGCTGTAGATTGAACGCATCACGCACAAAACAATAAATTATTGGTATGGCTAGCTCTAATAAAACGTATGTTGGCAAGGATTGGGAGAGTAGAGAGCTCGTCGAGGTACGCAAACGGTAAATGCGCTTTGGAAATTGTTGAAGCTTGGCAACCGGCTTGTTCATATTTGTGACTGGGATGACTCCTATATAATATACCTTTTCTTTCTTATTTTATTCTATGTAGATTGTTCAGCTTCAGGTTTTGAAGATGGTGACCTTCGTGAACCAGTTCGACATGTCTGTGCGATCCAAATTATCTTCCTTTCATGGCAAGCTTACGAAGTTAGAAAGAGCCATTGACCTTTGTGAAAGCACCCTAAACGCATCAACTATTGCGATACAGGGAAATAAGGAGGCAGAACTGGGCGTTGTAGAAGGGGATAGTAGGGATGAATCCGATTAGGCGGTGAAGTCTTGAATATTTGTCAGTTTGTTCATTTAATGTAATTACCTAAATTAGTTATATTGGATTTAGTATTTTTAGAAAACAATTCTCAAAATCATTCTGGTAATTTAATTTATCTTCAAATTTGCAAGTGTCAAACAGGAAACTTATCGCTTCTCGATCATTATGTACTGGTATTCTTAGTCATGAAATGTTCTTCTCAGCCTTGTATTCCCTAATTTTTTTCATGAGCATGTCATACGTGGTTAAGCTGAGACTCATGGTGATGGGCCCCTTAATGATATTTAACGAAAAACCCTTCCCCAGTCCCCTGACACCCTCAACTTCTATCAACTCTCGCAGTACCGACCCTATCCCGCGAGGCGTAGATGTCCCTATATTAATCAGCTGCATCCTGCGTCTAACAATATCTAACGGGTATGTGACGAATTGTCCACTTAGTCCTGCTATAGCATTCATTACGAGTGATTCCACTAAACTAGGATGACAAATTGAATCATACGATGATGATGACGGTTCTAACAATTCATCTCCCATAAATCTCTCTTTCCTACTGTGATATTCGTAGTGCAACTGCAGTAAATACTGTTTCACCATCCATGAAGTGCCACTGTAAGGTATGATGCCAAGCATCGTGGGTGCCAGTCCTTGGTATAATCCCCCTTGTTTCAGCGTACTATTCCACGTACTGTTCCGTACAAGTGCTAGTCGCACTCGAAGTACGTCCAGTGGATACGTCAGTAGCGTAGCTACCGCTCCTCCGAAGGCTCCGGCAAGGAACTTATACCCGTAGGGCAGGGGTCCTTGGCAGTTGAGCTTCGTCTTCATCTCTGGTAGAATAGAGTAAATAGAGAGACGATTAGATTACCTACATGTATAAAATAAAATAAGAGAGGGGCTGTATGTCGTGCTAAATCCAAAGAGTCCATGAATGTGTCGTACCTCGCTCTGCCAAATCATGAAAGGCATAGCTAAAACCTGCGTATGGTGCAACGCGTAACACTGTTGTAGAATGTCCCCTCCACAACGAAATTGCCCCGTCTTTCTTAATAATATCCTTGCCTCTGTGCAAAGCAGCGCGCAAGCTAAATCTGTCTTTCGTTGTTTGATAGCTCATTTTTACGCGTTCTGCTGGTGCCACGGCAGTCTTAGCCACCACTCCTGCTACTCCTCCGCACAATATGTTAGTCATCATAGTAGCTTGGCCCTGATGAGAAAGGAATACGCAGCAAAATATCGTGAGTCTTGTGAAAATGTCAATGGTAGCAGTGTGAAGGCCAATCACTAGTGGTCACCTGAACCCACTTACCTCCTCTATTATATGAAACCATCTCTCTAAAATCTGAGAAAGAGGGTCCATATTTTACGAAAAACTTTCTTTCACTCCTTAAAATGCAATAAATAATCCATAAGGAGCTAGTTTAAAATCCCTTTCGGAAAACGTGGAATATAATACCAGGCGGAAAGCAGAAGATGAAAATCGAACAATGAGCTTGCCATACCATCGTGGCAGCCATAATAATCCCAGCGATAATAAAAATATGTATCGACCGGGGAATGGAGGCAACGGAGGTGGAAATGGATTTAAGGATCAGAGGATAAACGAGGTCAACCAAAATCTGCTCGAGCAGGAAAATGACCGCCATTGGGTACGTGTCTTCACTGTTCATGCTCCATAGTTAGGCCATAATCGCAATTCGAACAACTTATGACCATTTCTTTATCACATTCAGGAGGAACTTGGGGCTCAAGTAAATCTGTTGAAGTCGGTAAGTATTGATTTGTAGATATCCAGTTTTTCCATTACTTTATGACGTTATTTGCGATCACCCACTTACCCATCATTTTCCTCTGCACTTTAATCAATTATATACAGCTAAGCATTGATATCAACTCTGAAGTGAAGTCACAGAACAGCATGCTTGATGACATGGGGGGGAGCTTGGGGAGCACCACTGAGATGATTCAGAGCACTATAGGAAAGATTGGAAATATGATTACTACGGCTAGTTCACAACACATGTACTACATGATTGTCTTTATTGTGTTCTTTTTCTTAGTTGTGTACTGGTTCATGCAAGGGAACAGAAAATAGATGACTATGGTTGTGGTACTACTTGATTCAAATCTTCTTTATATGTAAGCTTGTGAGCGAAAATAAATGAAACGATTACTAAAGCATTTTTTAGCATCAACAATAACTTACATCATATATGCACTTGAACGTACGATTATTATTCAAATATATCGGTATCCCCCCCCTCCAATCACACGGTAAATTTTGGCCCGGTTTTGCCGGCAATGAAATCGGCAGCTTGCGACACGCCAGGAGCGTCGAGGACGATAGACAAATAAGGCATGGTTCTGGCAAATGTTAGAACAGCAGGGAGGAAATTGGCGAACAAATTCAACAATCCAAAAAGTTCCAACCCCATACCTACGATTACAAACTTATTGCATAGAATCATCGATAAACCGATTAGCAAGCACACCGTTCCACGAATTCGGTCTTTCCTGTACAAAAGATAAAGTTGAGAAGCAGAGCGCATGTTAGTTACTCATTATAAAGGTGGATGAGTTATCTTTATCCTAAAACAAGCAGTCAGGTTTGATTAAATAGAATGGACGAGGGATATGTGGTGGAGCTGTTCAATCGCCACAAGCCCTATAGTAGCAAAGCCGCACCTGGCAAACAGCCTCATAGTTCCTTGCACGCCAAGGATCAGGATCACGCCTGTGAAGAACATCGCATTGCCTATGGCAATCAGACGAGAATCGAAGAATAGTAATATTCCTAGACCCATGAAAGCTATCCCGCCGGCACTAAGACCAAAGCCTATCTGACGATTGTCACTGATCATGGTAATAATTCTCTGCTGTTGTGTAAATTAACTAAAGGTTGCATGGCATGACTGTATGACGTGCTATATAATAGAAGTGACAAAAAACATTATTTAATTAAAACGAACTTTCTTATTCGAATCGGGATCTTTTTCTTTCTGTTTTCTTAAGTCTGTCTTTTTCGAACCCGCTTTGTCCTTCGGTGTGCTAGTCGCGCTAGCTTCTTCTATTTCCTGTTCCGTAATCATTTCCGTCTTTTCTTTCTTTTTCTGGCTCTTTGACTTGAATGGAAGCCAGGCTACGACTCCAGTAAGTCTGGGCTCGGCAGAAACAGTAGCATGTGATAGCATAGCCAACTCCAAGTTTGATTCGTCGCCGTCTTCAGTACCCTGACTTAGATCCAGAAGTGCACGAGCACTAAATACGGCCAATCGCCCCGTTGATGTAACAATTGTAATACTATCACCCTCGCCCTCTAAAGCGATACTCATTTCTTTAGATTTCAAGTCCGTGCATGGTTTACAACAGAACATGTCTCTTGGGCGACCCTCTTCAAATATATCTTTCAGAGTCCTGCTGAGGCGTACCTCTGATTTTAAATCAACTATAGATAACGTCTTGTCCTCGCATATCACCGCAACATAGTGCATATTCTCCTCTGTAGATGAGCCTGTATCAACAAATCTTGCTTGATTAATACGTGACCTCATTTTTATAGATGCTATACACGAATTGTCTGAAGCAGAATAAATTTGTAATTCTGATCCTACAATTAGTAGGTACATATCCCCACCAACATTCCAATCTACTTTGTCAGCTGGACCTTGCAGACGTCTTGTAAACGAACAACGGCCTTGAACAAGATTCCACAGTTTCATTGTGTTATCTTTGCTCACTGATAACGCAAGCTTACCGGTGGGATGGACAGCCAAATCGTTGATTGTATCTTTATGTCCTCCAAGAATATGAACACACATCCAATCTTGTACTCTCCAAATGCACAGGTTGCTATCTTCTGATCCACTCACTACAAATTTATCACCAACAAATTGTAATGAAGTGACACATCCAGTGTGGCCACTCAATTCGCCGATCGCAACATTCTTACTAACATCGAATATCCTTATCCTCTCATCCATCCCGCCACAAAGCATGTATTTTCCTGAATCAGATACAGCTATAGACTTCATTGACCCCTGGCTCACATGAAAACCGAACACCATCTTGCTGATTAGCCCCTCGACATGCGATTCGTCCTCTTCACTCTTTTTAGACGAAGAGGACGCGGAGGTCTTCACATCCCATCCAAACACGCTTCCCTCGTAAGATATAGCACCTATACGCAGAAATGTTCTACTCATTACCAGCTATATTGATAATTACAGTTTTTTGATTGGAGCGATTCTACCGAACGTTACAATCTAGCCACGATAAAAATATATTTTAACTCGTTCAAATTAGAATAGGAAATCTATTCAGGTCCATCCTCCCTTGAAGAAAGTTCGGTTAGTCTCCACTTGTAGGTCATGGAAACAGTATTTTAATGGCTTTTACAATCACGAAATAACCTCCAAATCCAATTTTGATAGCAAGTCTCACTTGGTACTCAATAAAGCTTTCGCACTAGCTTGCGACAATAGCCAGATTATGTCAATTGGAGAGTGTAGTGTTGGGTATGTAGAACGATTGGTTAGTAGCGCCACGCAAAATGGAGGATCAATGAGCGTGCAGGAGGTCCTCGATAAGAATGGCATTGATTCATCGGATCATATGAAAGTGTACGAGCAAATTATGACATTCTGTACTTCAGCAGACCCCAAGTTCAAACAATTCACACTGAGTGGGAGCATGAAAAAGATGAATAGGAGAATCATTTACAACACGCTATCTCAAGACGAATCGGAGAAAGTTAACCAATATGATGGATATAGTGAGCCAGCACTGACAAACACGTCATCAAACGCTGCAATTAATGAAGCAGATATTAAAAACTTTGTTCGAAATGGGTACCTCAAATGTGAAGGGCTTGTAAATAGCGATGAGATTGATGCTTGTAACTACGTAATAAACCACCATCTAGGATTGCCTGGGGCTGTAGCACCAGGGGGAGCTCAAGAGGGTCTAGGCAAATTACAGGGGTCCTTATCTCAGCATCTAGCAGGTGTGTGACATGTATTAAGAGGGTTATTCCTTTGCACCAGATGCTGCTTCCGTGGAATTTTATTAGAGCTCAGAATATCTTTATAATGACTTGTGCATATTAATATATCTCGAACATCTTTGCGCGTTATTATGACATAACAGTACGAGGACTGCTTTCTACTTCCGTGCTTGACGTTGTTAACAGACTATTTGGCATAGGGCGTTGTGATACGAGGAATATCAGCGGTCAGCTCGCCCTCCGATTTCCTGAATTTGAGCCAGCTGGCAACAGAGGAGATTACACAGATGGAAAATATTGGCATACTGACGGGTTGAGAAGAGGGCGAATTGTGCCGTTTAGTACGTGTATGATCTTTATCTTTATATTATGGTCTGTTTTCTTTAGCAAATCATGGCAGAATATCACCATACTCACGCCAAAACATTCCGACATCACAATCTGCAGACATGTTAGTTGGTGTGGCTCTGAGCGAATGTACCAAGGATTGGCAAGGAAACCTAATGGTTTGGCCAGGGAAGCATGTTTTTATACACAAGTGCCTAGTAGGCGACCATGGGGCTATCGACGTACACGCATTAGAGCGGCTTGTAAAAGATCCTCTCGCAAAAGTGGATGAAATGAGCAACAAGAATACAGCCCAGCACATAAATGAACCTGACAACCTCCCTGCCTTAGGAGCCCCCACCCAGTTGCGGGCTAGACCGGGCGATGTGTTCTTACTGCACCCTGACCTTCCCCACACGGGCGGGCCCAACTGGGGACCGAACATCAGAAGCATGGTATATTTCCGACTGAGTGTGAACAAGAGAGAGGGAATAAGTGTCGAAGATGACATTAAAGCGTACAAAAGTGACATGTGGTACCATTACGCAATACACTAGGAATATATGTGTGTATTTTATATTGCTTGTACAAATATTGTCAAGTTTTCATCATCATCATCATCATCATCAATTACAAGCATCATTATTATTTTACTACCATCTATTTCTCGAAGAGAGCATCAATTTCGTCTCCAAAAGAAAGCAGATTATGCTCTAGCTCATCTAGACCAGCGGAAAGAGCTAAACCGTCGTCCATGAACTCTTCGGCTTTCTTGATGCTCTCTTCTTGCATTCTGTCATAGTCTGTTTGATTAGAATTCGGCCCCTCTATCTTTGTGAATACGTTTTTTTCAGGGACACGAATTGTGTTACCTATTTTTTTTTCATAGTTATTAATATTTTCTTTTCCTTCCCCACGCTCTGCGCCAAATGAAATCTTGGATAAGTACGCGCTATTACTGTCAGATTGCTTACTCTCCTCTTGCCGTGAAAGTTCTAATCGCTTGTTCTGCTCGAGTATGGCAGATAAATCAGTCAGCATTTCTCGACCAGACTCGTGTAGAGTATCATCGGATAGGATTTCGCGCAATTTTGATACCGCTTGTTCCCTCCTCGCACCGCTGTTGTTGCTAGCAGTGATCCTGTCTTCAATAGCATCATTACGATCACTCAATATGGCTTCATTCATTTCCATATTTTTTATTATTTCCTGGAGGCGAGTATCAGAATCAAAATTAAATCTTTTAGAAATACCAACTATCGCAGGTTGCTCCTTTTTCCACAACCGAAGCTTCACAAAAGTATCATCAATCTCTTGGAGAGTTGCAGCGTTCAAAGTCTTGTCCTCTAGCTCGTATCCAACCGAGCTTTGTTCCCCGTCCCAAAACTCGGCATCATTATTTTCCTCGGCATTATTTTCGTTAATTTTCTCCGCCTGCATTTGAGCCAACAAGAAATTTTTGCGCGCAGTGCTCACCACATCTTCCCCATCCTTTTTAACCCTTTCCTCGTCCATTATTTACCTAAAATATAACTGAGCTCCTAAAAAATCGCTGCGAGAAACTTCCTAGGTAGTTCTATTACGTCACCTTCTCACTACTATACCACACTTTCATTCAAACATTTTTTTTTTTTACGAATTTTCAACTGCTGTTGGATTAGTTATCTACAAAGAAAGTCAACGAACTCTGTTTTCAATATTTACGGGAATAAAACATGAGTGGTCTTCCAGATTGGGCGAGTTCTGCCCTTCTCGAAGCCGTGAAGGATGATAGCTGGCTGCCTCTTTGTGATGAACTCCATCTTAACATCAAGAATAAGCTTTCGGAGCTTTCGGTGCACAAGCGGTTCTGTGAGCTTACGGGAAATGAACAAGCTGTCTTGGTGGAGCGAAGTTATCAGGATATGCAGAGAGCACAATCTAAGAAAGAGAGAAGTCTGTTAGAGAAGTTCAGCAAGAGAATGAGTAGAGAGGTTGATGAAGAACTTCTCAAGCACATCCTGAAGGACTCGTTGGTGCTACCTTTGGAAGAAGGGAAGAATTATACGGCCTTACCGGAGACGAAAAAGGGTTATCATCCGACGAATGTTGATAAATTAATGGATGAGTACTCCGCTGCAATTATTCATATGCTTGAAAACTCGCCCGCCAATATTATAAATACAACGAAGCTATTCATGAATAGACCCCTGCCCGGTAGTATAAGACCATATATTTGGTCCCGAGCTTTGTGGCTAGGTGATAAAAACGTGTCGAAGATGGTGTTTTCACGTCTAGCCCCTTCTCTCGACCTAATCTTGTCCCGTAGATGTCACTCTATTTTAGATAAAGCGTACCCTCGCTTATCATCCAGAAACAATGCTTCCTTCGCGAAGACCATAGTCAGTCACTTTATGCGCATGGTTGACATGAAACTTCCTACCAACGGCTTCGACTCCTTCGAAGAGATGGACAACGTCGTATACCTTGTCATCCCGCTGATAGTACTGCTGCGTTCCAATTATGACACAGAGAAGCGTAAGGAAGTAGACCCCGCCTCGAACCCTACTAGTGTGATTACTGCTAATAAGAAAGATGCAAAGGGCATCGAAGGCAAGCAAGGGGAGAAAGAGGAGAACAAGAACGAGAATGCGGACAGAGAGGGAGATGAAGAGGAGGAAGGAGTGCAGTTCTCAGATGATATCACGGAATTAGTACGTTCAAAGGTCTACTCTGCCATAAACAGGGTTCCACATGCAGTGGAGAACGCCCTATTTGCTCTACTTGAGCCCAAAAAATTGGGTCTTCTCGCAGTAGCTAACGAGAAGTTAAACTTCGTAGAGCGCTCACCCATTATCAACAGAGTGATCAGTCTGTTCTCTACAAAGGACCCGGAAACGTACTCCAAAATCTGGAGATTGCGTGCCACTGAGAATACGGTCAAAAGAGCAGAGAAATCCGAGTACAACGTAGAGTCCACCACCACAACGTTCGATGCCTTCATTAACGAGCAATTGAAAAGGGGTTTGTCGGGGCTTCTGAATCTCGATACGTTGCTCTTCGTGTGGGACCAAGGGTTTATTGCGGATTTCGGAGGTATGATTCCACTGGTATTGGTGGCTCTTATAATCGGGGACAAAGAAGAGCTGCGTGGGCTTTCGACGTTCGTGAATGCTGTGGAAACATTCACCTCATATTGCCAGGGAGTCACAGTATCCCATCTCCAAAATCTCATGGGGAAAGTATTTCCCACAGAACTAATGGACATGTTCGACTTGACTGGGAACTACGAATTCAAGAGGGGGGATGATTCCATCATGCAAGCTAGCTATAAGCGCGTAGAGCTCGAATCAAACACCACCGCGATGCAAAAATTGCGAGCAGCAGGGGACGCTGTTGTTATGTTCAATAAGCTCCAAGAACAGGAAAAGCAGCGAGTGCTCGTCGCGCACCACAAGGTGGAGAGTGCGAAGCTGCGAAAAGAGCATGCGGAACAATTGAAACACTTGCTGCATAACGCCATGCAGGCCGCCAGTAATATGAAGACCAGTGAAGATGCTGCGAAGCAAGCGGAAGAACAGGAGAAACTCCACGAGGAGCTAGTGCAGCGGCAGCACGAAGAAATAGAAAGACTCATTGAAGAGCACCACCGAGCAATGAAGCAGCACCTCAAGGCTGCTATAGACACCACGCACACGACTACGAAGAAACCCCACAGCTTGCCCGTGGCGAACCAGCACGAGAACTTCCGCGAGGGTGTGGATGCCATGAGGTTTCTGATCGCGCACCATGAGAAGGAGGATAAGCTAGAGATGGAGCAGAAAGAAGAATATTTAATTAAGAACAATGAAAAGGTGAGCGAAAAAAAGCCGAGTGAAGAAAAAGTGGAAAGGGCTGCTCTTAGTTCAAAGCAGTCAACGGAAGATGAAGAAAAAGAAACGAAAGAGAAACCGGGGTCGAAAAAAAAGTCAGAAACGACCAAAGGACCCGAGATTGTCCAGCCACTTGTACTAGACGAAAAGCTAGATGAGGATGGGCGCATATTGCTTTCCATCGAATGCAAGGAAGGGGAAGAGTTCTCTGGCCTCCCTGACGGGGCGGAGGCGGTAGGCGCATGGTACGGCAAGATGGACGCCAAGGACGAGGACATGAAGAAGGATGAAGATGTCATAGAAAACATAGAAGATCTACTCGTGTCGGGGGAACCATTCCTAGTCAGTTGTGAGACTATGAAATGCGATCCTTTCCCTGGGGCGAAAAAGAAGCTCACCATCAAATATATCATGCCCGCACCAGCGGAAGTAGACGAAGGAGATAGTTAATCGCAGAAGTCCATCGTGTCCGACAGTTCACGTAGATCTATCAGCATACAGTACTCCTCTTCTAAAAACAGCCCATCAGCACCTTCATCTACACTAGAGCTCGGCACAAGCAGCGAGAAATAGGAAATTAAAGATAAATTGCTCGTTTGGAAAATATAGCATGTACCAGTAGTAAAGAAACACAAACTAATCCAGCTTATCATTTCCATTAGCGAAACCTGTAAAGGCATCATGGAATATAATGTCCGCATCTAAGATTATAGCTTTATGTCTGTCATGTCTAGGTCTGTCTAAGCTGCCTAAATGCACCTTGTGCGCTCCAACTGAAAGAGGTGTATTGTCTACTTGCGATTCTTCTCTTGGTGGTTCGAATAAAATAGTCACTGCCAGCATGGTAGCGTTACTCAATCGGAACTTTTCTAGATTGCTCGAAAGGATCGGCCTGTTGACTTTGATAGCATCCGACAGATGTTTGGAGCAGAAATACCGAAAAAAGTTGGAATGGCCCACAAATATGGGCGTGGCCGACTCGCAATAAAACGCCGATCTGATGAAGTCCGATGTGCGGTCTTCCACTCCAAGATTTCCTTCGAAGTGGTTGATGTCCGTCCACCAGTGCACGTCTGCATCGTGCAAATGCAAGGGCACTTGCATCACCTTGTCCGCTTCTACTTCCCCCACTGTCCCCATAATCTCATCATAAACTCTCCGCTGTAGCCCTATCCCATGTTCTTTCCCAACGGTATCCAAACCGCCTATTCCCTTGATCTCGCGTATCGCGCTCATGAGGTGCAGCCCCCCCCCATTCTCCGGAGGATTCAGTAGACATGGGTGGTTCTCTAGAGAGAATAACGCAGTCTCCACAGCTCGTGTGAGGGGAGAGCTAAATGCGCAGTCTGCAGCTAGAAATTTCTTGATATACTTTATTCTCCGGGTGTCCTTCGCAGCCTGATCCCACCTACCGCTTTCCTTGTGCACGTCGCCCACTGACAGATTGTCGTACACAGACCACCTGTCCAGATCTGGGACAACACCCAGTTCTTGATCAGAAGTAGCATTCCCGTATAATGCACCTGAGCTAGTTCTTAAGTCCAATTTATCCATATTGATAGCTGCATGATCATCAGTGGTATATTTTTCACTGGTTTTGTGTGTTTCTTCTTCCTCATCTTCGTGTATCTTCTCTAGTGCCTCCAATGCCACCCAGCTAGGGCCTGGTTCGTTATACACCATCACAAACGTTGCGTTATCCGCTTGCTTCTGTGTTGACAGGTCCACGTGTATTTTGTCACCTTTGTAAATAGTGCGCGTCTTTTTACTCAGGAAGGAGGGACTGGAGCGAATGAAGGTACCTTGAGAATGAGTCACTCGTACAGCTTTAATCTGTTTTGATTTGAGAACCTCCCTCACGGCTGCACCTTGCAATTTCTTGCTTTCAAAATTATAATCACCTTTGTCGCTTATTGACGAGTTCTTTACCTTACTCCCACTCCCCTCTTCATCTTTGCTACGAAAAGCAGTATTCCACATAGAGTTTTGCTTTTTTTTCACTGCTTCCTCCTCTTTCTCTGCAAGTATATGCCTAGCCACTGCATGATCACCATAGCCAGCATTCTCCATACGATATATTTCTTCGATAGAACTTTGTCCACTTGCGTACCAAGACCACATGCTATTGAAGTGCTTTGCTTGATTGATACCCTTTTCTGTTAAAGGATGGTCCCTGTGCAATAGCCCACTTATTTGACCCTTCTCCTGCGCCAGGTTCCACCGCGATTCACCATGCCTCAGCAAAAAAATAGTTTTGATCCTCCTGGGCACACTGCCATCGGCATACGCGCGGCGAAGAGACAGCTTGAAGTTCGGATTTAAACTCTCTCGTTTGGGGTTATCTGGATCGGGGTCAAAAGAAAATGCTTTTGTTTCCGTCACTAAATCACGAATAGGAATGTGGGCTATCCCAATTAATCCATGTGCAGCATCAGCAACTTCACGATGATTGAAGAAATGCTTTTCCACTTGGTTCACACTAGACTTTCTACTAACATGATAAAGTTCGAATGTTATCAGTGCATCCGCAGGCGGGATCAGGCGAAAATTGTGAAATGTATCCCACACAGCCCTCCCTTCGTCAAATCTTTTCGTCGTATAGCAAACTTTTGAAATTCTACCAACCTGTTTAGCTATAAATTTGCCATGTTTATCATGAGTCGGAACACCGTCTGAAAGATCTTGTGATAAATATGATTTCATCATCACATCCTCGCCATGATGTCCATAAATTAATCCACCGTATGCTGGGATATCTTCAACACTGTTCACTTGAATTATAAAGTGATCGGATGCCTTTGAATACTCATCAAATCCATCCAAATCTTCAGAAGTAAAAGTACTGAAATCTTCCTCTGCATCCATACTTAACTTAAGTCCAGCCAAACTGGAACAACCTTATACTTTAAACTGTGTTATGGTGTTGAAATCGCCGTATTGGTATGAAATTGAATGGGATACAGGCCCCAGTAAATATTACAAAACGTGCTATACAACAATTAACTTTAACCGCTTTCCGCAAATAAGTATTTTAACGACAAACTGCATTAATCGGCCCCCTGAAGCCCAATTTTTTTGCCATAAACTACGCTTAGTATAAGCTTGAGCCTGTGTATCGTTTTTGACCGAGGACTTATCCGAATTGAATTACTCATTCAGTGATCGCGGGTGCGGTTGGGATTATCACGGTGTATCTACTACACGTTTCTGATTCAGTTAAGTTATGGCTATTTCGAGTTATCAGAATGCTTATAAAGACTTCGGTTGTCTTAAAAATATTACATTATTGAGTGAGATATGAGACCTGCCTGTTATCTACCTGCTACTCGAGTTGAATGACTAAAGATGGCTCATATGATGGCTGCATCTCTATCAATAACCCTGGCTCTACTCACAGAAAATGAACAGAGGGCTAGAT
>JACLAB010000293.1_pt1 | contig 21686 bp, 27 predicted proteins | sample 8027921 | NCBI WGS metagenome assembly JACLAB01 (sample SAMN15725117, study PRJNA655200) | protist metagenome | isolation source: fluorescence activated cell sorting (FACS) single amplified genomes of... | place: USA: West Boothbay Harbor, Gulf of Maine | collected 2000-07-19
GGTCATGGTGCCTTGATGAGAGCCTCAACGATAATCGGTGGCGCGTCCGATAAAAACAAACGCAATGAGTCTGATTTCTATGCAACGCCATCGGAATGCACGATCGCATTAATCGATGCCTTGCCGGATACGTTCTGTAAAAAGAAAATCATCTGGGAACCGGCTTGCGGTGATGGCGCAATCTCCAAGGTTTTCCTAAATCGTGGTTTTTCGGTTGAATCGACCGACCTTTACGATCGAGGTTTTGGAACGCCTGGCCAAAACTTTTTAACTGACAACCACCCTGAGTTCGATATGATTGTCACAAATCCACCATTCAACATTTCTGTGGATTTCATCGAACGATCCAGAATGTTTGGCGTCCCATTCGCAATGTTGCTGAAAGCTACATATTGGAACGCCGGTCGCCGGCTTGAATTATTCAAGAGAACTGGCCCTCGATATGTGATGCCCCTGTCTTGGCGTCCCGCAATGTCCCCAGAGCGCGGCAAAAGTGCGACAATGGATTTTGCCTGGACGGTTTGGTGGCCAGAGCCATCGTCATTGTGCGAGTTCGAAATCCTGGAAAGGCCATAAATATGTTTTTCAAATGCAAACCAACCCCGCGATCAATAAAGATCAACCCTCACATCGCGCCGGCTTATATGCTTTATGACGCCGCCTCTGCGCTGCCCTCTGAGCAACTGTGCAACGCGATTTACACTGCGATCGCTGACAAACCCGATGTGAACCCCGATCATCTTGAGAAACTCGCCAACCGGCTTGGACGCCTGGCGCATGAAAGGAACCGTTAAAATGGATTTATTCACTCAAACCAAAACCCGCAAAGATGAACTTGAGGATGCCGCGAAAGAGTTTCACCTAGCGCATCCCCAGATTTGGCGGTTGTTCGTCAAATTCACCCGCGAAATTGCCGATCGAGGTTTCAAAAATTATTCCGCCCAAGCCATATTTGAACGCATCCGGTGGGAAACCGACCAGGCCGATGATGAAGGTCGATCGACGTTTAAGTTGAACAACAATCACCGCTCGTTCTATGCTCGATGGTACATGAACACATTTCCCGAGCATCGCGGGTTTTTCCGTATTCGGGCGATGACAAGTGAAAACGAACCGGCGAAAGATTTGCCGGAACTTACCCCAAAGGATTTTCCATATGTCGTTAAATGATATGACGATGGCGATAAACCAAAACGCCCAATCCCAGCGCCAACTTGATTCCCTCAATCGTCGATATGCCGCCGCGCAATCCAAAATTGCGGTGCAGCGCAATGAGATCGCCAGGCTGACACAAAAACTCGAGGCCGCGACAAATCACAAATTGGAATTGCTCGATGAACTCAAATGGTTGAGAGGTGAAAAATGACAACGATCAGGCGGGACGCCACCGGCATATGGGTTTCACATGGCAACGACATCTGGATCGAGGCCGAGAATTGCCGCGATTGCGATGGCTGGGGTGAGGTCGAGATCGACGTTTACAAACCCCAAAGTTTTAACCGCGATATTGGATATATCGACACCGCGATGGGTAGTTGCCAAGGATGCGATGGCCTCGGCGTAAAAGAAAAGGAATTTGACGATGAGTGATAAAGTGCAAAAAAAGGTTTATGGATCGCCGGTGGTGGCGTCTGGCTTCTGGGTTGGCTTTGCCCTGTTGATGATTTTCTTTTGGGGTGAGCCCGATCTGAGAGGGTCTTTGGTTGAGTTTTTACAGGAAAAAAGGTATAATTAAACTTCCATGCAAGCACACCATGCTCAACTCACCCTGCCCATCGTGGCAGGGTTTTTCTTTAGGCTCTTGAGGATTTCCGTCACCAGGATCAAACGATCCTTTTCCGGCAACCAAACATGGGCAATCAGGATGCCATCCGAGGTGATTGTGAGTTCACCCTTTCTCGACATCCCGACCTCGATCATATCATTTCAAGAGCGGTTTCGAGGGTTTCTTTGTTCCGCCGCGTCCAACCCTTGCCGAATGTGTCGAACGTCTTGAGCCGTTCATAGAAATTTTGCCTGGCATGATAAACCCGCTCGATCAAATCCTTTGGCTCATTGTTTGCGATCGATCTAAGGGTCATCGGCCCGATCTTTCCGTCCTGTGATGCCCCTGCCGCCTTCTGTAGCGCCTTCGCTGCCCTGGATGGCCCAGAGTTGACCGCCCAATCGAAAACCGCCCAATCGACACCAGATGGCAATTCATCGCCTCTCACGGCGTCCCAATACCGCGCCTTGTATATTGGCGCGACATCCTCAACCGTGAGTTCCTTGATTTCATCGATCGACACCGAATGCCCGATCCAGGTTTCATATGTCTTTTTCGTGACCCCGAGGTTTGTTGCCCCGCCTGGATCACGCGGGTGGTTTACGAAACCGCCTTCGTGCTTCAATAGCATCTCGAGGCATTTATCAAAATTCTGTTTCATCCTTACATTCCTTCGATGATGAACTTTAGATTTTCGTGGTCTGGATAAGTGACGATTTTCTGACCTTCTGGACATTTATATTTCACCTGGCCGAGCAAGGTTGCCTCGCCAACGGCCACTTTGTGAACATCCATTTCCTGGATAAAAACATAATATCCGAACCGATCGACCTTATCACTTGCCGGCCCTGAGAACTTTGTGACCGATGGCGTTGCAGGGAATACAACGAAATCAGAATCCCTGATCTCGACCGTGAACCCCGTGACCTCGCAATCATCGCGCAACTTTTGCCTGGCAACAACAACCTTGAAACCATCCTCGATCATGCCATCGCTGATTTCAAAATGCTCCGCTGACCATTCCAGGATCGGCCGATCGAATAGACCCCATCCGAGTTTGCCGGACAAAGTAACGCCACCGGAGACCGCCGCAATAACTGCGCCGGCCACACCGACCGTTTTCTTTATGAGGTCAAAATCGAAATCCATCCTATTTGATGCCCTTCGACTTTTCGAAACTGCGCATTCCGCCCAGGCCCAAAAGCCCCATCAACACCGGCATCATTGTCGAAACATCCGCTTGCGGCACGATGAATCCGAAACCGGCGGCAATCGGTGAGATCAGGAAATTCACGCCGAACCCCAACGCGCAAACCCAACCAACGGCCGGACGCCATCCGCCTCTGAATGTCCCTGCCGATGCCTCGGCTTTGTTTACGTTGATTTGTGCCAACGCGATCTCTTGCGCGTGACGCTCGGACATCGTGGCGATTTCATGCGCCAACGCTGCCTTTTGGTCTTTGTCCTGGATGAACTTGCCCAGGATGTCGCTTACTGGTTCGATCAATTTATCAATCATTTCGAAACCCTTCTTTTTCCAAAAAACTCTCTGCGATCTTTCGATCTCGAGTGATTATAACAACAAAACCCTGTTTCGAATAGACCGCCCACTTCATCTGTCCGATTTGCACCATTCTCATTCACCACTTACCTTGCCCCTTCCCAATGAGCCAAAGAGCGATGGCCAATCCAACCAGGCCAACAAGAACGGCAACAATGCCCACCGTCCACTCGAGAATCTTTTGCTTTTTCTTTTCCGCCGCCACCGCTTGCGCTCTGCGTTTCTTTCGCGCCTCTGCCTCGAACCGAACGAAATCATCTTTCAACCCTGGCCGGCCATATAGCTGCAACGCCTGGATCAATTCCTTGCGTTGCTCTCGGATTTGCTCGAGCGCCATAAATTCTTCGAAATCGTTTGTGTCTTTGCCGGCGAGTTGCGACCAGATCGAACTTTTCTTTCGATCGCCCCTGGCTTTGATTTGTTCCTCGGCCCCGATCATATCGCCGATCGAATTGGCGCAAGACATAATATCACGACCCGCGTTGATCGTGGCTTTTACTGTGGCAAATGCGGCATTAAACGCGGCAAGTTCAGCGATCATTTTGAACCCCTACAATCTAAAGCGCCGCCGCCTTTGGATTATAGCATGGCCAGGGTGCCGTTGATAGGGATCAGGTCATCACAAATCTGGCGGCACAATGGGCATCAGGCGCAACGATATATCGCCGGTCGTACCATTGCCCATTTTTGCCGCCAGGTTCGCCGCAATCGTAATAGCATGATTTGTAAAACACGCTTCCATAGCCATTGATGAATTGATGACCGAAACCCACAAAGACCAGGACGCAAATCATCAACCCATTTTCATCAAGATCGATGCCAACATCAAAACGATCGCACCGGCGACCGAAATCATGATGGTTTCAATCCGTTTGATGCGGATGATGGTCTCGCGCCACCGTTCATCGACCTGGGTTTCAACCCGAGTGACGCGAGGTTCCAAATCATCAATCCGCTTGTGTGCTTCGGTCGCTGTCCTGGCCATCTTGTTCCTCTAAGTTTGTTGTCAACATATCGACGAACGCTTGCTTCCCAACTTGCAACTGATCGAGGTTGAATTGCGTTGACCCAATTTTTCTGTCCAGATCGGCGATGTGATTAATCATCACTTTTTGCGTGTCCGTGAGTTGGTCTTCGGTGTAGTCTGTGCCGTTGATCGTGACGGTTTTTGTTTGTTTCTCAGCCATCGTGATCTCCTGTTTTTGAGTTAAAGTTACGCCCAAGGCGCGGTTTGGTTCCGTGTCGGTGGGTTTTTCTGTTTTGCAATATTGCGTTCGTGACCCGCTTCCCATTCATCGCAATCAACGCCTTCGCCCTCGGCGGCATTGGCATCGATCGTGCTTTTTGCCCATCCGACAACATCGGCCTCGGTCAAATCTGCGAGTGCGGTGAAATTTGAAAGATCGCTTGTATCGATCGAAATTTGATTCGCCGATGCGATAACATATGTTTGATCGCCAACTGTTTCCTCGGATGTCAAACGCCAAACAACCGAATAAACAACATCGGTTTCGCCATCTTGATCTCTGGTTTGTAGGTTGGGATCAACCGTCCAAGTGTGTGTGATTGCCATTGTGTCTTTCTCCTATGATTTCGACATTAACACGCCATCAAAACGCATGGTACGCAATAAGAACCATCGTCATATGTACATGTCACATGGGTTGATGTTACCTTTGCGATTGTCTTGCTGCGAACAATGTCATCGCCTTGCGGTTTGGCTGTACCATCACCCGCCGACATTAGTAGATCGCCACTCTGCACGGTTGTACCTTGAGCAATGCGAATAATCATATCGCCTGTCATGGCAATGTTCATGTCGTTAAAGCCATCATCCTCTGCATCCCAACACACAAAGACACCTGCAACATTTGGATCACCTTCAACTGAAGAAACCGCCATGCAGTTTAACTGTTCATTTTCTTCAGTATAGGCATCTTTTGCTTGGGTCTTTACATCACCCACTTGCGCAGCATAAACAACGGGCGTCTTTTCATCGCCCACTTCGCTTCCTTCTGGTATTTCATCGCTTACTTGATAATAAGTCGGCCCTGCTTGAATAGGCAGATCATCCCCTTCTTCATAGTATGTCGCTGCAACCGCCTCATGGTGCCAAGCTGCCATTTGATCCAAGTTTGTCATCACTGTGCCTTTTAGTAGTGATGTATCCTCTGAACCATCCGTAAGCTGCGACCAACGTGATAAGTGCCCACCATTATAAGAAACTGTCGTTCCAGAAACCGAAATATTACCTTCAATGGTATTTGCTGAACGCAAACTTGCAAGCTGACCATCGGCGTTGCGGTTCAAATCAAGCGGTGTGTCACCATTAGCTGAAAAATCTGCCGCGCCACTACGCCGCAAAGAAATACCATAGCTCCCATCACCTGATGGGTTGTCACTCCCCACTGATCCAATGCGAATGTTGCCTGCCGATGAAATCCGGACGCTCTCGATGGGGTCTAAGTAACTTCCATTATATTGTGTGATCCGTAAATCTCCGCGTACTGCTGAATATCCGCGCGTGACAATATCCGCCCCATAGCCGCCGCCATCTAAGTGATTACCAAACGCCAATCCTGTTCCGCTTGCGCCTTGAAAGTAAACCATATTGTCAAGATCGCTGTGACCGTTTGCCGGCAAGTTTACGCGTAATATGCCCAACGATGATGTTGTATTGATCGACACGTTCCCATCTCGATTGATCCGCATACGCTCCACGCCTGTCGCAGATGAATCCGGATTAGTAACAAATCGAATAATTCCGCCCCAAGAACTATCACCGATGGCCGCGAGATCGAGATAACGAGCATATGGCCCCGCACCGCTGCCATTGTAAGAGCCGGCAATATATGCGCCCTCGCCGGTATAGGTGCGATATGATGTCGGCCCCCCCGCATAGTTGGCCGTTGTGATTTTTAGGCGTTGGTTTTGCTCAATCCGCATCGCCTCGCTTAATGATGATGCGCCATCTTTTGTTACTTTGAAAACAATCCTACCTGGCATATCATTTGAACCAGGTGTTCCATCAACTTCCGCAACTATAGCCGCCATCGGTGTGTTATAGTCCGTTCCATCATCACCATATGCAGCAAGATACATTGCCTGGTCGTTATTTTGCAAAATAGTTTGACCGCCAAAATTAGCGTTTCTGGATTTTACAAAGTTCAAACCAGATGCGTTGGAATTTGCAGCGCCGCGCCCGAGAATCATGCTTGATTCGGGAAAACTTGAACCCAAAACTTGCAGTCTTGGCGTAGAGCCGGCGGTTGTGATGACTGAGGTTGCCGAGCCAATCACAACACGTTGCGCCGAATCGATGCTTGCCGCAAGTGTTCCGTTTGTCCTGAAACCAAATTTATTACTTCCACCAGCCGTTTGGAACTCTGCGGCACCCGCATTATCGGCCTTTATATAAACGCCATCGCTTGTGTCTGTTGTTTGCAGTAAAATAAATTGATCGCCAGAACCTACCACTTCAAGGTTGACGCTCGGATCGCCAGAACCGATACGCACCTTCCCTGCATTATTAATCCGCATACGCTCGGTTGGGGAAGCTGCGCCATCGACCGTTGTGGAAAATACAATACGACCCGGCATATCGGCTGAACTTGGAGCGCCGTCAACTTGCACTCTAATATTAGCCGCTTGGTAATAATTGTCACTATACCAACCAGTATATTTGTTTTCTCCAATAGTGTAATTGTTAGCGACATTCCCCTCCGAACCAACGGTGGTTCCAGAGTGCCGAGAATACATTACCGCTGCGCCACCGCCAACTTCGTTGCGCCCGTAGTTAATAAGTATTCCTCTTGCGGCACTGTCTGAGCTTCCAGCTTGTGCGACTTGGAACTTGGGACGATAGTAACCTTCAACCTCAATGCTAGAATCTGTCCCAATCAAAACCCGCTGCGACGAGTCAATCCGCATGGCTTCTGAGCCGTCACCCGACTTAAACCTCAAATGGTTGCCAACAGAACCTATCCCATTCGAATAATTGTATGTTGTACCACTGTCTTTGAAATAAAAATCACTGCTCGCCCCTGTACTCTCAACGATCCCAACCGCCGAACTGGTTGATTTACCATGAAAAGCATACGTTGGACTTGAAGTGTTAATCCCCACCCGATCATTCGTGCTATCGACGTACAGCGTGTCGGTGTCCACGGTTAGGTCGCCATCTATGGTCAGCCCATCGCTAGTGATGGTGCCATCCACATTGATTCCAGTGTTGAAATCCGCCGTTGCATTCACCGTCAACGTGTCACCCGCCGCATCACCGATCGTGACATTGCCGGTCATCGTGACATCGGACGCCTCGCCGGAAACATTCAAGAACCGTGAATCCGCTTCCGTCTTGGAATAGGTTTCCAGGTTAGTCCGTGCCGCCGCCGCTGTGGTGGCCCCTGTGCCGCCCTGAGAGACGCCCAGAGTGCCATCAATGGTTTTTGCGCCGCCGATGTTCACCGTCCAGGATGTCTTTGTTCCAGAGCCGCCATATCCGATCGCCTCAACAACCAGGGTGGTTCCGGAATAAGATGTCACAACCGCATCGAGGAAATTGGTTGCCGGTGCCGCCGCATCTGCGATCCGCAATGGCGTTCCGGCCTGGTAAGGTTTGCCAGAGGCAACTGTGAATGTCTTGGAACCGGTGCCGATCGAGTTCGAGGTTGTCGATGTGTCGTTGTAAATATCGCCGGCGTGAGTGACAAAATCCTCGAACGCATCCGGTAAACCGTCAACGTAGTTGTTGCCCTCGAAATCGGCGAGAGTGTATGTGCGACCATTGAGTGTGACCGGATATGCCATTTGCGTTCCCCTTAGATAAGTTCCTCGACCTCAATGAGCCGTGAATAGTAATCGAGAGCCGAGTTCACAATCGGCCCAGTTGCGGTGATCCTACCATATATATTTTGCGTGATCCATGTATTTGGATCATCTGGCTGTGGAATGATTAGAATGTCTTGCGCAACACCCCTCAATCGATCCACCTGGTTAAAGATATTCCCGAAAATCTCTTTCTCGGGCAGATTAATCAATTCGAATTGCATCCGGCGGAAACGCTCGACCTCATCAACAAAGGTTTGGCCCCCGCGTGATTTGGTGATCCGAGACTCATCGACAAATTCAAACGAAACGCCGTTCGCGTAGTTGATCGATGGCTCATATGCCGGCCCAGACAACAATCGACCCGCCTGGATATAACCATCGGTATTGCTGGGATCGGAAATGTCGATGCGGAAATATCTGGCCTGGATTGGCGTTTGCAAAATATCAAAGGTTGAGATCGTATAGTTCGCCGCGACCTCCGGATTCAAATATCCGCCCCAGATGAAAACGCCCCACGGCAACGTCCCAAATTCCTCAACGATCGGCCAGGCATCAACAACACCGGAATCATAGGCCGTTGTTGAAAAATCAGCGACATTCGAAAACCGCCACCGGATCGTGCCGGTTTGGGAAATGTTATGCTTTACCAACGCCGCGAAATTAACAATCCGAGCGGAACCGAAATCAATATCGATCTGCGCCGTTGTTTGAGTATTGCGCCAAATACGAACAATCTGCCGATCCTGCAAGTTCTCGATCGGCAATGTCGCAACCTCATCATCGGCCGTGATCGAGGTCGCTGTGTCAACGTAATTCGTTGAGGAAATCATCATATTTCGAGCCATTAAATCATCCCCAGAGTTCGAGTTCGACTTCGTTGTTCGCCGCATCCTCAACGATCGAAATCACTCGGAACAACTTGCCGCTGCTCAGATTATAGCGGTTAAAGGTGATTTTTACCACATCATTCAACTTCAATGTGTAAGGCTGGGTTTTAACCAGGATGCGATAAAAATCACGCTGCGTTTTATATATATTCAACAACCTGGTCGCCTCGGTCGATGCCGCCGATGATCCGGCAAAGAGCGAATCGACAATCAGCGCCGTTGAGTTTGGATATGGCGTTTGAACCGCTGTGTCCTCGGCGATGGCGACATCGGCCTCTCGAACCAGGTAATCACGTTGCGCCGATGTGATCGAGGCATCGAAATCGCTCTCACTCATCACTCGATAGTTTTTCTTGTAATCCATCCGAACCTGGTAATTCGGAACCGCCGATGCCTGGCGGGTGATCTCGATGATGGTTGTTTTATCGAACTCGGCATCCGCTGATCCGGTCGCCAAAGAAACCTGGCCAACCTGGAACTTGCCATCGCGGTCGAAACCATAAAACCCGCCGATCGTATTGATGAGCCGATCCAGGACATTTGCAATCTCTGTCATTTCCCGATCGTAAACGCCAACGGTTGATGAATTGGCCGAATTTAACGCTGTGAAAGATGCAGTGTCAAAATCTCCTGGATAAGTGAAACCGGCATGATCCTCGACGATGTGCTGAATGATGTCGCCAACGGTCTCGAGGTAAGTTCCGCCAGGCTTAGAACCCTTCACATCGGCCGTTATGATGCCGGTTGGTGCTGCAACCAGGGTGAACCGCCCATTGGCGAGATCGACCGTGTAATCGGTTGTCAGGGTCAACGCCACACCGCCCTGGTAAACCGCATCGATCGCCTGGATCGCGCCATCGTGTACCTGGTAAACGAAATTTGTGGAATCCACCAACACCGGCTCGATGTTATAGACCTCACCATAACAGTGAGGCTTTGGCGTATTCGCAAGATCACTTGATCCCTCATTGCCGCCGGTGCCGGCGTAAAGGGTGTCGGGATAATCGACTGTGAAATCATTCTGGTTGTCGCGCAAAATCACCCGAATGAACAAATCATCGAACTCGATCGATTTCGACTGACCTTGAAAGATCGTGAAATAATACTGCAAATCCGCGCCGGCTTCACCAACGCGCAATTCGACCGAACGCCCATCCCATCCATAATCCGCCCAGGCATCGAGACCGCCATCGGCATTGGTCAAAACCAACTCGCCGAAACCAGGAACCGAAAGGCCACCGATCTTTCCGCTCGAGAACATCGATCGAGAGAATGAAATCGGCTCAACCAATCGAGGCTCAAAAACCGTGTTCGCCGGCGTATCGGTTGGCTCAGTTACGAAACCCTCGCCCGAAAAATACAGTGTCAACTCACCGGCCGCATCCAAATCATATGGCTTGAGGATTAGCAGATATTTCTTTTTTGCATACGGGTTTTCGACCAGTTGCGCGAGAGTTGTTGCAACCATTATTAACGCGCCCCCGCGAGTTGACCACCAGACATCATCCGGCTCATTTGCCGGCGCAAGGTTATGATTTCATCTTTCATTTCGTTCACCGCGCCGATGAGTTCCGATGCGTTGCCTTTGATTGGTGCAATGGTGCCATCGCGCCCAGGAATGAACATCTCAGGCCCACGTTCGCCCACGCGCACATTGTCGCCGCCGTGTACGTTTGCGCCCGTCATAGCGGCCAGATATGGCGCTGATTGGTTGTAAAGGGTTGCAAAACTGTCGGCTCGACCTTGAGCATATGACCCCTTCGAACGCGCCATGCCGCCGGTGATGTCCAGGATTTTGTCGGACAATGCCGCCGAAAGGCCATCTGTCAAAACACCCTTTGCGGCCTCAACACCAACCGAGGTTGCGATCGATGAAAGGGAACCGCTGCCCAAGATGCCGGCCGAAAATGATTCCGCGATTCCGGTTGTCACCGCGTTGATGAAACCTGATCCACTCGCCAGATTTGACGCGATAGCCCCGCCAACGCCAGGCAAGATGAACATCGATGCGACCCCAATCAGGGTTGCCAGGTCGCCGCTCATGATGCCCTCGACCAACCCCCTGACCGCTTGCGTAACCGCTCCGACAATATCTTTGACAATATCAATGACGCTATTGATGACGCTGGTAATTGCATCAACAATGCCACCAATAATGTTCCCAATTGCGTTGATGATGCCACCAAGGAAAAACCCTGGGGTCAATCCCTCCATGATGCCGGCATCGATAGACACCCCGCCACCACCGCCGCCGCCGCCCATTGGCATCTGGCCGGAATTGAGTTGGTCAAAGAAACCCGCGCCGAACTTGGAAACGCTCGCCGCCTTGATGACATACTCGCCCGATGAAACCCGCGCCAGGACATCATCCGAACGCGGCCCACCGGAACCAGGAACCAAACCACCATCCGCGAACTTGAGGCCAGGGAATACATCTCCCAGGAAATTCAAACCTGTGGTGATGACCGCCTTTGCCGCAAGATCGGCCAGGCCGCGTTTGATGGCATCGGTGAAGGTGCCGAAATCCAATTTGCCGGTGTAAAAGAAATCCGACAAAGTTGTTTCGAGCGAACTAAAAGCGGTTCCAACAAAATCGGACATATTGGCCGCGTTGTCTGAGATCGATTGATAATAATCTTTTACGCCCTTAATGGCCCCCGCGCCGAATGTCTTTTCATTCTCGGCGTTATAATCGATCATCTCATTTTTAAGGCCGGTGATGATCTTTGTGTATTCATCGCCGGTGATAATCCCCGCCGCGAATGCTTTCTCCGCAACGTTCTGTTGAGTTTTCAAATCGCTCAACGTGGTATCCAGGCCCAATGCCTCACGCGCCAGGCTGTTGAGGGTCGATTCCATATCCTCGAACGTGATGATGCCGGATTCGACCATAGTCTGCAAAGCGAACTTCTCATCCTTCAAATCGGACAACGCCGACTCAACTGGGAAAATCTTTTTGCCCATAGCTTCAAGAGCGGTTTTGAAGCCGGTGGCCGACAAGCCGCCGCCATCAAGCCCCTCAGAAACGCCCTCGAGTGTTGGAATTAATTGCGCCAACGTGCGCTCATCTTTTACGGCCTGGCTGTTCATGTTTCCGGATTCTTTCCGGAACTCGGCCGCCGCTGCCTCAACATCAAGGAACTCGAGGCCCAACGCGCTCAATCCCTTTTCAACCAGGCTTGTAAACTTAATCGCGTCCATAAAACTCACGATTTGCGCCTTGATCTCATCCTTGAAATTTTCGGTCGCAAAAGTCGCGGCCAAAGTGCCGGCTGCAACCGCCGCAAGAGCAAGTTTCCAATTCGCGGTTATGATCCGCAACGCGGTCAAGGCGATTTGAGACGCCATGATCGCCCTGGTGAATTTTATGATTTGATTGCCAACCGAAAGGATTTTCTTAATTATAAGAACGCCAAAGACAACATCGAGAACATTCCCGATGTCGGACAAATTGAGGAAAACAAGATCAAGAGCCGCTGAAAAAATCAACAAACCCTTTGTCATCCTGTCGGATATTATCCTTGCGACTGCCTCATTTCCATCGACAAAATCGCTCAATTTCTTGATCGAACTGGCCAACGCAGCGCCGAACCCTGACTCACCAATCAGGAACATAAATCCATCAACGTTGTCGCGCAAATTGGTGATCGCACCGCCCAGAGTTGCCGCCTGACGCGCAGCGCCTCCGGCGAATGCAACTTCCGAAATTTCAGCCAATGCCCCAACGATCGAGGCCGAATCATTTTTTACGACCTTGGTGATGTCGCCCATTCTGAGGGTGATTTGATCCCCCTCTTTGGATGCCTTAATGCCGAACTCTTTGAGGCGCTCGAACTCCCCCATCGACGCATCTGCCACCGCTTCTGCGAATTGCATAATCGATTTCGATGTACCGCCGGCAATGTCGGCAAACGCACCGAGTTGCGCCTCGGTGGGCTTGATACCTTGAGAAACCAAGAGGTTGAAAGAGCCAACAACCTCTTGGAGTGAAAATGGCGTTTCTTTTGCGAATTTTTGCAAAATCTTGAACGCCGCATCCGCGTTATCAACGGAACCTGTGAAAGTTACGAGCGAGGCTTTCAGGCTTTGAAACTCTTTGTTGACGTTTACCAGATCACGAACAAAAGCACCGGCGAAAACAGTACCCAACGCACCCGCGATCTTTGCGACATTTACAAATGCCGCTTCAACCTTACCAAGATTTGATTGCATCGTGCGGAATGCACGGGATGTTTCATCTCTTGCGGTTAAGCGGGTTTCGACTCTGTTGATTGCCATTCTTTTTCATCGCCTGTTTTTGCCGGTCGTTCTGAATCTGAATGTAGACCGACCATTCCATAAACTCATCAACAGACATTTCGGTTTCGATTTCCTCGACCGTCTTGCCTAGTTTCTCAGCGAGAAAAAACTTGAACTGCCGTTCCTCGCTCTCCCTTAGTTTTTTTCCAAATCCTCAACCATCGACCCCATGATCTGATTCGCCAATCTTGCAAGAACTGACGCATCAACCTGGTTCCGTAGGTCTTTTTTATCACCGATCTGAAAAATCTTGTTGCCCTCGGCATCGAGTGCCTTGAGAACAAGAACCTCGGCCAGTGCATCCGCCTCTGATTGATTCTTAACCGCGAATTGCAACTTGCCCTGGTCTTGCAGGGTGAAGGGTCGAGTGTAAAACACGAAAGGATTTCCATCCTCATCCGCCCATTCAGGAACAACAATTTCCTTGATTGGTTGGTTTTGATAATGGTTCTTTGCGCGTTGAATTACGCTCAACCCCTCTGATTTCGAATTAGCCGCCATAATTCAAATTCCCCTTATGCTACTGTTGATTCGGTCAACGCGCCGGTGCCTTGGAATGAGATCGATGCCTCAACCATGCCATCGAACGATGCCGAGATTGTGCGACCTGTGATGAGAACTGTACCGCTCATCTTGTGATCGCCTGTGGTGTTGCCTTCGAACTGGACGTTCAAAGTAACTTCGGAACCAACTGTCAACGCGCCTTGGCCGGCGGTGTCAGTGTCATCAAAGAAAACATCGGCTGAACCGCTGAACGATTTCAATGATGTTTTGTAAGTGCGAGAGGTGTCGCCCATCGCTGTGTCTTCAAGGGTGTCCATTGTCTCATCGATCGAGTACGAACGAACTTCGGCAATCTGGTCTGTGCCAACCAAGATCACCCCATCGCTTCCGGTAAAAGTCGCCATTTTTAATCCTCACTTTCAAGGGTTTCAGTTTTAACAACCTTTTTGGTTGCCTTTGGTTTGGATGATCGGGGTGAGTCCGTCCATCCTTTGGCCTCGAATGATGCCAAATCTTGCGCGTTTATCGTAATCGGCATTCCGCCGGTCGGTGGATAAACTTGAATGCGTTTCGCCATTGTTTCAGTCTCCTATCTAATAGACCGCTTCGGCATCGGTTTCTTGCGTAGAATACACGATTTCAAAAATAAATCGACCCACAACCACCGGCTTTTCGCCATCGCCGGCAAAATCCGCCTCAAACGAAACGAACCGTGTGTCTTTGGCATAACCGCCTCGAGTGAGATCGGTTGCCATCGATGCCTCAACTTCCGCCGCTATCTGATCGAGAACATCATCCGCCGTTGCGCTCTCAACATATGCTTCAACTGACACCTCGAGCGAACGTATCAACCCACGCGGCGGCTTGATCGTTTGAGCCTCAATCGTTTCGCTCGAGGTGTAGACACAAAGACCAGGCATCCTGGCGCTTTGTATTGGGTAAACTCTCGAGCCAAAGACATTCGATCCGGTGGTCGCCAGGCCGGTGAGGGTTGTTTCAATATTATCGCGGATCAACTTTCGAATATGCGCCATCAATTTTTCTCCAACGCAAGAACGGTCATTCCGGTGCCATCGTGATCCACAACGCGGATCGTGTAATTGGTGGCATTTACGACCAACGCATCGCCCTCGACCGCATCGGAAACGTCATTGGTGCGGCAAAGAAACCGAGGCTGTCGAACCGCCATCGGGACGTTGCCCCCAGCATCAACCTCGATGATGTCGTTGTCAAAGATGCCGTTGACGGTTGAGGCCGATCCGCCGGTCGGCGTATATGTCGCCGCAACGCCGAAATCATCGACGCTCAGAAAAACCGCCAGATCGTCGAGAGATTCAACCGCCATTTCTCAATCCTTACTTTTTCGCCTTGGCGCGAATCTTTGGTTTAGGCGCTGTCGATTTCTCCAGGCCCACTGACCGATCCACTTTAGGCTCAGATTTTTTTTCCACCTCGGAAACTCGGCCGGCTGATTTCAATTCCTTGGCTTCGGATGCGTCGAGATCAATAACATCTCCCGCGCTTCGACGATCGCCACCGGCAACACATGATTTCAAAACTAAATATGGCATTTGATTTCCTCATAAAGAGAGAGAGGCGTTTCCGCCCCTCTCAGTGTTTGGCTTATGCGCCATCGTTGTTGAAGGCGAATGCAACCGCGTGACGAACCGCAACATCGCAAGATTGCAATGCAGTGATCGAAACGCCGCCAGACTTGCTGGATGAGTATGGATCAACGATCAACTCGAGGCCACCATACATCCCGACCAATAGCTGACTGAAATCGCCAAAGTAAAGGTCGCCGGCTGTTGCCTGGTTAGAAACGATTGCGTTGTAACCATTCATCAAACCGCCATCGGCAACGAAACGGCCAGAGCCGCTGTCAACCGCTGTGGTTTTCAATGCGCCATACATACCGGCCGGCAAGATGTAAGCAAGAGAACCGCCGAGCGCATTGTCTTCTGCGACCGCTGTTTCCATTGCTACAACTTCAGCGAAAGTTGGATTCGCTGCGGCAAAGGCTGTTGGTGCGTTGATGCCAGATGTGTTCTTGATACCTGTTGGCTGCCCAGAGGAACCAGAACCCGCCAATGCGCCGAGATCGATCGCAGATGCGATTGACTGTGTAAGGTCATCGCGGATCAATGTCTCGATGTCCATCGAGGATTGGTGCATCATGTTGCGTGTGACATCTGTTGTCGCGCCAACGGTTTTCATCGACATTGTAACCGAACCGAGTGTTGGTTCGCTTTCTGTCGCCGCTGTGCCTTCGCTTGCGATCCAGTTTGCAGTTGATGCGGCTGTCTTCTTAGGAATGACAACATCACCTTGCAGACCTGACAACATACGCGCACCCGCCGCCATCACGCTTGAAGCATTGCGCAGAACGTCGATGAAATCGCCGGTGCGCAGGTCTTCAGCGATCAATGCCGCATCGTCGCTTGTGTTGATGTCGCGCTGGCTCCACTGACGCAGAACGTCACCTGGGATCATCAAACCGCGTGTTTCGCGGCCAAGTTTGCGCTGTGCCTCGGCGGATGCCTCGAACTCAAACTGTGCTGCGCGTTGCGCGTTGATGTCTGTCGGATTCGCCATTGCGCGGATCGCGTTGATGAGAGAGAACCGGCGAACCTCTTTGGCTTCCATGCCGATTTCATCGGCGGTGGTCAAAGGTTGATCGGCCGTTGCAACTGCCAACATTCCGCGAAATTGCTCAACAGATAGACCGTTTTTGATGGCCTGGTCTGCAAGATCACGTTTGTTTTTAGCTGCACCCAACTCGAGGATGTCTGTTACAGTTTTGGCGTATTCTGCGCGAACGTTCGCCTCAACCGCTTGGATGTCTTGATCGGACATTTTAGTTTCCTTTCTTTCGGCTTTTGCCGGAATAGGGTTTACGGTTTGCTCGATTTCAGCATTGCGATTCGTCCCAACCGAGTCATCAGCAGGAATCGAAACAATACTTGCCTCGAAAGGTTTCCACGAACGAACGCGATAAGTGTTCCCACCTTCCGCTCTTTCGTCGCGTTCCATACGTCCGATCTGGTATCCAATACTCACGTTTTTGCGGATACCATCTCGAACGTCATCGTAAACCTCGGAACCAAGTTGGCCCTTGCTGAACCGAACCGTCGCGCGGAGTCGCCGCGCCGAGGAATCAAGGTTTACAGATTCGATGACCCCGATTTGACGCTCGGGATCGTGATCGAGCAACAAAGGTGCGTTGCCCGAGTTTAAGAATGAAAGATCAATGGATCGATCGTTGTGATCCAGGATTTCGATGCCAAATGACCGATCGACCGGTGCCTCGCTGGAAACAGAGATCGACATCCGCCGATCATCCTCGGAATCCATTTCCGCATCCATACGCATCGCCAACTTGCGGGTTTCCATTTCCGCCGGCGCTTTGCGTTCTTCCTCGACATGGCCACCGTTCTCGGCTTCGATCTCGACATCGACCTCGGCCTCAACTTCTGGCATTTCTTCGGATTTGCCAAACTCGACGATATATGAATCATCGGTTTCGGTCACGTTCTTGATGTGACGTTGTTCATCCATTTTTCGTTCCTCATCTTGACCTTTTGTCGATTCCGGATGCCCTTCCGGTAAAAGATCGGTGTCGTGTTTGCCGCCTTGAAACCTGCCATTTCTCAAACAGAATAGCAGAGAATTGACCCGAGCAATAGCCCATTGTTCCGGTGATGCCACTCCAGGCCGAACCGAGCCTGGATTTGTCTTATATGCGCCAATGCCTCGAAAGTAACATTCGGACAACATTCCGAGGGTTGCGCGGGTTGTCGGATCATCGCCGTGATCGGCGTTGTGTTCCTCGATCTTGTTCTCGAGGGTCTTTCTTGCGGTGTCGCTCAAATCCTCGATCGCTCGATCTTTTTTGCCCTCGAGTTTTTTAACCAATTCCAGGATGACATCTTTCATCACCTGTTCGCCCAAATTACCGATCACGCCCCATTTGATCTGTGCGATAACGCCGCCAACATTGGACAAATTCGGCTCGAGGTCGCCGCCGGCAAATTGTTCACCATCGCCAAAGTGCCGCGCGGCCCAGGCTTCACGCTCTTTGATCCAATCCAAAACCCCCTCGGTTTCCGACCCATCACGCGCTCGGCCCCAAAGGGTGAACGCATCATTGCCTCGAACATTGCCGCCGGCGTCCCAAACCTCGGGATTGAACTCTTTGATGTTCTCGGCAAAATCTCGATCGAACTGCGGATATTCAGAGTTCCGCAAAGAAATCTTGAGATCGTCGCCTTTTTTGGGAAAATCAGTCGCCATCGCCATCGCTCTCCGGTTCTTCCATCGCCGGCATGAACTTCATTGGCCCATATCCAGACTGACCGCCGCCGAACGGTTGGAATGCGATCTCGATGCCGCGATCCTCGGCCATCTGTCTCTCGAGAACGATCTGGTCGAAAACATCCTCGATGTCCCGACCGTATTGGTTCGCAACGTCCTGCATCGATAGAATACCGGAATTGAGGCCGATGACCGATGCGTTCATTTCGCGTTGCGGATCGACCCAGGCAAAACCTCGCGCCCTAAATTCGCAATTATCGGCGAACTTATCAAACCGAGTTGGTGGGATCGGGATTGCGCCATTGTCCATCGCCGCCATCAACCAGGCCCGAAAGACCGGCTGAACAAAGTGTTCGATCATGAAATCATGCAAAACCTTGTAAAAATCACGATCCTCGAGTGCGCCCTGGCGAATCGAGGAATAGGATGTTTGCGTCAAATCATTCGAGATCGAGGCATAGGAAACGCCCAGCGCCGAGGCGATGCCCCGCAAAACCGCCTTTTCGAAATCGGCAAAATTGTTCGCGCCGGTGGATGGGTCAAAGGTCTTGAAATCCTGGCCTGGCCCTAGTTGGTGGAATGTCCCTGGATCGGCCTCGATGATAGGCGTGTAAGTGTTTTCCATATCGTCGCCAACGAAATCATCGCCGCTCGGTGAGGTAAAGAAACCCATCTTGGACGCTGATACCCTCTCAGCGACCAGGACGGCCTCTCTCATGCCGTTTAGCTGCTTCAATGGCGCAACCGCTGCCGCCATCCAGGGAACGCCCCTGGTTTGTTGTGCGCGGTCTGGCGCATAGATGTGCAACATCTTTTCGGCCGAAATCCGAGTTCTCTTTTTCGCCAGGGTTGTCGCATATTCCGCATCTCCTGGATGTGAGGCCAAAAGATGATAAGCAACCGGCCGGTGAAACTGATCGATCTCGATGCCCATCCGGATTTTGTTTCCGTTTGGCAAATCCTCGTTCTGATCCTCATCGAGCAAATCAACTTCGAGAAACTCGATCGCAAAATTGAACTGATTGCCTGGATAAGTAACCAGGCGAACCAACAACTCACCATCACGCGCCAACGCCTCGGCCGCAAAACGCTGCGCATCTTTCCAGGAAAACCGGCCATCAACTGTGCAAACGCCCTTGCGAGACCAGGCTTTGAATGCGTTCTCGATGATCGCGTTGCCTGGGGAATCGAATGTTCCGTCTGCATTTTTCGCCTTAACCTGGACGCTCACGCCCTTTTCGCCAACGACATTCGTTTTGATTAACGTCAAAAACCGCCTGGCATATTCATCATTCCGCGCCAAGTCGCGGCATCGATGCCGGATCGATTTTAGAGCCGGCCGGATTTCCGCATCCGCCGATCGAGTAGATGCCACAAAATCAGAAAACAACCGTCCAGTTTGAGCGGCCTTGAAAGAGCGGCGTTTCACCGGCTTTGCATCTCTCTTTAGAAAATCAAAAACGCCCATATCTAAAACCTCGCCTTGATCGTTGCGCCGGTTGATTTACCTCGGCGAACGCGCTCTTTTCTTTTTTCCATCGTCAATTCGCTTCGATAATAATCTCGCCACCTCAAAAGATCATCGATCGACAATTTGACCAGGGAACGGCCGTTGATCGAGTAGTTGGAAACATCCGCATCCGCGCGGTTTTGCAATACGCTCTCGATCTTATCGACCATGATTTCCGCGTGAGTTCGCGGGTCAACATTATTGACATCGAGATCAACAATCGCCTCGAACGTCCCGCGATCGATGACGATCCGCTCAGAATCCGCGTTCCGAACGATCTCGAGTTGCCAATGATAATATCCAGGATTGAAATCCTCCGATGTAGCAGAATCGGCCGAAAACAAATAATCATCGCCGGACGCTGTGCCGGTGAGTTGGATTTCGCTTGACCCGCCGCCAGTTATCCTGGCGATATAGGTCGCGGTGAATAAATTGTTTGGATAGTCGGTTCCGAGATCGGTGCGTTTCCATTGAATGAAATCACCGACAACAATTTCGAGCGGTTCCGTTGTCGGTGCATTTGCGGCATCAAATAAATTCGCCATCGATCATCATCTCCAAGAGTTCACAAAACTTCCGCCTGGCCTCGGCATCTGTCTCTGTGATGGCCTCACGGCCTTCGCCGTTGAAACCTCTACCTTTTCATCCGGTTCATCCTGTCGCTCTGCCGCCTTTGCGAAACGATTTGCCAAACTGTTCAAATTGAGATTCATAATTCCCAACGCTGCAATCGCATAAACGCGGCAATCAAGAGCCTCATTTCGAGGACGGGTTTGCACCCATTCTCGCCTCTTATAACCCTTTTTGAACCGAGTGACCATCTTTTCCGCCGTTAGCTGCGCAAAATACTCATCACCTCGACCCTGGGGAAAATGACAATACCCTGGCCCTGGCTCTTTGATCTTTAATCTCGAATACACCAATTCCTTAATTCCATCGACCCCCACGGGAAACAGTCTAACAGATTGCCGGTTATTTTTCGAGGGTTTTCCGACTTGCGGCTTTCCCTCGCCGCCAACGCCCTTGATTGCGAAAACCCTGCGGCCCTCTCGAGGTTTCACAAAGGTGTAAACCGCGTTCGTGTGATGGCCACCCGAGTCAATACAGGCACATCGAATCGGCATCTCAACGCCTCGAGGGTGATCCCAGGTTTCCGACAATACGGCATCGAGTTGACCCCAAACTTGAGGCGATGATGGATCGCCATATAAAACCCGATAATCCAATGACCAGGTTTCCTGGTCTCGGCCGTGGCCAACGATCTCGATCTCGAGGCGATCGTCCTGCGTATCAATGCCGGCGGTGATGAGAACGCATTCATCCGGCAAGAACTCTTTGTCGAATGATTCTTTGCCTGGAATGTCATCCTGTTCGACGCCATCGCCTTGAACCTCGAATGTTTCGCCGAGATATGTGTTCGTCCAAACCTTGAGCATTTCCGGCAATTTCTTCGCCTTCAAGAAATCTCGAACCGCATCCTCGAGAGTGATCCAGGGTGAATAAATGCCCGAAATCTGAAAACCCGCAATGCCATGAAAGTTTTGGCTCGGCTCCCAATAGCCGCTCCGAACCGCTTTGTTCTTTTCCGCGTCCGACCAGAAAACCCCACATCCATCGCAAACATAACCGGCGGTTTCCGGCCGATCCTTTTGCCATTGGACGTTCTTCCATTCCAAAATCTGAGCCTCATCGCAATGAGGACATCGAGCAAAATATCGCCGCTGGTCACTGGCCAAATATCTTTCCTCGATGATCGATGAACCTTTGTTCGTCGGCGTCGAAACCATCAAGATTTTGCGGTTCCAGAATGTCGCCGATCGTTTCCTGGCAAGTTCGATCGGATCACCTTCCGATCCAGAGGATGCCGGAAAACGATCTGTTTCATCGAGCAAAACAATTCTGATCGGCCTCGATGCAAGTTGCGCCGGCGAATTTGCGCCGATCATCGATATTCGACCGCCTGGAAAATTCTTCTGCAAAGTTGTGTTGCCACTGTCGCGGGATCGAGGGTCTTTC
>JACLAB010016824.1_pt1 | contig 21676 bp, 32 predicted proteins | sample 8027921 | NCBI WGS metagenome assembly JACLAB01 (sample SAMN15725117, study PRJNA655200) | protist metagenome | isolation source: fluorescence activated cell sorting (FACS) single amplified genomes of... | place: USA: West Boothbay Harbor, Gulf of Maine | collected 2000-07-19
GTTTACAGGTTATGCGTCAGTATTCAACAAGCCGTATGGGGTAAGAGATCACAAAGGTGTATATGATGAAACTATACAACCCGGTGCTTTTAAGAAAACCTTACAAGAACAAGACGACGTAAGATTTTTAGTAAATCACGACGGCATACCATTAGCTAGAACATCAAGTGGTACATTAGAATTAGAAGAAGATCAATACGGCTTATTTGTTAGAGCTGAATTAGATCCAACAAACCCAACAGTCGCAGAAGTAGCTAGTGCAATGAAGCGTGGCGACTTAAATGAAATGTCATTTGCGTTTGCAGCAATGCGTGATGAATTTAACCAACAGGGCGACCAAAGAACTGTATCGGAAGCAAGATTGTTTGACGTGTCAGTTGTAACATACCCGGCTAATCCGTGGGCAGGTGCAAAACTACGTGGCGTAGATATAGAAAACCTACATAAAGAATTGGTAGAAGCTAGAAATGGCGACCAAGCAACAGAGGTATTAGAAAGTTTTATTAGCGAAGTAACTACACAAGTTGATACGGAAACTGATAAAAAGCGAAGCAATCCGAAAGTAGAGTTGTTAAAAATGCAACTTGAAAGGGACGGTATTCGCAAACAGTCGTAACGCCGTGTTATAAGCCGTGTATCACACTTAACTACACACCTTACGCAGAAGTATAAGAATACAATTACTAAGGATATTATGAAAAAATTAATTGAAGCTAGAGATAGTAAAGTTGCAGAACTTGATACTTTAGTTGAAGAACTTGATACTTTAGAAGATAGTGCAGAGGGATTTGGCGATAAATTTGACAGATCAAAAGCACTTCACACAGAAGTAAAAGATCTTAACGAAAAGATTGAAGAAGCAAGAGAAGCAACCGAAACTTTAAAAGCAGTTAAAGAAAGCAGAAATAACTTAGGTGTAGAAGATGAAGATTTAGGCGATAAAGAAGCCATAGTTGAAGTCAATGAACCAGACCTTTATAGAAAAGGTGGCGATCATAACTTTATTAGGGACGCTTATTCATCACGTAAGGGCGATTATCAAGCACAAGAACGTTTAAATTCACACCAAGAGTTTGAAGCTAGAGATGTTGGAACAGGTGCATTTACTGGACTTGTTGTACCACAATATTTGTTAGATATGTATGCACCATTAGCTAGAGCAGGATCAGCATTTTATAACGCTGCTTCCAAAGAGCAGTTACCAGAATTTGGAAACCAAATACAGGTTTCAAGAATTACAACTGGTTCAAGTACTGCACCACAAGCTACTGAAAATGCAGCTGTATCAGAAACAGATATGGACGACACTCTATTAACTGTAAACGTAAACACAATTGCAGGTCAGCAAGACGTGTCAAGACAAGCACTTGAAAGGGGTGGTGGATCAGGATTTTCACTAGAAAATGTTATCTTCCAAGACCTACTTTCTTCCTACTACACGACTTTAGATAGTCAAATGTGGACAGGAACAGGTGCAAACGGTCAGCATACTGGAATGATCCAAGTCGGTGGAATAGGTGCAATAACCTATACGGACGCAAGTCCTACCGTTGGGGAAGCATTCCCTAAATTAGCTAACGCCATACAAACTGTTAACTCAAACAGATTTGCACCGGCAACAGCTATCTTTATGCACCCAAGACGTTGGGGCTTCTTCACAGCAGGTGTAGACGGCAACAACAGACCATTAGTACTACCTAACAGTAGTAACCCGGACAACGCCGTAGGTGTTGGCGAAGCAGCAGCATACGGAAACGTTGTTGGTACTTTAATGGGACTTCCAGTTATCACAGACGCTAACGTTCAAACAAACGGTGGTGCAGGTAATAACGAGGATCTAGTTTGGGCTATTAAAATGGACGACCTCAAGATATTTGAGGACGGAGTTATGCAACTCAAATTTGAGGAAACAAACGCAGGAAACCTTACAACCAAAATGGTTGTTTATGGATATTCAGCATTTGCTTCCGGACGTTACCCAGCAGGTGCAGCTTATGTATCTGGTACAGGTTTCGTTCCACCTACTTTTTAATTAAAAGCTAGGACAATAATCGGTTTTGTGTGTCGGGCAACCGACACACCGAACCACAAAGAAAGAACATTATGAGCAAAGATATAATAGAAGCATTAAAACAAGAATTAAAACATTACGAAATATACGGAAAGGCAAAACGTGCTGAAGAAGTTAAAAAAGCTATCAAAGATTTGGGTGGCAAAGTTGAAACAGCTAGTAAAAAACCTAAAACCGAAAAAAAAGTAGAAACTAAGAAGTAAGTAGGTACACACAATGGCAATTGTCAATGGGTACTGTACTCTTAGTGGTTTAAAGTCGTTCGTCGGTATAGGCGACGCTAATGATGATACTTTATTAGAAGATAGTGTTGAAGCTGCAAGTCGTCAAATAGACGCTTTTTGTGGTCGTGTATTTTATGCAGACGCAGATGTTTCAGCACGTAAATATTATACAAACGATCCATATAGACTTCGTGTAGATGATTTTTCAACTGCTACCGGGTTGATTGTAAAATATGATGATAATGATGACGGTACGTATGAAACAACCGTTGCAGCAACAGATTTTCAATTACTACCTTTAAACAGCGTTGCAGGTGGTATATTAACAACACCTTATTACATTATTGAACTAATTTCATCAAGTGTACACGAATGGCCACTTGATCTATCAAGCAACAGAGCAACAGCAGAAATTACAGCTAAATGGGGTTGGTCAGCTGTACCAGAGCCAATTAGACAAGCAACACTTATGTTATCGTCAGAACTATTTGCAATGAGAAATGCACCGTTAGGTGTAGCAGGTGTTGGCGACTTTGGTGTAGTTAACATACAACAAAATCGTGAGATCACTAGATTATTAGCACCATTTCGTAAAGGTACAATACTAGGTGTAGCGTAATGGCTACATTGAGCGAAATAACAGACGCTATAAAAACAACCTTAAACAACAATATTACAGGTTTAAGAGTACACGACACCGTCCCAGACTTAGGTTTAAACTTCCCGGCAGCATTTATAGTGCCAACAGATATAGATTTTGATACATCAATGCAACGTGGTACAGATCTTTACACGTTTGATATTTTAGTAGCTTGTCAACGAACAGATAGTAGAAGTGGGCAAGATAAGTTAGCAACCTTTATTACAGGACAAGGTGGCACAAGCATAAGACAAGCTATATTTAATAATAGTACACTTGGTTTAGCAGATACGACTTCAAGATGTGTAGGCGTATCAAACATAAGTGCAGACGTTAATGTTAATGGCATTGACGCGATAGGTGCTAATGTACAGTTACAAGTTTATACGAAAGGAACAAGTTAAATGGCTAAATATGAAATCATAGGCAACAAAAAAGTAATGGAAAAAGTAAAAGGCGATATTATTACTATTGATGACGAACAAGTTGCTAAGTCATTAATAAAAGGTGGGCATATAAAACCTACTAAAATAACTAAGTCTAAGAAAAAAAGAGCAAGAACAGAAAACGGAAAATTTATAGCTGATGACAAAAGTACACCAGATGTTAATGAAGCGTGGGTAGAGGATAAAGAATAAATGGCTAAATTTGTATTTAACGACGGTAAAGCGTTTATTGGTGGTTACGATTTAAGTTCACACACAACAGCAATGAACCTAGAAGTAACAGCAGATGAACTTGACGCAACAACAATTAATAGTGGTGGTTTTAAGTCAAAATTAGGTGGTACTAAAGATAGTACATTTTCATTAGACGGCTTTTATGAAGCAGGTGCAAACAAACCAGACGCATTACTTGGTACAAGCATTGGTAACGAATTAATAGTTACAGCAGTACCAGACGCAGGTATAGGCAATACAGCTTACTTTATGAAGTCAAGTCTATTTAGTTACTCAATGTTTGGTACAGTTGGCGAGATCACACCATTTACAATAAACAAATCAATATCATCAGATGTTGTAGTAAGAGGCACAATCGCATTAGATACAGCTTTAACAGCAACAGGAAATAGTGCAGCTTACCAAGTTGGTGCAGTCGCTTCCGGGGAAAAATGTTATGCTGCTGTACATTGTTATAGCGTTAGTGGTACATCAACACCAACAATTACTTTTAAATTACAATCAGATGACAATTCAGATTTCACAAGTGCAACAGATCGTGCAACATTTACAGCTTTAACAGCAATAGGTTCAGAAATTAAATCAGTTGCAGGTGCAGTAACCGACCAATATTGGCGACTAAATTATACAATAACTGGAACTAATCCAAGTTTTGGTATTCACGCAACTATCGGCATAGAATAACACACACAACAACACTTCTTTATTAACTTATACAATTAAGTTTGAAAGGAGTTACATTGGCAACATTTGTATTAAATAACGCTAGTGTTACATTAAACAGCGTGGACTTATCAGATCACGTACAAAGCGTAACATTAGACATTACAGCAGACGAAGTAGTTACAACTGCAATGGGCGATACATTCGTTTCAAGAACAGGGGGACTTAAAGACGGTTCACTTGCTATTGAATTTCAACAGGATTTCGCTTCATCAGAAGTTGACGCTACATTGTTCCCATTGTTAGGTTCTACAACTGCATTTATTGTAAAAGCAGACGCAGGATCAACAAGTTCAACTAACCCGGCTTATTCGGGATCTGTACTTGTTAATTCACACGCACCAGTAGCTAACGGTGTAGGGGAATTAGCAACTATGTCTGTTACATTCCCAACAAGTGGTACAATTACTAGAGCGACAAGCTAGTAAAAGGAGTACACACTATGAACGGTGGTTACGAAATAGAGTACCAAGACGGGAAAAAAATAGAAGCTGATATTAGACCAATAGATTTAGTTCAGTTTGAAAGACAATTTGATGTAGGATTTAGTGCCTTAGCTGATCCCAAAGAAGCAAAGTATGAACACGCTGCTTATTTGGCTTGGCTAGGTGCTAAACGAAAAGGGGAAACTAAAGACTTTGACGGATTTTTAGCCGAGGTTAAAACCATAAAGGAATTTTCTAGTGATACCCCAAAAGTTCAATCCTAACTTCTATTGCACAACTAAGTCTAGCAACCGGGATTAGTCCCAATGAGTTGCTTAATAGCGATATTGGAATAATAAACGCATTAGTAGTTGAAATAGAAAATAGGAATTAATGGCGATAGCAAAAGCAAGGACAATAGGCGTAACAGGTGCATTAGGTGTATCTGGTCTAAATGACTTACTAAGACAATTTAAAACACTAGATAAAGAGATAAATAAAACTATCCGACGTGTAAATATTGAAATTGCAAAAGAAGTAAGTAATGACGCTATAAAATTAGGTAAGCGTCAAACCGTAGGTGGTCGTCCAGTACATAGGCGAGATCGTGCAGTACGTGGCATTAAAGCACGTGCAAGACAAAACCAAGCGTCTATTGAACTACAAGGCCATAAAAACGACGCAGTTCTTTCTTTAGAACTTGGTCGTATATTTCAACCAGTCCCAGTAAATAGAAAAAATGGCGATAAATTTAGATATTATAGACAAAAAGACTTAGGTAGATTACCTAATTCAAGACCGGGTGCAGGTAGATTATATAGAACATTTGTAGGGGATCAAGCATTTAGAACTGGTTTTGGTGGTTATGTTGTTGGTAAAACAATTAAAAACGCCTTACCAAAAATAGCTGATGAATATTTAGATCGTGTATTTAAAGCAATAGAAGATCAAATGGAAATGAATAAAGTTGTAAATATACCAATTAGATTTGCAACAGACAATACAAGAGTTTTAGGCAAGATAACAAGGGCAGCATAATATGGGGGAAAAAAGATTAAGGTACGCGTTTATTGGGGACGCAAAAAGTTTAATAAGTGCAACACGTAAATCAGATACAGCTTTAGGTAAATTTAGTAGAGGTATAGGCAAAGTAGGGGTAGCAGCTGCACAAAGTTTTGCAGTTGTTGGCACAGCAGCTATTGCAATGGGTGCAAAAGCACTAACAGTAGCGTCAGACGCAGAAGAAGCAGGTGCAGCATTTGAAACTACATTTGGTCAAGCAGCACAAGATACAGGTAAGTTTGTAGAAGAATTTGCTAATAAAGCAGGTTTAGCGTCGTTTGAATTAAAACAATTATTAGCAACATCTGGTGCAGTTTTACAAGGTATTAACTTTACAGCAGAGGGATCAGCAAACCTTTCAACAAAATTAGCAACACTTGCAGGGGACGTTGCTTCTTTCTCTAACGTACAAGGTGGTGCAAAACCAGTATTAGAAGCATTTACTAAAGCACTATTGGGCGAACGTGAGAGTTTGAAAACATACGGTATTGCGATACTTGAAGCTGATGTAAAGACAAAAGCATTTGCAATGACTGGTAAAACATCAGCAGCAGAACTAACAAAACAAGAAAAAGCATTAGCAACTTACGAATTATTATTAGAAAAAACAACAGTTCAGCAAGGCGATCTAAATAGAACGCAAGACGGTTTCGCTAACGCAAGTAGGCGTGTACAAGCAGAATTAAAAGAATTACAAGTACAAATGGGTAATGAGTTGTTGCCAATAGCAACGGAACTTATGCCAGTATTTAGCGAATTAATTACTTCACTTGGTACTGGACTTACCCCGGTAATGAAAGAAATAGCACCAGTTATACAAAGAATTGTTGACATATTTAACATACTTGCACCAGTTCTTTTACCGTTATTAGAAAAAGGATTTGCAATACTAGCAAAGTCATTAGATTTAATTGTTATAGGTGCAGAGGGTGCAGTTAGTGTATATGAAGCATTAACAGACGAAACAGGCGAACTAAATAGTTTTACACACGATTATATAAATTCTAATAATGAATTAACTAAAGGTTTAGAGAATACAAGTTTTAGTGCAGGAATGTTAACGGCAAAAGAACGAGCATTAGAAATACAAATGGCTAGATCAATAGCAATGGACGCTTTTTACTTACAACAACATAAAGACAGAATAAAAGCTAGTAACGACTTACAAGTTGAAGTACAAAACGAAGATGATATGATTGGCGACTTAATCCGTACAAATCAAGCTAATACAGACGCTATACGCAACCAAGCAGAAGAAATACAAAACAAATTATTACCTAACTTGTCAGCATTGGTAAGTGCAAGAAATAGAATTATAGCAATACAAGAAAAAGAAGAAAACGCTACTAAAGCGTTGACAAGGGCAAAAACAGATTTAATTGAAGCAGGTCAAGATTTACTTGACATAGATGATGACATAGAACGTAGTAATCGTGATCTAGAGGACGCAAATAGTGCAATAGAACAAGCAGAAAAAGATTTAACAGAAGCTAAAGTTGAAGCAGCAAAAGTAACTGATGAAGAACGTTTAGCAATACTTAGACAAGAAGAAGCCGTAAACCAGTTAATAGAAGCACAAGACGGATCAGAAATTAAAACACTTGAACTTGCAATAGCTAGAGAACGTTTAAATGAGTTAAATAATGAAGCTACTGGTAGTAATAGCGACGTAGAGGACGCAGAACGTAAGTTAACACAAGCTAAAGAAGAAGCTGTACGTGTTGAAGAAAAAATAACAGACTTACTAGAACAAAAAGAAAAACTAAGACTACGTGAAATACAATTAGCAGATGTTGTTAAAGAAAGACAAGAAGCATTAAATAAAGTTAGTAAAAATAATATTGATGTGTTAATTGCATTAGCAGAAGCACAAGAACGATACAATGCAGCTTTACTTGCTTTAGGCGACGGTAAGATGAACGCAGCATTTGATAAAGTCGCTAAATTAACCGAAACAACTTCGGAAAATGTTGAAAGTGCGTTAGATAATATGGGCATTGACACAGGTGGCGACAAAATAACAAGTAAACCACCAAAAGTAGTAGATCCTTTAGCAGGTTTTAACGCTAGACAAGCAGCAGATAGAAATGCAAATGCAGCAAGAGGATTAGCAACAGCAGGTGCAATGGGTGGTGCAAGTAGATTTGGCGAAACAACAATAAACTTTAATGGTAACGTTGGTAACGAACAAGACGCAGCTAATAAAGTAGTTGAAGCACTTAAAAGATATGAAAAAACTAACGGCAATCTAAGTCGTACAATAAATCTTAACTAATGGCTAAACCAACAGTACGTGTACGCATTGGGTTTACTGCAAACGAATTTACCTTAGACGATCTAGTACGTGGTGTTTTAGATACAGGTCAACTTGGTGGTGCAGTAACTTTAACAGATGTAACAACAGACGTGCAAAGTGTTAGTGTTAATCGTGGTAGATCAAGAGATTTAGACAGCTTTTCAACAGGTTTTGCAACCGTAAGACTGTTAAATAATGCTAGAAAGTACGAAAATACTAATACGTCAAGTCCTTATTCGCCGGGTATTGAACCGTTAATTGTGTTACACGTTGACGCAACAACAGACGGTGGTTCTAATTATGAAGATATATTTGTTGGTTTTGTAACAGATATTGCTTTAAGTTACCCAGATAGCAGCAACTCATTTGCTGATTTTGCTGCGTCAGACGGTTTTATGAAATTAGCTAATACAGCACTTATTAACGCTTCGTTTGGTAGTCAAACAAGTGGTGCTTTAGTAAGTAGTGTATTAGATAACGCAAACGTTAAGTACTCAACGAATAGAAATATTGAAACAGGCGTATCTACAATGCAAAGTTTAAGTGGTATTAGCGACAATACGTTAACGGTATTGCAACAAATAGAGCGTTCAGAAAACGGTTTATTGTTTATGGATAGATCTGGAACTTTACAATTTAAGTCAAGACATACAACGTTCCCTAGTACACCTAGTGCAACATTTAGTGATGACGGTTCAGATGTACCGTATTTACAAGTAAATTATATAAATGATGACAATGAAATATATAACATTGTAAACCTAACACGTGTTGGTGGATCAGCACAATTAGCACAAGACGCAGGTAGCCAAGGTAAATACCTTATTAGAACATTGCAAAGAACTGGTTTATATAACAACAGCGATACAGAAGTGCTTGCAGCTGCTAATTTTTTACTAGGTAAGTTTAAAGACGCAATTATACGTTTTGATGATTTAGTTGTTGATCTAACAGAAGCTAGTACAAGTAACCAGAACACAGTTTTAGCTAGAGAAGTAGGCGACGTAGTAAAAGTAGAATTAACACCACCGGGTAGTGGATCGCCAAGCCAAATAACAAGCAATGAAATCATAGACGGCATAAGTTTTAACATAACGCCAGATTTATTTACAATTACTTATAAGTTGTCAAATGCTGATGTTCAAGCGTTTATGCGTTTAGATAACGCATTATTTGGCATAATTGGTACAGATAAACTAGGGTATTAATGACAAACACCTATGTAAACACAGTAGAAAGGATAAACTAAAAATATGGCAAACGGATTTAAGGTATTTTCTACCGGCGAAGTTTTAACAGCAGCAGATGTAAACGATTACTTAATGGAACAATCCATAGGTATATTTGCTAATTCAACAGCTAGGGACGCACAAATAACAAGTCCAATAGAGGGACAATTTTGCTATTTAGCAGACAGTAACGTATTACAGTTTTATAACGGATCTAGTTGGGCTTCATTTATAGGCGAGGGCGACATAACCGGGGTAACTGTTACAACAGCAGGAACTTCTGGTTTATCTGGTGGTGCTACGGCTACCTCTGGTGCATTTTCATCAACATTAGTTATTTCGCCTAATAGTGCTACATCAGCTACCGTAGCTTCGGGCGATATAGTTTTAATTGGCGACGCTAGTGATAGCAACGCCGTAAAGAAAACAACAGTAGCCGACATTGTTGCACTTGCGCCAGCAGGTGTATCATTAGGATTAGTATTAGCGTTAAGCTAAAGAAAGGATTTATTTCATTATGAGCGATACCTTGCATTCTGTACAGGGCGTTTTAGGAACATCAACAGCAGACATTGTTGACGCAGTTCCGTCATCTACTACCGAAACTTGTATTGGTATATTAGTTTCAAACGTAAGTGGATCAAGCGCAGACGTTACCATAGATTTAAGCGTAATTAAGTCTGGTGGTACACTACGACACATTTTGAATAATGTTTCACTACCATTTGGTACAACAATAGAAATACAAACCAAAATCGTGCTAGAAACTGGGGATAAACTTCAAGGTTTATGTTCAGCTGCTTCTAGTGGGGAATATAACGTTTCATTCTTACGACAAACTTAGAAAGGTAATTTATGCCTTATCTAGGTACACAACCAAATGATGTAAAAAAGAATACAGGTTTATACACACCTAGTGAAATACTGCAATTAACTAAAGAGGGTAGTTGGGGTGGCTCATTAGAACTTATTGAGGAACAAACTGTTAGTGGCACACCGACAACTATTAACTTTACAACTTTAAAAGAAGATATTTATGATGTTCACTTTATGACTTATAGCAATATGCACGGACAATCAGGCACTCCACAAGATATGGGCGTGAGAGTATCAAATGATGGTGGTAGTAGTTATGAAGCGTCTAACTATACTTTTGCAAATCTAGATGGTAGAACAAATGGAACATTTTCTGAAGTAAGAGACACAAGTAGCAACAGATTTATGATTGCACCAGATTTAGATAATGAAACTAATGCAAGTTTGAATGGGTATATTTATTTTTACAATTTAGGGGATAGCTCTAAATATAGTTTTGTTACTGATATGAATTTTATATTTCAATCAGCAGTCGGTGGCAGGTTTAGATGGGGTGGCTCAGTTTATATGGTTCCAGAAACTATAAATGCACTAGCACTTATTACAAGTATAGGTGGTGGTTTTAGTGCAGGTAATGTGAAACTCTTTGGGGTCAAACAATGAGTAACCTAAGATTAATTAATGAAACTACTGCTAGTTCTGTTTCTACACTTTCAGTTACAGATGTATTTAGCTCAGATTTTGATATTTATAAAATAGTCATTAATAACACAGATTTAACAACAAGTGGAAATAATGCACAAATAAAAATGAGATTTATAAATGCTAGTGGAAGTATTGTAACTGATACTGATTATGATTTTGCTTACTTAAATTTAAAAACATCATCAAGTTTTACTGAAGCAAGAAATACTAATCAATCTGCAATAGAGGGAAATATATGGCTTGGGGAAGATACTGCTGATAGTGGAGGTTTAGTTATTTATGTTTTTAATCCTTATAATTCAGGTAGATATACATTTAGTTTATTTCAAAGTTTTTCTGCATTAACTACTAACAATGGCTATGGAACAAAAGGTATTGGGGTGTTAGAGCATATATATAGTATGAGTGGTTTTCATTTATTATTAAGCACAGGAAGTTTTGACACAATAACAACAAAGACTTATGGATTGAGAGTAGATAGCTAATGGGATTAGTACAAGTAGCAACAAATACAGTAACAAGTGCAGTAGCTAGTGTGACCTTGACAGGCATAGATAGTGATGATGTGTATATGTTGGCTTATAATAATGTAGTTCCAGCTTCTGATAGTTATCCTCTTTATATGAGATTTACTGAAAGTGGAACTGCAAACTCAAGTTCTAATTATGATATTGCTGATAAAGATTTGAGAGCAAGTGAAACTTTTGCAATTGATTATGGGGCAAATCAAAGTTTATTTTCTTTTTCACACGCTTCAGGTAATGACACAGGAGAGCAAACAGGTGCGATTATTTACATATATAACGCCAACAATAGTTCAGAATATACTTTTTGTACTTTTGAAAATTATTATATGGTTAGTACACCCAAACTAAGAGGCAGACAAGGTGGAGGAGTGTTTACTTCTACTAGTTCTGTTGACGGAGTTTCACTCTTTTTTGGTAGTTCTCAAAATACTGCAAGTGGAACTTACACATTGTACAGGGTGGTTTAAATGAGTGAATATGGATATATACCAGAAGCACCAGAACAAAGTTTTGGAAATAATAAAGGGATCTTTACACCTAAAGATATTTATGATTTAACAAGAGCAGATAAATACACTAACTATGGACAATTAGAATTAATACAAACTCAAACTGTTGATGATAGTGATTTTTCTGAAAGTATTTTTTATGTAGATTTCACAAACTTAGGAGATTATGATATTCACTTTTTAGCTTATAGTGATTTTCAAACACAGGGCTATGGATATCCAAGTGTGAGATTTTCTAATAATGGTGGTAGCTCTTTTATTAGTAATAGTTATCGATATGCTTATTGGAATACTGCTGAGAATACAGTCAATGAGGGTAGAAGTACTTCTGCTGATACTATTAGATTAGGTGCTAATCAATATAAAAATATGAATGGTTATGTATATTTCTATAATCTTTTAGATAGTGCAAAGTATAGCTTTACAACAAATCAAAGTTCTAATGTTGGTGGAAATAATGTTTCTAAAGATGTTTCTTTTGGTAGTGGTGTTTATCCTAGTGCTGAAGTTCATAATGCAATAAGATTTAGACTGAACAATGCTAATAAAATTGGTGCATTGAAAGTGTCTTTATATGGCATAAAGGAATATTCATAATGGCTACTAATTTACAGTTTATACAAGAGTTTGAAGTAACAGGATTAATTCAAAGTTTAGATTGTGATAATGTTTTTACAGATAAATATGATGTTTATTATTTAACAGTTGCATTGAAAGAAAGTTCATCAGGGAATGACCAATGGATAAGAATGAGATTAATTGATAATAGTGGAAGTGTTATAACTGCAAGTGAATATGCTTATGCACAATTAAATCTAATTTCAAATACAAGTTTCAATGAAAGTAGGTCAGGTGGTACTACTGCAATATTATATGGTGGTATTGGCTATTCAGATGATACAGGAAATGGTGGTAGTTTATATGTTTATAATCCTAATGACAGTTCAAGTTACACATTTTTACAAGCACAAAGTGGCTCAACTGTTGGTGGTACATTATATGGTGGTAAAGGAATATCAGTACATAAATCTGCTGAAACAATTAGAGGTATAAATTTTCATACTACTGCTTATTGGGGTAGTGGAACAGTATCAGTATATGGAGTTAAATAATGGCAGGTAGCTTAATAAAAATAGATGAAGAAATAGTAAGTGGTACACCTACAACAGTTCAACTCTTAGGGATAGACAGTACTTATGATGTTTATTTGTTACAGTTTCACAATGTTGTAGCTGATACAGATAACAAAGATTTATATTATAGATTTACAGTAAGTGGTACTGCTGATAGTTCAAGCAATTATGATTATGCAGCTAAAGAACTTAGAACAGATACAAGTTTTCAGAATAGAAGTGCAAATAATCAAACTTACATTCCGGTAAATATAAGTGGTCTAGGAACAGGCACAGGAGAAGCAGGTGTTGGAAATATATATGCTTTTAACTTTAACAATTCAAGTGAGTACAGTTTTGTAACTTTTGAAACAAATATTTATGACTTTGACCCTAGATTAATGGGGTGGCAAGGTGGTGGAGTGTTGACTGAAACTCAAATAACAAATGGATTTGAGTTCTTTTGGGAAAGTAGTGTAAATTTTGCAAGTGGAACATTCAGTTTATATGGTTTAAAGAAGTAATTAAATAAAGTATGATAAGATAGAAAGGAAACAATGGCAACATTAGAACAATTAACAGCAACAGCACAAGCAGAAATAGACGCAAAAAAAACTGCTAATGGTGGCGACGGTATGTTTGCACAAGTAAATAACGTCAGACGTGAATTTACAGAAGCTGAATATGACCAAGCAGTTATTGATAAAGCTAATAGCGATTTTGACCAACAAGAAAACGGTTATAAAACTGCTAGACAAGAAGCTTATGGATCTATTGCTGATCAATTAGATATGATCTATTGGGACGGAAAAAATACTACAACTACGTTTCAAGATCACATTGACGCTGTAAAAGCTGCACACCCAAAACCAGAATAATTTGACACGACTACAAGAAATGCGTGAAATCGCATTAGATCGTGCAAATAACAGGTGCGAGTGGCCAGAGTGTATAAACTATGACCAACGTTTAGAACTAGCACATTTAAAAGATATTGGTATGGGTGGTAATCCTACACGTAAATACGATATAGATAATGTTGCAATGTTATGCAAGTTACACCACGATATATACGACGGTAGAACAATATCATATTCAAAAAGGGAACACCGTCAACTGTTAAAATCATACTTAGATTATGCCAGACAATAACGGATTAACGCAAAAAGAACTACTTTTAATGGTTTTAGACAACCAGAAAGAGCTAGATACAAAAATAGATGAACTTCATAGCCGTATGAATGAAAGACCAACGCGTATGGAACTTACCGGGTGGCTTTCTGTAACTGTTATGATCTTAGGCGTTATTATTAATAGCATAATGAAAGGGGTTTAATATGGACTGTTGTGGTAACGGTTGTTGTGGTGGTAGATAATGGGAAACATATCAGAAGTTTTAGATCCAGAAAACCCAATTTGGTTTAATAAAGAAGAAGAAGAAGAATAATTTGGAGTGTTACACAAACTAAATACTTTTATACGAATTGTTATAGTTATATTTTTAATTGTACCAATACCGGCGTTTGGCTATCACGTACCAACACAAGCACCTAGTAACTTAACCCTTACTGTTGACTATGAAAATGGTACAGTAAAAGCAGACTGGGAAGCGTCAGATCAACAAGAAGATTACCCGGCAGAACGTTACGCTATTGGTTTTGGTCTTAGTGACGACGGAAGTATGCCATACGGCATTGCAACAGGTAACGTTGGCGATAGTAATGCGTTAAACACAGAATATACATTTACTGCTAGTTATCTAAACGCAGTTTTTAATCAAGCACACGGTTTATTTCACGTAAAAATTAGATCAGATAACGACACAAATGCAAGTTATTCAGAATGGACACCAACAGTAAGCGTTACAATACAAAACAAACCGTCAGCTGTAACTATTGCAACATACGATATGGATAGAAGTGACGGTATTAAGTTTGAGTGGTCAGCTTCTACAAGTGGGTTTGTTACAGCTAGTACTTATAAACTTTATTATAAATTATTAAGTGCTAGTGACTGGACACTACAAGGTCAACAATCTAATACCGATTATGTTTTACCTTGGAGTAATTTAACTGCTGATCCGTATGATTTTATGGTATCAGCGTGTGGTAGTGAAAACGATTGTAACGATAGTAGTACTTTGTCTTTTAACGTTGTACCCTATGTTGCACCAACAACCACAACTACAACCACTACTACAACGATTGATCCGTTAACTGTACAACGTAATAACAATCAAGCTGAAACCGGGATATATGAAACAGATCAAGAACGTAAAGACCGGGAAGATAAAGAATATGACGAGTGGTTAGCACGTGAGGAAGCAAAAAGACAAGCTGAATATCAAGCTGAACAGGAACGCATTAGGCAACAAGAAGAATCAGATCGTAAAGCAGAAGAAGAACGTATTGCAGCTGAATTAGAAGCACAACGTTTGTATGAGGAAGAACAGGAACGTTTACGCTTAGAAGAAGAAGCTAGAATACAAGCCGAGTTAGAAGCACAGATTAAAGCAGAACAAGAGGAACTTGCAAGATTAGAAGCAGAAGCCGAAGCAAAAATACAAAAAGAATTAGAAGATAGTGTATTTAAAGATGTTAAATTAGATGATCTAACTGATGAAGAACTAACAGAAGTAAAAGAATTAATTGATACAATACAGTTAATAGAAAAAAATACAGATTTTAAGGACTATGAAATTGCAGAAAAAATTATTGAAATTGATATTGTCGTTGAAAATATTGTTATACCTACAACAACGACTACCACAACACTTGTACCAATTAAAGAAGATTTTGTTGATGAAGAAATTACAGATACAAAAGATGACATTGAGCCGATACCTAGTGAGGAAAGAGAACAAGAGATATTACCAGAACTTACAGAAGAAGAAGTAATAGAACAAGTTGAAGTTGCACAAGAGGTTATAGAAGAAGTCGTTAACGTAGAAGAAATAGTTGAAATTAAAACAGATGACGAGTTAGAAAATTTAACAGATCAAGAAAAAGAAGTATATGAAGAAGAAGTTAAAGCTGCAATAGTTGAAGCTGTACAGGAACTTGAAACAGAAGAATTGATTGAAGTAGTAGAGCAAGTAGCACAAGTTAGCGTACAAAATTTAGCAGTAGCAGATGAACAAACTAAACAAGTTGTACAGGCCGTAGTTAATGAAGTAACTAATGTGGAAACCGTTGCCGAACTTAACGAGGAAGAAAAACAAGTTGTTGCAGATGTACTAGGTGTTACTGAAACTAATGATGTACAGATAATTGCAGAACAATCAGCTAAAGATGAAAACATAAGTATTGCTGTACAAGAATACGTAGATCGTGCAACAGAAAACGCAGACGTAGAAGATTACTCAATATCTAATGTCATTGTTGAAGTACAAGTAGAACAATTTTTTGCAGATCCAATAGGACAATTTACCGATATTGATCTAAGCGATATAGTAATATCAGATATTGGTAGTGATATGACACAATCAAGCAAAGACAATGCTAAAAAGACGGTTGTCCCGGTTATTATTGTTGGTCAAATCATTGCAACACCTATAAGAAGAAGATATTAATGAAAAAGATATATAACGGCATAAAAGTAGTACTTAAAGAAGCAGCAGGACAAATATTTACAGCACTTGGTTTTTTCTTATCGTGGTTTTTATTAACAGGATCAGCTAAAGATGTTGTTGGTATTATGATCCTTATTAGTTTTGCTTTATGGTTTTTAACTATAAATTTTAGGAAATCTTAAAAAAATACACCACATTCTAGAAATATGTTATATAATGAAGTATAACAAATTAAGGAGTGTTAAAATGATTTGCGAAATATGTAAACAATTTACATTTATAGAAGAAATTGCTTTTATTAATAAAGAAGCACATTGTACAGAATGTAATTTAGAAGTAGATAGGCAATTTGCAAAAAACTTTATAAAATCTTAAAAATACACTACATTGTAAAAACTATCTAATCCCCTAATTAGACACTAAACCCACTTTAATCGGTGGGTTTTTTGTTATTTAATGTAAAAACGTCAAATATGTCTGTATTTAGCGTTAGACTTAATACAACAACAGGTGTAAATGGTAAAAAATTTTAACGATTTTGTAGGCAATAAAAAAGTACAAAATAATCGTAGTTATGAAAATTTATATGCAAAAAACATACCAACAATAATTAATCTTTTAGAAGAATGTAAAAAAAATAGAGTTACACACGAGGACAGAAATTATAGTTATAGATCAATAGCAGAATATATGTATGAAGTCCTTGAAATGCGTGAAGTTACGGAAGAAAGTCTAAGAAAAATAGTAAAAAGGATTGCAATAGCTAATGACCTTGAATTTTGAAGATTTTGTAAAAGCTAAACAAGACGAAAAAGCGTATAAACGTGATGATAAACACCCACAAGGGTACACACCCGGTGTTGAATGGAAAGGTAATAGTGGTGTCATAACCACAGCACCAACAAAAGCTAAAAATAATGCTGATGTAGATTGGGATAGTTGGATAGATTATTGGTTAGGCGAGGGTGCAAGTAAAACATTTTATATAAAGAAAGGCGATCCTATAAACTTTAGAGTGTGGGACGCTTGGGGTAAAAACTCAAAGACCGGGGAAACAGAACCTACAAAGTTTTATTATTTTAAAGCTAATCTTTATTCACGTGACCAAACAATGCGTGATAGTGACTTTGACAAGCTGCTAAAAAAGGTGTCAACGATTAAACCAAAAGCAATAAAAAAAGCTACAAAGAATACAAGCTGTATGGTTGTATGTTTAAGTGATTGGCAAATAGGTAAATATAACACAGAACTTGCCGTAGAAAACTATCTTAATGGCATTAACAAGATTAAAAAACACGTAACTGATCTAAGAAAAAAACACACCATAGACAAATTAGTGTTAGTAGGAATGGGCGATTTATTAGAAAATGCTTGTGATCAGTTCGCACCTAATGGATTATGGGAACAGGTGTATGACGGACGTCAGCAAATGATGATTGCAAGGCGTATGTTAACTAAAACAATAGAGATACTTGCACCAACGTTTTCAGAAATCTTATGTGTACCAGTTGCAGGTAATCACGGCGAAAAAAGAACAAACGGTAGAATAAGAACATCTTATGGCGATAACTTAGATTATGAATTATTTGATAATGTTGCTGAAATATTTGAGAAAGCACCGGCATTTAAACACGTTAAGTTTCATATACCAGATAACGATCTAGTTGTGAGCATAGAAGTATTGCCAAATATTGTTTTATCAGCAACACACGGACATTTAGCACGTACCGGGGGAACAGCTTCACATAAAATTTTAAACTGGTTTACTAAAATGGCTTCACAACAAACAAATGCAAGTTTATTTGATACATCAGTTATGCTTACAGGACATTATCATCATTTTTTTAGTTTTGAAAGCGATACAAGGTTGTTTATTGGTACAACTGCACAAGATCACTCCGGGCAACAGTATTTTGCACAAACTGGTGGTGGTTCAGCACCAAGTGGCACAACAACGTTTCTAATGCACAACACAGAGGGTAGGAAGTGGTCAGACATTAATATACTTTAAGGGGAGTATATAAATGAATATAATAACTAGAAAAGAATGGGGTGCTAAAAACCCTAAATCAAGTTTTTCTAAATTAGGCGAACTTAAAGGTTTAGTTGTACATTGGTCAGCATATCCTACTGCATTAAGTAAAGCAGAGGAACTTGCACAAGTAAGACAAATACAAGATTTACACCAAAACGACAGAGGTTGGAACGATATTGCATATAATTTTTGTGTTGGCGATAGTGGTACATTATATGAAGCTAGAGGATTTGATAACAGAAGTGCAGCACAAGGTGGCAATACACGTGATGAAATTAATTATAACAACAGGCATTACGTAGCTGTTTGTTGGTTAGGTGGTTCAAAGCCAGACGATCAACCAAGCAAAGAAGCTGTAATGGCAGTAAAAGAATTATGGCGTAAAGTCGGTGGCGATATAAGACCACATAGTTCTTTTAAACAAACAAATTGTCCCGGCGATATGTGGCGTAAGTGGATTGATAATAGATTAACATTTGTACCAGAAGAAGCTAAAGCAGCTGAAACAGTTAAAGAAGCTACACGTTTTAGTTTAATTAAAAAAGGGGATCGTGGTCAAAGCGTAGAGGAAATACAGATAATGTTAAATTTTGTAAATAAAAAACCTATACCTATTGACGGCGACTTTGGTAACAAAACACTAGCAGCTGTTGTAATCTTTCAGAAAGCACACAAATTAACACCAGACGGCATAGTGGGACAACTTACGTATGCAAAACTTATAGAAGCAAACAGAACAACTAATAAAAGAAAGGAATACAAAATTGACTAAAGTAACAAAAGATTGGAAAGCATATTGGAAGTTTATGTTTTCTAAGGCATTTAGGACTGGACTGCAATCAGCAATATCTTTATATTTAGCTAACAGCACAGGAATAATAGACGCTGATATTATACAATTACTTGGTGTTGCATTTGTATCAAGTTTTATAACCGTGATCCAACACGCACTAGAACAATATAAACCAACACAGACGTACTAACACGCAGCACCTAGAAAAGAAAAAGACCGGGAGTAAAATCCCGGTCTTTTCTATATACGTACGTCCAAACAAAAGTGGAGTGTTTACTTGAACGTTACAATAGTAACATAATTTTTTTTATAAATGCCACACAAACAAATAAATCTGTTTATTATGTTCATAAGCAAATAAAGGAGTGTAAAAATGTTAGCTGAACCATTTGACTATTATTTAATGTTCGTGGGATTTGTCAGCATAATCACAATCGGTGCAATATTAGGCGAAGTTGCTGTATGGATAGCAAAAATGCTTGGTTTTGAACCAGTAGATCAATATGATGTTGATTTTGAACAAAGAATGATAGACGGCGAAGTGTTAGATAAAGACAATATGTTTAATCGTGTTAAGTAATATATTATTTTATTTAAAAAACTTGTTGTTTAACTATTATCAAACACCAAAACAAATTAGACATTTTAATTGTTTTTTATGTCGTAATAACTATACGTTCCCAATTACAAGCAAAGACTATGTAGTTTGTAATAAATGTATGGAAACAATAGCAGTAGATAATGTGTAAGTATCAGTATTGGAAACCACCAAATAAAAAAACAACACAAGAGTTTAAAGAATGGTGGTTGTCTATAAACAGGACGAAGAAGAATAATGTGTAAAAATTGTAAAAAAGAAAAGCTGATAGATCGTAATGACACTTGTTACGATTGCAACCGAGGGGACATATAATTTTTAAATAGTTAGCAACACATCAAAAAGTATTAGTAATATATTTTTTTTGTACACGGTGTGTTGTTAAGTGTTTAAGGAAAGAGGTAGAAAATGAACACCAACGAAAGCATAATGAAGCAAGTAGCACTAAAGGGTGCAATCAAATTAACAAAAGATAAATTTGATATAGATCAAGACATAAATCAACAGTTAGAGGTTATTAAAAACATTTCTAACAATTTATTTAGTTATTTAAAAGAGGGACAAAGTGTTGCAGTACCAACAGTACAAGCACCATTTGACCAAGAACCACCAAGTGAACCAGTATTTGAAACTGAACTTAAATCATTTACACCAAAATGTCCAGAGTGTAAATCAGAAGTAGAAGATAATCGTGAAAAGATTAAATCAGATCCTAAGTTTGCTAAAATCCCGGTATTTAGTTGCACAAACAAAAAAGGTTGTGATACAGGTAAAGGTTATTCGTGGGCAACTTGGAACGAGGACGAATTTAACAACGCAGAAATAGACGCTAGTAAAGACTTACCGTTTTAATGGATAAGAAAGAATTTCTATATTGGTGTCAATGGCTTAAAGTACGTTGGCCAAATGCAAAACTAGACGACTTTACTGTTAAATCATTATTTGAGGACTTTAAAATTTATGATGATGATGTATTTGGTAAAGTATTGTTAGGTTATTTTGATAGTGGTAATGACTTTTTAGATTGGTCAAAGCTAAAAAAACTATGTAGAGAAGCACAGGTAGAACAGTTTGCTTCAATAGTACAACAAAAGAAGTTGGCAGCAAAAGTAGAAGATGAACGCATTGATCCACCAAGTAGTTTAGAAACCTATTTAGAGATGAATGGTTATAAATCATTTGCAGAGGCAGTATTTTACAAGACACAACATTTGTATAAATACAATAAGATTAAGCAATGGCAAAAAGATTTATTTAAACCATTTGTCAATATGACGTACGAAAGTGCTACTGATAAAGGTTGGCGTTTCGGTATAGGTGTAGTAGATGAGTGATGAACCAGAGTTTGTAGGTGCAGAACTAGAATTTACTTTTACTATTGTGCCACATTGGTTATTAGAAGTTTTAAAACCCATAGAATTGACTACCTACGTTGCACTAGGTCAATACGCAGACAACAAAACGAAAGAGTGTTGGCCAAGTGTGACGAAGTTAGCTAAGGATATACAACGATCTAGGTACAGTACAATTAAAGCATTACAGGGCTTAGAAGATAAAGGCGTTGTTGAGATCAAGGAACGTTATAAAGATAAAGGCGAACAAACTAGTAACTTGTACATTTTGAAACTAGTACCGGTGTCAAGAAAACTTGACAGGGGGG
>JACLAB010015045.1_pt1 | contig 21660 bp, 22 predicted proteins | sample 8027921 | NCBI WGS metagenome assembly JACLAB01 (sample SAMN15725117, study PRJNA655200) | protist metagenome | isolation source: fluorescence activated cell sorting (FACS) single amplified genomes of... | place: USA: West Boothbay Harbor, Gulf of Maine | collected 2000-07-19
AGCTGTGTCTGGGTCCGGGTCCGGCGACCCCTCCTCATCCTCATCCCTGGCGACGCCCTCGGGGATCAACACTCGCGCGCGCATGGAGATCCGGCAACGCGCGCGGAAGATACAGCTGTGCACACCGATGAGCGCGCAGTGGTTCAGATGCGGTAACTCTTAAAGTTTATTTTCATTTCCATACGGGCAATTGGACTGACGGGTAAGTGTTTTGTTCACAGGCGAACACCTCAAACACCTCGCCGAAGCCGCGACGCTCGAAGAACGCGCAGAGTCAGAGACACACGTATCGTCGTCGTCCGAGTCGGTGAGTACCTCCGGGTCCAACGGCAACGTCCCGGGCTCGAGCCCGCTCTCGCCCGCGATGCTCGCCAAGATCCGTAGTGGCCACCAGTCATGGCCATCTCATGAGAAATCTGATGATCAATCTAAATCGCTGTGGGACGTGGACGACCAACACGTGACGCGTGGCATCTTAGAGGAGGGCAAACTCAACGCGCTGCTCCGTCTGCTCGCGGCGCATCGCCAGCTGCTTCGACAGAAACGATCGGAGTCACAGAACGGGAGTTGGGACGATTTCATCGACGAAACTTGCGTTGCGACCAGTCTCACTCGAAACGAGTTGTTACATAAAGTGAAGAAATGGGAGGTGAACGCGGGTGAGCTTATTTTTATTTACGTACGGGCAATTAGAATGATTGACGTCGTGTTTTGTTCGCAGGGATCGTGTTCAAACGCGCGATGCGCGCGGTGGAGTCGGCGCAGGTGGTGGACATGCCTGTGCTGTTGAGGCACGTCGTCGCGGTGTTGCAGTCGCAGGATGCGCTGTGGATGGAGGACGAGGAACGCGCTTCATCGGATGGAGGGGTGAGTTGATTTCTATTTTTATGTCCACGCGGGCAATTGGTCTGACGGCGTGTTTCGTTTACAGACTCGAGGAGGTTTACAGACCGCGACGGGGGATTCGAACCCACGACGGTACGGCGCGTGCCAGGAGACCCACGTCCTCCACTACCTCGAACGCATCCTCTGCGCGCACCTACACGCCCTGGACGAAGCCGCGCTGGTGAAAGTCGCGGTGGAGACCAAATTATTTCCCGCGTTGGTGTCTTTTCTGGTGAGTTTATTTTAATCATCGTATGGGCAATTTGTATGATGACGTCGTGTTTTGTTCACAGGATGAGCGCGGCGATTCACTCGAGCCCGATGACCTGCGCGCCGGTCTGTGCGCGTGCTCCGGCGTGATCGCCACGGAGTCCTACGCGTCGCACAGGAGGCACATCGTCGGCGGAGTGGCGGTCCAGAAACATCTAGAAACGTCTGGAGACGACGGCAGAGAATCGAGTTTTACGAATTCGCGTATGGGTATCCAGAGTGAAGAGTTGGCGGCGGACACGGATGCTCGGATCGTTCGAATAGGCAACCGTCTCGCGCGTCCTCTGTTTAGCAACGTGGACCCCGTGCGCAGGCGCGGGGTACGGGCGTTGTTGGATGAGTGCGCGCGGTTGGAGAGAATATCTCGAACGGGTGTTCCTACGGGTATTCAGTCGCGGGAGAATCAATCCGGTGATTGTTCAAATGACAACAACCCGGTGAGTTTATTTTATTTTATTTCTGTGTATGGGCAATTCGTCTGACGTCGTGTTTTGTTTGCAGGGTACAAATAATCGACGGGCTGTTCGGCCCATGAGCGGGCGCGTCATCGCCGACAGGATCAAGGCTCTCTCCATGGGGTGAACAAAACAATTCAACGCACACGCGAGAGAGTGAGCGGCGACGGGGGGTGGTACGCGGATATCGCGTATGAGTATTCAGCGATGTGGACGGGTTCCGGGGAGTGCAATTACTAAGAGCGAGTGCAAAGAAAACGTCGGGGAGGCGCGGCGGTACTACGCGTGGTACTGACTTTTACGCGGTGAGGCGGATGGTGCTTTGCTCGTTTATTAATGATGTGTGTTGTCGGGAAACCCGCGGGGGTAAAAACCCGACGTGATCCTGGCGCTCGTCCTTGCAGGGGCGCCGGGGCGTGGGTACCCCGGCTCGTTCACCCCGTCCTCGAAGCGCTCGGATTCAAGTCGTCGGCGGAGGATCACGTCGACCAATCCTGGGTGAAATCCCCGCACATGCTCAACAGACAGGCCTGGCCTTCGATGGCTGCGCCAAAGCCGATGTTATTTGTTCCCAAGTCGTACTCGGCGTATCCGGATAAGGAGAGCATAACGCCGTTTGTGAATCCGAACGACTCTTTGAAAGCTTGCGCCGCGGTTTTAGCGACCTTCTTGACGAATTTCTTGGCTCGTTTGAGCGTCTTCTTGAACCAGACGATCTTTCTGCCCGATGCGTCGTGATGGTGATCACTCCCGAGGGCGAGCTGTCCCTCTGCGTCTCCGTCGGAGGCGTCGATTGAGAGAAGTTGCCGGCGCTTTTTGAAGGTTGCCGAGACCTCGCCGACGATGGCCAGCGTGATGGCGCCGTCCCTGCCCGCGGGTTTGTAGTAGGACAGGATCAGCGAGACGGATCCCTCGACACCGAGCTCCTGCAGCTTCTTCTTGATCTTGTCACCCATAGAATTAGGTTTTCCTTTGATGAGTTCGAGGAGGTCCTGGCTGATCATGCCGTAGACGCCTCCGGCTGGACCGCAGAACGTTCCGTCGGCGCAGCAAACGTCGGGGCCCTCAAAGCTCCCGCCGACTTCGCAGGACATGCCCGGGATGGGACCGCAGTCCCCGGACAAGGACAAGCCTTTGACACCGCAGCCTCTGGTCCAGAAATCGATGTTGAATGTGACTGGGGGTTCCCATTTCTCGGGCGGGAAGGTGAAGCTTTTGGTGGACGCGGCACCCCAGCAATACCCGTTGCCGCAGCCTTTGCGGCATTGTTCCTCCTTTCCGGAGCATCCTCCCGACTTTGAGATCGTGCCTCGGCTCACAAATCTGACGCGGAATCTTACTCTGTAATCGGCTTTCAAGCTCTTGTCCAGGTCTTCAATTTGACCCTGAATGGATGTCATGTACCCGTCCTCGTGCGCCATCATGAAACTTCCGGTGTAATCATTGTAGAACGCGACATAGTCCTCATCGTAAGCGCATTTTGGGTTATACTTCGTCTTCCAGCTCCGGCTTCCATTCCATTTCCACGACCAATAACCTATTTTCTTGCATTTGCCAGCAGGAATCGCACGCATCCTCTCCCGGTACCAACCTGAGGGCAATTGATTATAGTTTTTGGGAGGGCTCGATGTCAACCGGCTCGGGGAAAATCCATTGAATTTAACGAACTTGTTTCTGTAACTGTTATGAATGCCGATCTCTCCACCGCCGCCGTCAACCACTCTATGCGTGTGGTCAACCCAAGGGAGATGGGACCCAAAACCTTTTCCATCCGCTGCGCCTTTTCCCAAGTACATATCGTTGCCCATCGCGACGTGCTTTTTGTGGTAGTCGCTGTAAATCTGGATTTTGTCACCGTCTCCCAGATAGATACCCGACGCAAGCAGCTTTCTTCCAGCGGGAGAATCGACAAAGGAGCCATTGACAGCCTTCGGAGACTCCAAAACGATACCATCGCTCGAGTTATAGCACGCAGCATCGGTACAGAACTCAGGCATCAGATTAGCGGGATCTTCAGAACTGTAGCATCCACCCTCGAGCTCGCACGCGTCGCGCAGGCGGCGTCGGTTGTCGAAGCGGAAAGGGTTGGCGGGCACGAAGGTCGGCAGGTTCATATCCGTGAGGTAATCCGATGGCGACATATCGAAGCATTCCTCCGGTACATTCCATTCGTCGGGCTCGGGAAGTTCAATATCGTCCTCGACGTAGCTGGTCACGACGAAGTCCTTGCCGCCGAAGTTGAACTTCACGGGGTAGCCCGTCGCTTTATCGTCCCAGTACTTGATGTCGATGAGCCCGGTGTACGGGACGCTCTCGTCGAAGCCGGTGATGAAGTCGTGCTGCAGGGAGGTCAGCGGGGTGGTGATCACGAACTCTCTGACGGTGCGCCCTGTGAACAAAACACGCCGTCATACTAATTGCCCATACGATAATAAAAAGAAACTTACCGTCGTCTGATTCCGTCTCGCCAACTTTTTCGGCGTTGGTGACGTTCCACACCGACGACGAGCCTGTGATGAATATAACACAACGTCAGTACAATTGCCCATACGACACGAATGTAATTGAATTGAAATAAACTCTTACCGTCGCCGGGGGAAAGTTCTTTGCAGTAGTACATCGGTGCATCTTCGTCGTCGTCCTCGCCTTCACCGTCTCCGACGGCGGTGTCGTAGATGGCTGTTTGTGCCTTGACGCGACGCGTCGGCGATTTCATCTCCTCGATTGTCGCGTTGAATTCTGCGTAGAAATGAGTTTCCATGGCGACGCCGGAGTCGACGTCCATGATGATGGTGCTGTCGATCTTGATGTAGTGCTCGCCGTCGATCTCGACGTAGGCGCCGTGCGTGTTGTTGTACATGTCCATGCAGGAATTGGCCTTGCCGAAAGCCATGACGCACTTGTTGAGAGTGCTGTACTCCATGTAGAAATCTGTTGACAAAACACGACGTCACACTGATTGCCCGTGTATGTATGCGAGAATTAAAATACACGCACCGTGCTTGCCGAAACCGGGTTTTTTCTCCTCGTCGCCGAGGCCGCCCCAGTCTTCGATGGAGTTGAAAATGCCGACGATCTCGTAGATGCCGAGGAGTTTGCGACCGATGACGTCGAATCCAGCCTCGGAGAAGACGGAACCGACCGTCTCCTCGAAGGTCATGTCGGTTCCATCGAGGATGATGAAGCCGGCGGCGGTCATTATCTTGACGATGGATCTGTTAAAAAGACACGACGTCATAAGTGAATTGCCCATACGGAAATAAAATAAACCTACCCGGTGGTTGCAATCGGGGAGGGGACCCGGTACCAGCCCTGGACGACGAGGGAGACGTGCGCGCCGGTCGGCGAGTCGACCTGGAACTGCTTGAGCTGCGCGAACGCGGCGTCCGGAAGACCCGAGGTCAACGGCGCCGGTTCGCCGTTGGCGGCGGTCCTCACGACGGCGCCTTTATGGCCGCCGCCGGCGTTGACGCGCATGACGCCGTCGGGGGAGGCTTTGGTCTCCTTGCCGAGCTCGACCATCATGAAGGTCATGGCGCTGTTGATGCCGATGAGCGCGATGATGAAGAGTACCATGCCGATGATGAACTTACGCATACGTTTCTGGGACTTCTTGGAGGCTTGGTAGAGCTCCGCGGCGCGCATGAGCTCCTTGGGGTCGACGGTGCCATCGCCGTCCTGGTCGAAGATTTTGAGCGCGGGCTGGACCTTGTCGGGGAGGGTCGAGATGGAGACGGAACCCTCCTGGTTCGACTTGCGCAGAACCGCGTAGGTGCTGAGCATGGTCTTGAACTCGTCCATGTCGAGAACGCCGTCGCCGTTGGCGTCGATGTCCGCGAACACTTCCTGGATGTCCTCGGGGAGGGCGCGAACGTTGATTCCGCCATCTTCAGCGATCACGCCGTCGGAAGCTCCCGGCGCGTTGGCGCCGGAGATGTAACGTAACATGCCGCTCGACGCGCGATACGAAGGCGACGTGCGGTCAGGTGCGCCTGGAGGGCGAAAGTCGGTGGTGGTTCTCGATGCGGCGTGCGGTGGGGGTGCCGCGTCGTTCTCTGTCGGTCGTGTCGGTCAGATTTAAGATCAACCCCCTCTTTGCACTTTTTGGCTGTCTGTATGGTTAGTTAGTTGCGGTCGGTCAGGTGAAAACAACCCCGTCGTTTCTACAACGCGAAAGGTCACGCCCGTATACGAAGGTCGTGTATGGGTATTTAGTTGAAGTCGGTTAAAGTATATGAATCCCAAAAAGCGCGAAAGGTCACGCCGCCGTTTTCTTGGATTTGCCGTTTTTTTTCACCTTATCAAGAATCTCGGGCTCCCATTGGTCCGACATTCGTAACTTTTATGTGACTGTACTTTACAGTTGATCGCGGAGTTTAAATCCGAAATGAAGAACCAACACACCTTGACAGCGTACACTGACTAAACGAGCGTACGCACTACATGTGTGTTACGGGTTAGAAGATTCGTATGGCCTTTTGTCGTGCTGAGATCAGCTTTATTATTAAATATTGTAAATCAAATCAAATCAAATATAAACGACAAACTGTATCCTACGGCATGTCAAGCCGCAGGGCCGTTCAGCGCGCGTCCTTACAAGGGGTGCAGGGCATGGTGTGCGCAGGCTAATGCCCACGCGTCCGTGTACCCATTTTCGTTCCCCCATTCCTCGCCACGCCAATCAGCCATCCGATCCCGCCTCGCCCGCCGACGGGGTGTGACCGGTTTCCGAGCCAGGTGCCAGGGCCAGGTGCCAGGCCCCCCCCCCCCAGTCTCCACCGCGCCTGGGGAAGCCCCGGCAAGTCGTCGCGACTAAAGCCTGCTCTCGACATCAATCGGTTGGTCGAATAACCGCGGTTTAGCGCCGGCGGCTTTGGTCGCGCGAGGACTTGAGGCGCGTTGACGAACCAAGTATGCCACCAACACCACCGGCCAGATGACGGCGACGATCAAGGCGGCTGCCGCAACCGTGAAGGTTCTCTCGTCACCTTTCGGGCCAGCGGGGCCGGGCGCGCCTGCCGTACCGTTCAGGCCTGAGGGGCCGGGCGCACCCGCCGACCCGCCGGAGGAAGAGGACGCGTCAAACTTCACCTCGGTTGGATCCCAGATGAGCTCATCAGAGGAACCGACGCCGACCCTGCCGTTGCTGTTATCACCCCAGCACTTGAGGGTGTCATCGTCGAGGATCGCGCAGGTGTGAGAACTTCCGGTTGAAACAGCCTTCGCGGTGCGCCCGGAGCCGAGGTTCACCACCGCCGTCGCCTCGGGGGCGGTCCTTGACGTGGCGTCGCCGTACCCGAGCTGGCCGTTGGTGTTCTGACCCCAGCACTTGAGGGTGTCTTCGTCGAGGATCGCGCAGGTGTGATAGTACCCGGCCGACACGACCTTCGCCGTGCGCCCGGTGCCGAGGTTGATGGCGAGCAACGCATCGCCCATCTCCCCCGCGGCATCGCCCCGGTTGTTCGTGTCGCCGTATCCGAGCTGGCTGTAGCTGGTCACACCCCAGCACTTGAGGGTGTCGTCGTCGAGGATCGCGCAGGTGTGCTGGTACCCGACCGACACGACCTTCGCGGTGCGCCCTGAGCCGAGGTTGATGGCGAGCAACGCATCGCCCATCTCCCCCGCGGTATGGCCCCGCCAACTCGTGTCGCCGGTTCCGAGCTGGCCTTGGCCGCCATAACCCCAGCACTTGAGGGTGTCGTCGTCGAGGATCGCGCAGGTGTGAGAATTTCCGAGCGACAAAGCCTTCGCCGTGCGCCCTGAGCCGAGGTTCACAACCGCCGTCGCATCGGGGGCTTACCTCTCCGTGGTGTCGCCGTACCCGATGTAGTTGCCACCACCCCAGCACTTGAGGGTGTCGTCGTCGAGGATCGCGCAGGTGTGAGAATTTCCGAGCGACAAAGCCTTCGCCGTGCGCCCTGAGCCGAGGTCCACTACCGCCGTCGCATCGGGGGCAGTCCTGTCCGTGGTGTCGCCGTACCCGAGCCTGCCGTTGTTGTTCCAACCCCAGCACTTGATGGTGTCCTCGTCGAGGATCGCGCAGGTGTGAGAATTTCCGAGCGACAAAGCCTTCGCCGTGCGCCCTGAGCCGAGGTTCACCGGCCCAACCGGGCTTGTAACGTAAGTGTTGGGGAGTTTCAGCACCCCGAGCTTGCCTGAGTTGTTCGAACCCCAGCACATCAACGAGCTGTCGTCCATGAGAGCGCATGTATGGTCGGTTGCGCCGACGACGATGCTTTTAACGGTCGTGTCGATCGCAGCCACCCGCGACGCGAACGACGCGAGGACGACCAGGCTGACGTGCGCAATTCCGAGATGTTTTCTCGGCCCCGCATTGAATTGCGCGCGCCTCGTGCTCGAGGGACGGCGAGGGGCGCGGCCGAGCGGGTTCACGGAGTGGAGCGAAGATGCCATGAATCGTGTCCGGCGAGGGTCGTCGAAGTCGATGCGGGTGCGAAGCGGAAGAGGCGCGCGTTGCGTTTTGCCGCTCGGGGGGTACCGGCGCGTAAATTTGAAGAAGGGTTTATCCGAAGCTGACCGAAGAAGGAGCTAAACGAAGGGGTCGTTGAGTTTGTGCGTTTCGTCGTGTCGATTTTTCGCCGACTGACTCGCCCCCTCTCTCGTCGCATCCAGCAGCGGAACTCAAATCCGAAATGAAGAACCAACACACCTTGACAGCGTACACTGACTAAACGACGCACTACATGTGTGTTACGGGTTAGAAGATTCGTATGGCCTTTTGTCGTGCTGAGATCAGCTTCATTCATCTCGGCACCACGCCGCCGCTTATTTTTACTCCCTCGCGGGTGGCCTTCTCCACCACACGGAAGGTGCGCCGCCTACGCTCACACCGAACGCGCGAACGTCTCACCCCACTCGAGTCGAGCGAGGACCTATATATACATATATAAAGAGAGAGCGAGAGAGAGAGAGGGGAACCCGAGCGCGTTCCGTCATCTTCCGAAGCGGACTCAACCCCGGAGTGAATTTATAGCCAGCCAGCCATCATGGGCAAGTGCGGGCAGACGATGAACGCGAAGCGCAAGCAGCACAACAAGCAGCGCAAGGAGAACAACCGAGCTCTGAAGCTCCGCAAGGACCCGGTGATGAAGAACCGCGCGGAGCTGGCGAGGGTCAGCGGGGTGGCGAGGACGGGGAAGCAGGCGCGGAAGCAACTGAGGAACGCGCGCCGCCTCGAGCGAAACCAGATTGACGACGCGGAGAAGAAGAAAGCGTCGGCGTCGGGGGAGACGAAGGGAGGGGACGTCGAGATGGCCGAGTAGTGACGAGATGGCCCGAGGGGACAAACGCGCGTGATGCGTCAAAGACACGCGGACGCCGCGCGGTGCGATCGACGCGACATCCCAGCCGTCGCACCACCAGTCACCGTCCGCGAGTTCACAAATGTAATAATTCTCATTCACCCTCACTTCGAGGAGTAGACGTCTTATTAACAAACGACACTCGACCGCGGTGAATTTAAATCGTATTAATAATAAAACTCGGGGCGATGAACAGGCACGGGCGGCGTGTCGTGCCAAGTCGCGTGCGCCGGCGAGGGCCTCCAGAGTCAAATCGAAAGTCTCGTCGTGCATGATGCGTTCCATTAATCGTTTTTCTCGTGATCTCGTATGGGCAATTAGACAACCTCCGGGTCGACGGATTCCGGCTTGGCCTCCTCCTCCTTGGGCTTCGTAGGAGGCACGAACCCGCCGCCGCCGACATCGGCATCAGCGGCGGCGACGTCGCCGACAGCCTGACCCATGAGGTCGAAGATCTTAGACGCGAACGCCGCGGGTTCGTCGATGTTGAAACCGGACGTGAGCAGCGCTGTGTCGAAGAGGAGCTCCGCGGTGGCCTTGGCGCTGTCGTCGCCCGCGGCTTGCTTCGCCTTGAGGTCCAAGATGACCGGGGACGTCGGGTTGATCTCCATGGTCTTCTTTCCCTTCATGTACTCCTGCGCTCGGTTATCGCCCATGGCCTGCGGGTGGGTATTAGGGGTGACCGGTTCGTGTTAATTGGGCGGTGATTGGGTATTCGAGTATGGATATTCTCGGTGACTCTGGTATGGAAACGTGACTGCGCGACACCACGTACCTGCGCCTTCATGATGCGTTCCATGTTGGCGGACCAGCCGAACTTGCTGGTGACGAGGATGCAGGGCGTATCCGTCAGGCGCTTGGAAACCGCGACCTTCTCAACCTTGTCCGCGCCGAGCGTCTCTAGGATCCAGTCGGTGAGGGGTTTGTACTCCTCCTCGATCTCCGCGCTCTTCTTCTTCTCGTCTTCGTCCTCTTCGCCCAAGTCGAGGTCCTCCTTGGAGATGTCCACGAGCTTCTTCTCCTTGTACTGAGTCAGGTTTTGCATGGCCACCTCGTCGATCGGGTCAATCATGAACAGCACTTCGTAGCCCTTCTTGGTGAGCTGCTCCAAGAAAGGCGAGTTCTCCGCGGCGCCGCGCGTGTCCGCGGCGACGTAGTAGATTGAGCTCTGGCCCTCCGGCATGGCTTCGACGTACGCGTCCAAACCCTTGGTTTTACCGGTCTCCGTCTTGGACGTTTGGAAGCGGAGCAGGGCGCCGAGGGCGTCGCGGTTCGCGGCGTCTTCGATGACGCCGAGCTTGAGGTTACGACCGAAGGCGTCCCAGAAGGTGTCGTAGTCGTCGTTGTCCCTGGCCGCAATCTCTTTGAGCATGTCCAGGGTCTTACGAACCTGTTGAATAAACACAAAGTTTGTATGGGCAAACAGATAGAGAACAAAAAAAGAAACTCGCCAGCCTCTTGCGCATCACGCGGACCACGCGCGATTCCTGGAGAATCTCGCGTGAGACGTTGAGGGGCAGGTCGTTGGAGTCGACGATGCCGCGGACGAACGTGAGGTACCGGGGGAGGAGCGATTCGTCAAACTCGTCGGAGATGAACACGCGGCGGACGTAGAGCTTGATCGCCCTGGACTTGGCCATCATGTCCTGCTGCTCGAACGGCGCCATGCCCGGGACGTAGAGGATGCTTCGGAACTCGATGTCGCCCTGTGAACAAAACACGACGTCAGTCGAATTGCCCATACGAAAATAAAAATAAACTCACCTCCACGGCGAAATGGTTGTACGCCAGCGGGTCGAGGAATTCCTTGAAGGTGGACTTGAAAAACTCGTTGTATGCGTCGGCTTCGACGTCGCGAGGGGAACGAACCCAGATGGGTTTATCGTTGTTCGTGACGACAAACTCCTGGACATCCTCGTACTCCGTCTTCATCACCGGTTCCGGAGCGTCCTCGGTGAACTCCTCGCCCTTGGCCTCGGCTTCGATCTTCTTCTTGTTGTATTCCTCCGTCGCCGACGCGGTGGCCTCGGCATCCTCCACCTGCTTGGGCACAGACTTGGTGGCGAAGACCTCGATGGGAAACGAGATGAACTCAGAGTACGTCTTGACGAGGCTCGTCAGTTTTTCACCCTCCGCGAACTCCTCGGCGCCCTCCTTCAGTGAGAGCACGATCTTGGTACCGCGCGCGGGGGGTCCGTCGGCGTCGGTGGCTTCGCGAATGGAGTAGGAGGAGGAATCGATCTCGGACTCCCAGACCCACGCCTTGTCGTCGTCCGCGTTCTTGGTCACCACCGTGATCCTGTCGGTGGTGGGTGGTTGGGGTGGTGAATTCGTGTTAATTGGGTGGTGATTGGGTATTTGAGTATGGAAAGGAGAGGTGAATCTCGTATGGGAAACGTGACTGCTCGATGACACTCACCGCGACGCCACGAGGAAGGCGGAGTAGAACCCGACGCCGAATTTACCGATGAGGTTATCGCCTTCCGATTGCGACTGGAGCATCTCCATGAATTTAGCGGTGCCGGATCGAGCTGTTACGCAACAAACACGGAAATACGTCAGACTCGTTGCCCGTACGGGGGATTGAAGTAATTACGATTACGGGGAAATAAAAAAGTGAGCGTACCGATTGTTCCCAGGGAGGATACGAGATCTTCGCGGGTCATGCCGATGCCGGTGTCCTCGATGACCAGCGTTTTCGCGACGGGATCACCTTTGATCTGCATCTTCATCTCGCCGTTCGCGGCCATGACGTCTTGGTTGGACACCGCGGTGAACCGCAGCTTATCGAGCGCGTCCGACGCGTTCGACACGAGCTCGCGGAGAAACACGTCTCGGTTGCTGTAGAGGGAGTTGACGATGAGGTCGAGGAGGCGGTTGACCTCCGCCTGGTACTCGTACGTCTCGCCGTCGGCGGCTCCTGGGGCCTCTTCGGTCGCAGCCTCCGCGCGGACGATGACGGAGGTGAGCCGGCGATGCTTGGAGGAGAGCGCGACGGGGGGATGATGAACCGCCTTTGATTGCGTGGAGCGGCGGAAAGCGGTTGGGCGCGTCGCGCTCATGGGAACCCGCGCGGCGGCGGCGGTCATCATCGCGGACATCGCGGACATGTGTTCAACGAGTGCGCTTGCGTGTGTCGATGTGTGTGGATCGTTTCTTTGGTGAGTCGCGTGGAGTGAGTGAGTGGACTCACGCGCGCGTGCCGAAGGATGCTTCGCGAGGCGTCGGATTATCCAACCAAGGTGCCTTCCGCCGCCGCTTTTTGGAAGATCGTCGAAACTCGTGTTAATTATTCACGTGCGGGGCTCAGTCAGAAAAATGAACTCGTTAACCCATAATCTGGAAAACGCACACGAGCAAACAGCCACAGTTGTTCTATTTGCTCATTTGCCACGACTTTTGGTGCTGTGTTGGTGTCGACGCGAGCTCTCAGCTGATTGAAGAGAACAACACTCGGCGGGGCGCATCGTCGTCTCAGACCGCCAACCATGGCGCCTCACGAGAACCTCTTCCACGTGGAGAAGCACTACAACGACACACTGTACAAAGGCCAGCGGCATGGAACATCCCACACGGATAAGGAGATCCAAGCCGCGGCGAACCTGTTGGGCCGCGACAGCGTCGTCGCCGACGAACGCACCGCGCTCCGCAACGTCAAGGTTAGTTTATTTTTAATATTTCCGTACAAGTACGGGCAATTAGTGTGATGACGTCGTGTTTTCGTTACATACAGGCGCGACGCGAGGCTGAGAGGATCGCGCGAATACGCGCGTCGGGCGAGGTGATCGGCGGCGACGTCGTGGTCCTCGGCGGCGGTACGAACGGGGGTGCCGAGGGAGGAGGTGCCGAGGAAGGGGGTGCCGACACAGCTGTGCGTACCGGCGGGAAGACCCGGGCGTGGGACGGGTGCGTCGCGCGCATCGACGTATCGAACCTCTCCAAGGGTAGGCACACCGACGAAGACGATGACACAGCCGTGCGACGCCGCGGCCGATTCGGGGGGCTGGGCTCGACGCGCCCCGAACAGAAGAAGTTCGTGCTCGACGAAGGTAACAGGTGGAAGACGGAGGCGAGGATCGCCGCGGGGGGAACCGGCGGCACCGCGGAACTTGAACGATTGAGAAGAGCCGCTCAGCGCCTTGAGGAAAATAACAAAGAATCTGGGGGCTCGAATTCAAAGCGTCGTCTCGGATCGATCGACGCGGAGGACGAGGACGCGCCGGTGGTGGTGGCGCCGGAGGAGCTCACGTTCGGGGACGACGGATGGGCGACGACGGCTGAAACGGCTGAAACGGCTTCCGCGATATTGAACGGTACACAGCCGGCGATTGAATCATCATCGTTGCAGAAAGATTTACTCGACGCCGAGATGAGATTGAAAACGGCGGCTGAGGCTGCTTTATTAGACGGCGAGGATGCGGCGCGTGAGATCGCGGCGCGGGCGGTGCGGGAGGCGGCGCGTCGCGAGAGACTCGCGCGAACCCTCGGGAACCTTCCGGGTGACGAGGAGCTTCCGACGGATGGTTCAAATGGCGAGTCGAAATCAAAGTCGAATGGCTCTAAGAAACGAAGGAAAAAAGCGTTGGTTTCCTTCGACGAGGAGGACTAACTCTTAAACACCTATTAGCGCATGATAGCCCCTAGCTAGCCACCACGATGTCATCGACACTGGCTAATAGACTAATCACTCGTTCTTCTTCGCCTTCATCTCGGCCTCAGCCGCTTTCATCGACTTTCGCAGCGACGTGGGTTTGTTTGGAATTTTATTCGCCCTGTAATAAGATTAACAAATAAAACACGGCGTCATCAGTACAATTGCCCATACGTAAATAAATAAAAAGAAACGTACCGAGTTTCGACGTGGTGGCCGTACAAGATGAGCGCCGGGCACACGAGCAGCGTGACGAGGAGGATCCAGTAGTGCGCGCTGTCCGCCGGGACGATGGACTCGACGGCACTTCGAAGTGGCGCCAGGAAGTTCTTCGTGGACTGAATGACGGAAGGAAAAGGAGGAAGGGGAAGATGGAGGACAAGCCGGGTCAGTGTCCCAGTGTCGCATCGATGGGAGAAGAGATCGCCCCGGGCAAGTAGAGATGGGTCGGAGATGGGTACGATGACACGTGGGTTCGCGAATGGAAGCGCACCTCGAAGAGAATGTCAAACTCGTTCGCGAGGAAAGCGGGCCCCGGCACCATGCGCACCACCCGTGCAGTGCGTTCCGCGCGCCCGCGACACTGAAATGACGGACGAACCCAGATGATGTATTTGTAAATACAAAAAGTAATAAGGTGACTGATTCGAGAGTAGCTAGACTACACACGCCGATACATATGGTCTCACTCTCGTCTCGAGTTCAGTTTAAAACAAACGCACTACACTAATCGTAAATAGACCAAACCCACCACTCACGAATCCGCCACGATCGACTCCAACATTTGCGATAAACGATCGAGCCCGGCGCCGAAGTTTGTGTCGAGTTCACCCGCCCCCTCAACGTAATTGCAAAAATCAATCGCCTTGACCCTCACGCCAGGCCCTGGAATACACGCATCGTTCTTCCCCTCACCCATTCCTCCTTCGTCCCCTTCGTACACGATGAGCACGCTGCTGCCCAGCAAGTGCAACTCACGCTGCGTCGCGAACCACGCGCGCATCGCGCCGATCTGAGACAGCGCCTCGCCGTAAACCTCCTTGGCCCTGTTCGTTTTTCGTCTAAGTTTGGAATCTCCACAGTCGCGACCGCCACTCTTCGTTCCTCTCGAGGGATGACGAGCAGCGTCCGAGCGTTCGTTCTTTGAACCGTCGTCGTACGAAGAGCACGATGGAACCTCGTTGGATGAATCCCCGTTCGAACGGGAATCACCCGAATGAGCGCTCGACGCGGCCCCGTCGCCGCCGGCGTTCAAAAAACACAGCTGTGCATCGTCGTCCTCGACATCACTGTCCATCCCTACGAACTCCTCGAGAGCTTTTCGTGCGTCACTTTTCGAACACAAACCCCTGGCCCAGGAGTACGGTTTCGTCACCCTGGTCCACCCGTCTGGATACGCCTTCGTGCCCGACCGAGCAGCCTTCAATCGCTTGAAGTTCTCGCTAGAGTTCTCGAAAGTGGAGCCTTCGCCGCCGTTTTTGTTGTTTTCATTTTTATCGTTTCCCGTCGACGACCGCTCCCAGGTTTGCATGCCGCACACTTTAAACCCAACTTCGAACTGCCCGCTGCGTTTGTCGTGCGCGCTCCGCTTGGCGACGTACGCGCTGTCGTGCCCGCGTTCGCTGTACGTTCGGAGGCCGACTTTAAGGTCGATGACGCACGGCCTTCGATACCCCTGTGATGAGAGATACACAAAACACGAATTGATCAGCTCAATTGCCCATACGTGCCCATAGGATAATTAACATAAACAAATAAACAAATATACGTACCGCTGTGACGTCCTCTAACCGTAGGAAGGTTGCGCGCGTGCCCTTGGATGCCGCGTCTCGCGCGGCCGCCGCGGTCGGGTCATCGCCCGCGACGGAGACGAGCGTGGACGGATCGACGGTGAGCACGCCGTGGAACGTCGGCACGAACGGCGCGATGCCCGCGATGGCGTCTCGTCGATGGCTAACAGGGGGCGCCGAGGTAGTCACGTTTTTGCCGCCTTCGAGCTCATCATCGCCTTCGAACGCCGGCGCGCCCGTCCCTGACGCCGCCGCCCGGGCGACGCGCTCGTAGAACGAGAGCTCCGCCACGCCCTTGCGATCATCCGGCGCGGGTTTCAGGAAGTGCCCGACGTCGATGTCCACCAACGAGGGAAGCCCGACGCCCTTGGACGAGTGACCCGCCACCTGGTAAGGCGCCACCCTCAGCGATGCGAGCAGATCTTCAACCTCCTCAACCTCCGTCGAGCGCGTGCCATCGCGGGGGGCCGGGGTGGATCGGCGCGTGGACTCGTCATCGCGCGCGCCGCCGCCGCCGTCGAGGTCATCCGAGGATAGACGAGTGGTGTCGCTGAGATGCGAGGGAGAGCGCTCGAACGAGCGCGTGGCGACCAAGCCAGCCATCTCAACCTCTCGCGCGCGCCAACCTCGACTGCCTTTCCAAAGCCTTCCGGCCGCCTTGATGAGATGAAGCAAAGCACGTTTTAATCAGCCTCGAGAGGAATCAAGCAACGGTATTTTCACACCAGGAATGCCCATACGGGTTGGAATCAGTTTGCGGTTACAATTACGATTCATCGTTAAATTCCATCACTAGTAGTCAGCCTCCGGTACGCATCCGCCGCCTCGACGAACCGCCGCGTCGCCTCCCTCTTCTCCCCGTCGGACGTGTTACCGTGAAACTTATCAGGGTGCCAACGCAGCGCGCACTTGCGGTAGGCGCGATCCAACTCCTTTCTCGATATACCGTTTCTCGGAGAATCGATGCCCAGCGCCGCGTACATCTTCGTTTCCCATTTGTTGTTAGCCTCCAGCGCCGACTCCTCAAATCGCGCCGCGTCCTGCGCGTCCTGCGCGGCGCGCATGCGCTCGTACCGCACTCGATCCGCGCGTTCGCCCGCCTCTTTTTCCTGCCGCCACCTCGCCGTGGTCGGATGCGAGTCGTACTTGCAACCGCATATCGAGCAGTAAGCCATGACTTCGGGATCGTGGGTGTCGGTGCAGGTGTGAATCACCGTAAACTGTGGAATTAGGCAATCGTAACGGTAAACACGTGACGTGCGAGGGTGCGTATGTGGAGAGCGCACCTTGTCGCACACTTTCGGGCCGCATTTAGCGCACCCGCCGCGTTCCGCCTGCGCAATTGACACGAATGAATGCGTAAATGTAACGGTAAATACAGCCATGTCGCGTACGGACAAACACCCACCTGCCCGAAACAGTCCAAGTGCGTTCGCTCCAGAAACGCGTCATCGCGCTTAGCCCGCCTGATCCGCGCCTCCGACGCCGCCACGCGCTTCAGTCGCAAAGATTCCTCCGACGACCTCGCGTCTCGAGACGCCTGCGCGAATGGAATTGAATTGAATTGAATTGAATTGAATAGCCAATGTAACGGTAAACGCGGTAAACGCGTGTGTGGGCAAACACACTCACCTGTTCCTCTCGGCGGCGGCGAAGAAGCTCCCGCGTGGTCATGTGTACATCGCACCCGCATCCGCAACGCGCGCACAGCTGTGTCGTCGACGAATCGGAGCGAATCTGGCGAAGCTCCCGAACCTTGTCTTCGTACGCCTATGACAGTTAAAACAAAACGTCAAACTAATTACACTGTACGATGCATACAAGATTATGTAAATAAACTAAACTAACCTTGACGGACTCCACGCCTGGGTAGGTGGACATTATATCCACGCCTTTGTTGTGTTCGGGGAGAAGGAAAGGCAGGGGCGGGCCTTTGTTGGACGTAACACCGTCGCCGTCCCAGTCTGCGATTGACACGAACGCGAAGCACGTCTTTTTCCCTGACCTGCGTTCATAGTAAACGGCAAACGAATTAACCAATTAGGCGTTTATAACGGTAAATAACGTGAACACGGCTCTCACCTGCACGTCCTACACGGTCCTCTGGCGACTCCGTTTAGGTCCCTCGAGCCCATCTGGTCCTCCGTCGTCGCGCCCAGTAAGTCAGCCAGGGCGTCCACCCCGAAGACTGTGCCTCCTCCTGACTGTTTACCAGTAGCGTACGGATCCTCATTTGCACCAAACTCAGAGTCGAACCTGTCCACGTGGTTAACCTGTCGATGAATTAGGCAATTGTGACGGTAAACGGTAATTGAACGAACGCGGGGGTACGGGTACGTAGGCATAGGCACTCACCTTGCGGTCCACGGACTGGCGCTCGTACGATCCAACCCCGCGGTGTTTACGCTCCCACTGTTCTCGCTCCCAACGCTCCGCCCACTCTTCGTCGTTATTAATATTCGGTTTAATACTCTGTACACACAAAACACGACGTCATACCAATTTCCCATATGTACGTGAAGGGTTTAGGGTTAGAATAAACTCACTCACCGGTTTGATAAATCCGGAGTCGTCGAAGGGTGCCTCGGACGTGGACGAGGAGCTTTTGTTCCGAGTCCGATCGGAGTCGCAGTTGGAGTCGGAGTCGGAATCGGAATCCGAGTCGAGGAAACAAAAACCGTTCGACGGGCGTCTCCCGGACTGACGAGTGCTGGCGTCCTGTTCGACGACGGTCTCGGAGGAGCTCGACGAGGACTGGAACTGTTCGAAGAATCGCAGGGATTCGGATAACTCAGCCTTCTCCGTCGACGGCGGCTCCGACTTCTCGGAGATGCCAACCTCTTCTTCGGTTGGCTCCTCTTCGGGGAGTCCAACCTTCCCGAGTTCGGGTGGCGTCTTCTCGGGAAGTCTAACCTCCTTTTCGTCCCTTCCGTTGCCCTCGTCATCGTCTTCGTCGCTCGGACATTTGTTTTCCCCGGAGCCGACTCCTCCGGTCGACTTCTGTATGTAAAAGAAACACGGCATCATTATACTAATCGCCGATATATACGAATGTAAAAATACACTCACCTTCGTCTCGAGTTCGTCCATCGCCTCCCGCGTCCGCGCTGACTCCTCGCGCGCGAAGTCGCGTTCCCGGGTCGCCACCGTGACCTCCCTCCGAACGCTCTCCAACTCCGCGTGCAGATCCCGAACCCTACCTTCCAGCGCCGACTCCCTGCGAATGAATGAATTGATCGATGAGTAGTCTAGTCGTCAGTGCCGGTCGATGAATTCACTCCTAATTAGGCAATTGAAACGGTAAACGCGGCGGGAATCGTATGGGTCAACACGCACCGCGCTTGGAGAGTCGCCACGCGTGTGCCGAGCGACGTAGCCTCGGATCGGAGGGCATTCGTCTCGGAGACTGTTTGCTCGTACGCGGTTTTGAACGCGCCAACCGAGATACGAAGCTGCTCACATGCGGCGCCCAGGGGCGGTGCCTTGGGGGGTGCCGACCCCGAGGAGGGTGCCGAGTGGGGTGCCGACACAGCCGTGCGCGATGGAGCAGGAGCAGGAGGATGAGGAGGAGGAGACGCGGCGGGCGCCTGTCGGTTAACGCCGGGTGGATTCGGAACCTTTCTCCCGGAGGCTGTAACTTTTTTGTCAACTGCAGCTTTTTTGTCTGAAGCTTTTTTGTCGAGCTCCACCCTGGCCAGCGCATCGGTATAAGATTTGTTACCCGGTTCGAGCTTGAGCGCGACTTTAAACGCGCGCGTCGACTCTTCGTGCCGTCCCAGCGCCAGGTGAGCCTCACCCACGCGAGCTCTGGTGTGATGAGTGGTACAGTCGTCAGGCTCGTGTCAGTGGCGCATCAGTAAATAGGAAAATTAATCGTAAATGGGAAACTGGACGAGTCATATTACTCACCTCGCTTTGGCCCATTCGGGTTCGATCTGTACCGCCCGTTCCGCGTCGGAGAGCGCGCCGGACGGGTTGTTCATCTTGAGACACACCGCGGCGCGGTTACACCAGCCCCGCGCGTCACCGGGCGCGACTGATATACCCCTAACACGATGAGCGTTCGGGTCAGCAATTACACATGGCGAAAAGGTGACAAAAATAACTAACGTACTTGGAGTAGGCGATGAGTGCGGCTCGGTAGTCACCCTCGGCGAAGGAATCGTTCCCTCGTTCGCGCGCGTCGGTGCCTTCGTCCACTTCGTGTTGTGACGATTCACATCCGCACCGGGCACAGTTCGTGATTTCCGGCTTGTTATACGGATGTCTAGTGTCGCCCCTGTGTAAATAAAAAACACGACGTCAAACTAATTGCCCGTACGGATGCCATAAAAGGAGAGACTCACCGGCTCCTCGCCTCCTCGAGCGCGTCTTTGCCGTAATCGCGCGTGGCTTTGAGGTAGCCGCCGGGGCACCCGCGTGTGTCGCATTCGGTGCAGGCGCCGCGGCATATGCCGAAGAGGTCGCGGGTGGTGAACGCGGCCGTCAGGTGTTTCTCGCGCTGAGCCTTCGCGGCGTCGGAGTTGATGCCGCGATGTCTCGATGATGAAGAGTTGGAAAGATTTGCGAGATCTTCGGCGGTGAACTGCCTCGGAGCGCCCGGCATCGACGCCGCCGCCATCGGCAACCCGGGGTTCTGATGCGCGGCTCCTCCCTCGTGTGAATGCTGTCGCGCGATGGATGTAGACGCCTAGTGGAGCGATGCGTGTCCGGTGGGAATGCGCCCGTGCCTGGTGTCGCCCGGCTCGTCGTCAGCTCCGAGCGTTACTCGAATGTATCATTTCGAAAGTCGTGGTCCCAGCCTCGGGATTTTCGAAACGGGACCGAGCCTAAACTTACGTGAGCAGAACCGACACGCGCCACTCTCCGCACTCTTCCCCGCGCACCATGACGCGTCACCGGGGCTCCGAATCGTGCCTCGCGCTCGTGTACACACTCCTCCTCGCGACTCTCGTGGTGTCGTCCTCCGCCGCGCTCACTCACGAGGCGACGACGAGAACCGCGTCGCCGCTTTCCTTTTCGAAAGACCCGACCACGACAACCACCGGACGAGGACAACAACACTCGGTCGCCACGCGAACTCCACCCGTGCTCGCCGCGCAGCCCCGAGTCGACATCAACGCATCTATACGCGAGATACACGACAACAACAACACCAACACCACCGAGCTAGAGCACGGCAACGTCGAGCAGAGCAGGTGGTGGTGGTGGTGGACCTGGTGGGCTGCGCCGCGAGTCGTCTACATCTACCCAGGGCACCAGCAACAATACCCACACAACCCGTATCCGCCGGTGCAACCGCCTTTAGTGGAACCAAACTGCCCGCAGGTGAGTTTACTAGTCTTTTTTAATCTTATACGGGCAATTAGCATGACGACGTCGTGTTTCTTTTAACTCTTGCAGGTCACAACCGGAAACGGCCAGCCCGTTCGAGACTGTTGCTGCCCGAGCGGTTGCGCCATAAGCGGCACGCAAGGCCCGGCGTGTGCTCCGGGTGGTAACAACGGCGGCAACACGGTTCGATGCCAGCCGGGTATCGCGTGTAACCCGTGGTGCGATACATTCGCGGGTGGGTGCCAAGCAGTGCCGACGCAGTTCAACTACGGTAAATGACTCTTATTAGACTATATACAACCGGTACTTGTATGAATACGTGACATGAAGCATATAAAAAAATTGGAGGCGGCACTCCCCGTCTACGTACGTACGTACACGCGCCCGTCGTTAACTAACCCCATTCACGTCGTCAATTCAACGTTAACCCCATTCATCGTGTGCATGCGTATGCGTTCCTACCCCGCGGCGACGTCGATGGCTTGGAAAATGAAACTGAGCGCGACACCCGCCCAAATCAGCCGCGACCTTCCTCCCTGTTTGTCCGTACCCGACCCGCCGCGTTTCCCGACCAGCGCGGTGAGCCTGTCCAGCGTACGAGTCCCGCGTCCAATTACGGAAATAGAAGCGTCGAGCCCGAGGTGTCGGTGAGGAACGGAGCCCTTAATACCCTTAAGCTCCTTCGTGAGTTTTGCGACTTGTAACCGCAGCCGGGCGATCTCCGCGTTGGCCGACTGTTTGCTCATAGGAGAGACACCCACACTTGAAGGGGAGTCACACAGCCGGGCGGTGACGCACCGCGCCCTGGCGCCGAATCGAAGTGAAGAGAGGGTCTCGTTGACGTCGATCGAGTCTGGGGAGAGGCTGTGAATAAAAGAAACAACGTCAAACTAATTGTCCGTACGGAATCAAAAGAAACTCACCAGACGATTAGCGTGGCTCGAGCGGATCCG
>JACLAB010007165.1_pt1 | contig 21659 bp, 14 predicted proteins | sample 8027921 | NCBI WGS metagenome assembly JACLAB01 (sample SAMN15725117, study PRJNA655200) | protist metagenome | isolation source: fluorescence activated cell sorting (FACS) single amplified genomes of... | place: USA: West Boothbay Harbor, Gulf of Maine | collected 2000-07-19
TTCAGACGAGGATCTACTCACGGCGAGGGGTAGATGAGGTGGCGCTCTTGTAACAAAAGATTTAGACGGTTTGTTCTTGAATAGTTCTACATATACGTTTGCATCTTGCTTTCTACTAAGGTACGAGTAATAAGTTTTTTGCTTGACACGAGTCGACTTATTGAAGAATCGTGCTGAATGCTGTGATGCCGAGGGCAATACCGGCGACGGTCAGACCGATCGCCTGCGGCGTCGGCGTGTTGTGAATCACCGGCTCCGCCGCACTCGCACCGAGACTGATCGCCTTGCCGTCGTTTCTCGAGCGCATCTCAGCTAGTCTCGCAAGCTCGTCTTCCTTGGGCGGACCCGCGACGTACTTCGAGCTCCATGAACCGTGCACGCCAAACGGCACGTACGTGGGCAAGCGAAGTCGCGCAACCGGACCCTCAGAGAACTTTTGAGCATCAATGATCACCATCTCGGTGCCACGACCACCGAACGTACTCTTATCGTACGCGGCATCGTGGACGAGCGCGACGACCCAACCATCGTCCTCCGCCGTGCCTCCAGGTCGCGGCACGAAGAAGGGCTCCATGGCGAACTTTCTGTCACCCGGCACCCACTGCTCCTCGTAGTAGAGCTTATCACCATCAGGCTTGAGCGACGCCTTGGTGAGCGCCTGCATCGGGCCGTTGACACCTTCCGCGGTTCTACCGACGGAGGTGCTGAGGTACATGTGCTCGTACGGCGCCCCCGTGTAGTCCCAGCTAGTAATCGGGAGCTCGCACGGAACGTCGCTTAACTCAGTGTGCTTGGCTTCGAGCTTCTTCATATCAATCAAGAATCGGCTCAACTTCATACGCGGGTAGTTGTCCTTACCGTTCGGGTTGCAAATATCGGTAAAGTACAACGTGAACTTATCCCAAGTGCACGTGTCGAAGACGACGTTGCCATCCTTGTCTTCAAAACCGTTCACGTGGTGGTAGGCGTAGCACCAATAATCGGCCGGGGCGGTTTGAACTTCTCTCGAGTCACCACGACGCGGGAAAATGCGGAACAATGGGCGTCGTTCGGTGTCTTCGCAGATGAGCTCGGACAAGCACGATCTTTGAAAGATGTACTTGGTGAAGACGGCCGGGAAATCTATCTTGATCGGGCAATCGAACAAGATGTAGTAGTTTTCGGTGACGACCAAATCGTGCACGTACGAAGCCGGGTAGTCGTACGCTCGACGAGACACTTCCTTGCCCTGTTCGTCAAACTCATAGAAGACGGCTTTCGTAGTCCCGACGCCAGCGTTGGCGCGCCAGTCGACTTCATTCAAGAACGCCACGCAACGACGGCTACCATCGGGCTCGGTGACGGTGCGGTAGTGAGACGTGTGCATGACGGAAGACAAATCGCACGCACCGTGACCGATGGTTTCCAAAGTGTCCGGGTTCAACGCGTACGGCTTTTTGTAATCCACGGCGACGAGCGAATCGCCCCAGTTCAACACGTTGTACGCCCCGTTTTGCTTACGCGCGAGATTCCCCCCCAAAATATCGTTAAACAATCTATAAAAGAACGCAGGCTTTCTCGGATCGCTCGCGGTGAAGATGCTCGGTTCGGTATACCTCCCGAGTTCCTCCTCCTTATCGAAGTGCTCCGTGCGCACGAACTTGTTCCGGAAGTACGCCTTCCCATCCTTGATCGCGATCGACGTCACCATGCCGTCCCCATCGAGATAACTCTTCACGAATCCATCTCTCTCGTACATCGCCGGCCCGTTGCGCAGCAACGTCCCGACCATCTCCTTCGGGATCTCGCCCTCCACCTCGGTCACCCAACCCATGTTTTCGTACGCCAGCCCCGGCACCGAGGCGTATCCCGTCGCGTAATCCTTATACTCCCTCTCGAACGGCGTCGCTTCTTTCGCGGACTCGCGTTCCTTCGCCGGTTTCATCGGCGTCTGCACCGCGCGCGTCATCGTCGCGCGCCGTCGTCCCGCGTCGCGTCCCGCGAAGACCGTCGCCCGTCCCATCATCATCGCGCGTCGTCCACCGACCGTCGCGCTTCGCCGCATCGTCGTCGCGCCGCGCGTCGTCGGCGCTCGCGCGGGCGCCATCGCCATCGCCATCGTTCGCGTCGTCGAGCGCGGCGCCGTCCGTCGCTCGCGGGCGCGCGCGGGTGTGACGCGCCGTCGGTCGCCGCGCTTATCGTATCTTCGCCGCGCGAGATTTGCTCGATATAAACGCGCCGCGCGCGACGCTCGATGGGCGTTTTTTGCGTCGCGTACGTGGCGCGCGTGATCGGTAGTCTGTATCTCACTGTTTGCACGCACTCGAATGTCCGAATACGCCGCGCGCGCGACCGAACCGGAGGCCGCGGGCGGCCCGCACGCGACGACGCGCGCGCGACGGCGCGGCGACGGCGCGGATCGCGGCGCGCGGCGCGCGGCGCGCGTTCGCGCGCGGTCGTCGACGCGCGCTCGCGCGCGGCGTCGCGCGGTGCCGACGACACGCGGCGCGAAGCCGCGAGTCGTTGCGGACGCGACGCGCCGACGACGCGCGATGGGACGGCGACGACGGGCGACGACGGCGCGCGCGCTCGCGAGCGCGGTGGTCGCGCTCGCGAGCGTCGCGGGGACGGCGCGAGGGGCGTTCAGCGTGATGCCGTCGACGGGGACGGGGACGACGGTGACGTACGCGGGGACGGCGGCGTTTCGCCAACGCGTCGTGGACGCGTGCGGGACGTGCGGCGGAAACGGCGCGGCGTGTCAGGGATGCGACGGCGTGGCGAACAGTGGGAAGATTTTCGACGCGTGCGGGGCGTGCGGGACGGCGTGCGACAAGAGCGATACGTCCATCACGTGTACGTTTAACGCCACGTGCGAGGACTGCGCGAGCGTCACGGGTGGCGCCGCGACGACGGACGCGTGCGGGAATTGTAAAGCGCCGACGGATGCGACTTTTTCGCGAGAGGGCGTTCCGGATCATCATCTCGGTGGCTGCGTCGGGTGCGATGGAGTCGCGAACAGCGGAAAGGTGATGGACGTGTGCGGAGTGTGCGGCGGGAACGGGTGCTCGGGAACGGATCCGTCGCTGTGGAGCTGGTGCTGCGATTGCGCCGGCGTAGCTTTCGGGACGAGCACGCAAGATTTGTGTTGTAAATGCGTCGACGGCGCGTCGTATTACCCCAACGGTGTGAAACCAGCCGAGCACACGCAGATAGAAAATTTATGGACGCAAGGGCAAGAGGCGTACGCCGCGGCGGCGGAGGCGATGACGGCGTTTCGCGCGCTGGTGGAACCAAGACACAGGGCTGCGGCGCAGACGCTCTATGAGCAGGCAGAACAGGCGTTCAAAGATGCATGGACGCTTGTCGACACGCAGGCCGCGGTTCCAGGCACGACGATGTGCTATCCAGAGCTCACGGCTTTACCGCGAGTGACAAACGATCGCGACGCGTGCGGCGTTTGCAAGGGGCAGCTTTCGTCTTGTTTAGGTTGCGCGACGAGCGCGACGCCGCTTCCGATAGGGCCGTTAGAGGGCTTGTACCCGGACGATTGCGATGTGTGTGGTGGATCGACTGACGTGGACGTGTGCGGGACTTGTGGAGGGAGTAGCAACGGCTTGGATTGCGTGGGTTGCGACGGCATCGTGGCGAGCGGGAAAGTGCAAGACGCGTGCTACGACTCTGACGACACAAGAATGTATAGTATCGACGCCGCTTCGGGAGCGAAAACCCTGCTCGTACAACTCGGCGAGGTTGGTAGCGGGTGTAGCGACCCCGATGCGTTCATCACCGCGTGTGCGGCGGGGGGCGGCGGATGTTGCGGTTGCGACGGCGTACCGAATAGCGGTAAAACGCTCGACGCATGCGGCTCGTGTTTGGCGGCGAACGCCACGGATAGGAAGACCAACGCGAACGCGTGCGAAGAAATTTTCCTCGTCAAACTTCCAAGCGGTGTGGTTATCGGTCCATTCACGAAAGAAGAGATCCGAGGTGGATCGTTGACGTACACCGAATCGTCGACGAACACGGAGACGATATACACGGTCGAGCCGGATTCGCAGATTGCCAACGCTGCAGTTATTGATGTCACTGAAAGCGTGGAATACGGCTTCACTTCCGTCGAGCAAGAGTATTTAGATTCTTGGCAGTCGATCTTTGTGAGCGGACGAGCGGATGTCATTAACTCCACGAGCGAGCCGAACACGGTGAACACAGTCTTCGTCACCGGTAGTCGAGTGACGAATACGAGCGAATATCAAGCGTTGCAAGTGAAACCGGAATTCGTCGGTGTAATTTATCCGTTTTGCACGGGGGCGACGTATCGGGATGGTCATAGATTGCATGGCAAGAAAACAGGGTCGAACTATCTAGGAATCATCACCACGAGCGCGAGTATGCCGGAAGACTGGACCGAGGCACAGTCACGACTAGACGCTGCCTGGAACCCGTATTCAGAGAGAGTGTTGGACTTCGTCGCAGACTGGGCCGATCAGCGGTGTACGTGCGTCGCTGACTGGCGAACTGAACCCGAGCCCGTACCTCCAACATGTGAGCGGGTTTGGCTGCAAGCGAGCGAGGAAAAGAAGAGTTCGACGATGGAGCGGAGCTGGGCGAGTGGGTCGTGGCGCGTTACGGGTGGTTGGTGGACGCAAGACTTTGGGCAGAAAACGACGACCACGCAAACTTCTGCTCGCGGACCAAGACGTATAGACTCGTTTGGGACACTACGCACACGACTTTCGCGTACGGCGAGCCAAGAAAACGACGAGCTCGGGGCGTGCGACTACAAAGCACTACGGGTCATCGACCCCGTGCGAAACGCGAGCGGTGCCGTGTGGTATCCACAGCAACAGCAAGTCGCGCTAGGATTCAACGTGACCTTCAAGTTCATGATCACGCAACCGACAGTCACATGCGACTACGCCGAGAGCGTTAGCGGTGCGTTCGTGCAGTCTTTACACACGAAGCTCTATGAAAAGTGTACGACTTCGGGCGGCGACGGCTTTGCGTTTGTCATTCGTGACGATAGCGCTTCGGCGCCGGGAGCGACAGACATCGGGTTCGATGGTCCTGGATTGGGATACGGTGGCATCACCAATTCGATAGCGTTCGAGTTCGACACCGTGTTCACCGCAGCATACAACGAACCACGTGAGAGTCACGTCGCGATTCACACTCGCGGCAAATCCCCAAACACCGCACATTCGGCGGCGAGCCTCGCCACCGTCGCTCTTGACGGTTCCGTGCCCACGACGAGCATCACCGACGGTCGGGTTCACGAAGTCTTCATCACGTACAAGCCCAACATCACCGCTGAGGAGATGTTCTTCGCCATCGAGTCCGGTGAAATCACCGGATTGTCCACCGCCCTCAGCGCGCACACCGCCGACTCCCTCGGCGTCGTCTCCGTCTACCTCGACGACATGTCCTCGCCGCTGATGAGCGTCCCTTTCAACATCGAGAGCATCTTGCGCGACTCCGCCACGAGCGGCAGCGCGTGGGTCGGCTTCACCGCCGCCACGGGAGATCTCTGGCAAGCCGTCGACATCTTGGAGTGGAACATGACCTCGGTCTCGTGACGGCTGCACAGTTGTAACCAACTCGACCCGATTCATTCGCATCCACCGCTTCCCGCACTTCTCGACGCCCGCCCGCGCGTCGATCTCGCGCTCGCTCGACTAAAACACGCGCGAACCGCGCGCGCGCGACGCGAACCTCACGAACCGCGCGCGCGCGACGCGCCAGCGGCGTCCATGACGGACGCCGGCGGTGCCTCGTCAGCGACCGCGGCCGCCAAAAAATCGTCGAGCTCGCCGACGGACGCGTTCGGGTTCGATCAGCTCGCGCGCGCGCTCGAGCCCGAGCGCGACGATGGAAATCGCGAGTACAAGCGGTGTTTGGTGGGCGTCGCGCCCGAGCGATTCGAGGAACTCGTGACGCAGCTCCACTGGCGCTGCCTCGCGGAGGGACAAGGCGAGGCGTTGTACGATTTAGGAGTGGACGACGACGGGACGGCGTTCGGATTGAGCGAACGCGAGATGGAGGAGAGCGTCGCGACGTTGAAACGAATGGCGGAGGCCATCGAGTGCGATGTGTCGGTGGTGTGCGAACGGCGGACGAAGACGGGGAAGCGATGCGCGACGTTTTTGGTGCGTCGACGCCCGTGCTCGAGCGAACACAAAGAGATCAGAATAACTACGTTGGGGAACGTGGATTCCGGGAAATCAACGATTTTAGGCGTGCTCACAAAAGGTGGTTTGGATAACGGTCGAGGGCTGGCGCGCGGGGGCGTGTTTCGACATAAACACGAGCTCGAGAGCGGAAGGACGAGTTCGATTTCGTCGCAAATCATGGGATTCGACGGGGTAGGCAACATAATCAACTACTCCAACCCAGACGTGCGAGAGGCACATCAGTTACGGTGGGAGCAAATCTGCGCGGGGTCGTCGAAAGTCGTGCATTTTAGCGACTTGTGTGGGCACGAAAAGTACTTACGAACGACGATGCATGGCATCGCTGGGTCGCTGCCAGATTTTGCGCTCATGTGCGTCGACGCGAACAGAGGTGGTATCATCGGCATGACGCGAGAACATTTATCAATTATGCTCGGCTTGAAGGTGCCCTTTTTCGTCATCGTCACCAAGGTTGACATGGCGAGCGAAGAGAACAGAGTGGCGACGCTAGACGCTCTTATGAAGATGCTCAAGCGCCCAGGCGTACATAAAACGCCCATCCTCGTGCGCGATGACATCGATGTCATGACATCCGTCAAAAACATCGCCGGCGGCGTGATTACGCCGATATTTCAGGCATCGTGCGTCACGGGACTAGGACTCGATCTGATACGAATGTTCTTGAATCACATTCCAAGCAGGCGGACATTCAAGCCGCTTGAAGGCGACCGCGCACTTGTGCACTTGGATGAATCTTTCAGCGTGCAAGGTATCGGCACAGTTGTGAGCGGCCTCGTCGTGAGCGGAAAAATTACGACGCACGCTTCGATGTTGCTTGGGCCTGATGGCCGCGGCGCGTTCACGCCAGTGCAGGTAAAGAGCATCCAAAATAAGCGCGTGGCGGTCGAAGCGGTCGGTCAAGGGAACACGGCAAGCTTCGCCATTAAACCGAAGAAAGGGCACATTCATAAGGAAGAAATTCGTAAAGGCATGGTTTTGTGCGACGCGAGCGTTCAGCCGCAAGCTACGTGGGTATTCAAGGCAGAAGTCGTCATCTTGGCGCACCCAACCACGCTTCGTGTGAACTATTCGCCAGTGCTACACGCTCTCACCGTGCGACAAGCGGCACGCATCAGCGCAATCGAAGGCAAAGACTTGTTACGCATGGGTGATCGAGCCATGGTGACATTCGAGTGGTGCCACAGGCCTGAGTTTTTGTGCGAAGGGACGCGCATCATTTTCCGCGAAGGACGAACGAAAGGCGTCGGCGTGATTCGAACGATTTGTGCCGACGTACCGCGTACGCCACCGAGGACTTACAAAACCACACACATAGCCACCGTCGAGAGCACGCACGTCGTCGCCGGTGCTTGAGCGTGACACCGAGTACATTACGACTACAACTTCGTCTCGAGCGCTATCCGCCGAGGCTCGCTAAAAACGTCGAGTACGCGTTTTCAATCTCATACAGAAACTCTCTCGTTTCCTCCTCGTCTAGAACCTCCGACGCGCGCATCTCATCTAGTCTCAGAACCCACTTCCTCACGCACTTCGTCCCCTCGAAATCGTTCGGCAACCGACTCACCTTGCACAGCGCCAGCAACAAGTCGCCGAGCGCCGGCGCCACTTGATCCTTCGCCCGCATGTCCAGCTTCACCGTGTCCATCACTCCTATGAAGCAATGCGTCGCGTCCGCCACCGCGCGCGCCTCCGCCCTCCCCTCCGCCTCCGTGCCTCTCGCCGCGCCTCCGTGCTCCGCCGTCGCCGGCACCCCCGCCTCCAGCCTCCGTCTCGCCGCCGGCACCCTCGCCCCGTACGTCTCCAGGAACCGATCGAGATCCGGCACGGAATCCCGCAGCACGCTCCGCAGCGTCTTAAACTTGCTCGTCAGGTCCACGCACGCGCGCTCGTACGCCTTCGCGTCGACGCTCGACCGCACGTACGCGCGCTCGAGCTTCTCGAGCGCGCGCGCGAGCGCGTACAGCGTCGCGAAATCGTCGTACCGCTTGCGCTCGTCCGGCGTGCGCCACAGGCGCACGCCTTCGCCGTCCGCGACGTCGCGCGCGGGCGGCATATCGGCCGCGCCGGCGCCGCGCGGCGTCGCGATGTCGCGTCGCGCGCGCCGGTCGTCACAATTCGACCGCGACCATGAGCGAAGACTTGACCGCGGATTTCGCGCACGCCGTCATGAGCGGCGTCGCGGACGGTGGAAGCGCGAGCGGTGCGCGCGCGCGGCGCGGCGACGGCGACGCGCGACGACGAGGCGACGCGCGCGGCGCGAAGGCGCCGGACGATCTGAAATCGGACGGACGGCGCGGTCGCGCGCATCGGCGACGGCGCGCGGAGACTGACGACGACGACGCCGACGGGCGATGCGTTCGCGACGCAGCGCACGATACCATGGACGGTGGGTCGGTGCACGAGGACGCGGGCGCGCAGGAGGCGCAGATGCAGATGAATTCGTCGTTTCAGAGCATGAGCTCGCTGAGCGCGTCGCAAGATTTCGTGACGAACGCGGGCGAGGAGGACTCAGGGCACGCGGACGGTGGATTGGATGATTTCGGTGATTTCGCGGCGGAACCGGCGGCGGTGGAACAGATGACGGCGGAGGTGGGACAGATGGCGGTGGAGCCCGCGGCGCCGGCGGAACACGCGGCGCCGGCGGAGGAGGAGGCGCCGATCGAACCCGTGGCGGTGATGTCGAACGCCGCGTCCGCGAGCGCGTTGAGTGAATCCGATTTCGCGGCGCCTGAGCAACCGGTGACGGCGGCGGAACCGGCGTTGAACATGTATAACTCGCCGCACTTGCAGGCGTTTCGCGCCGAGCAAGCCAAGCAACTCGCCGAGCGCGAGGAGGCGGAGAAGCGCGAAATCGAACGCATCAAAGAGGAAGCCCAGGCTGAGCTGGAACTCATGGATTCGCAGCGCGCCAAGCAAATCGCGAGCGCCAAGCAGGCGAACCGCGAGCGCCAAACGGCGGAGGAAGAGCTCTTCGCGAACGCCAACGGTTGGGAGGCGGTTTGCAACTACATGTCGGATGAAAATCTCGTCCCCGACTCCCTCACCGACCTCTCCAAGATGCGATCTCTGATTCGCGTGTTAAAGAACGCGCCACCCGTGAAGAGCGCGTAGACGATGCAGAAAAGTAACAACAATAACACCAGCCCGCGTCGTCCCTATGTCGTCCCGCTCGTCTCGCGACTCGAGGAGTCGAGGACGCCCGAACGTCACAACTCGGCCTCCGCGGACGGCTCAGTTCGATCGACGATGTCGCGTGGGACATCGCGCGCGCGCGTTTCGCTCGCGCGCTGCGCGCTCGCGTGCGCGCTCGCGCTCGCGACGTCGACGCGCGCGCGTGGTGAATTCGTCGTGACGACGGACGAAATCGCGCTCGCATCCAGAGCGTCGTCCGCGCCTTTGCGAGGGCTGACGCTCACGGACATGATCGCCAAACACGTCGCGTTCCCGAGAGAGGTGAGGCCGACGCTCGATCGACGCGCGCTCAGGGACTCGGGCGGTCGCGGACGCGCGCGAGACGCGCAACTACGACTGCGACGGACTGACCATCTCTACGCATCAATCGGTCAGGCGCTCGCGAGAAACGTGAGAGACGCGTACGACGGCGACGATGCGTGCTCGTCCCTGGAAGGGCCGACGTGCGCCGCGCTGGGAGCGTCGGACAAACGCGCGACGGACGGCGACGACGCCGACGCGACGGCGCTGAAGGCGACTTCCGTACGGCGATCGCGCGTGTCGCTCGTGCGTTTAGACGACGTGAACGATTTAGTGAAGTATTTCACAAAGCACGCGAATGGTGACGTGCGTGGGGCGCTGTCGATAGCGATGGAGGAAAACGCCGGGGAGCTACGGGAACGGTTGAGCGAACTGACGCAGGCGGCGGCGACGGCGTTCGCGAAAGCGCAAGCGAGTGCGACGACGAGCGATGCAAAGCATGCACAAGATGACGTTTCCGAAGACGCGGGCCCTGCGACATCGCCAATTTCGGGCTTCACCGGCGGCCCGTTCGACGGGTCGTCGAAGTCCGTCCCGGGTTTAGCTAAGCGAATCGCCATCTTCTACAATGCCCGTCCTACGGCGGTGTCGCTTTATTGGGTCGATTTCGACGGTAACGAAGTGCACTACGTCGACGTACATCCACAACACCAAGGCATCGTGAAAACCTTTCAAATGCACATCTGGATCGTTCGCGAGATGGATTCTTCTCGCTTCGTCGCGCAATACACCGTCGGCGACGAAGACACGTCCACGCAATCTTTCACCATTCCCACTTCCTAGACCGCCTCGAGGCGTTTTGTAATTTGCCCATTCTATGTAAATTCAGCGCAGTTTTCGCGTCTCGTTGCCGGTCTTCTCGCGTTCTCCTCGTGGAGCGCTCTGAACCGCGCGTTGTCCCGACGTAACAAGATTCAGAGGATAGAGTGCCTTTCCTCGCGCCGCGCGTCACTTCCCGCACCTTATCACCAATCGCCGCTCTCGGCGACCCATCGAGGGCTTTCAAGCCCATCTGTAGCTCAGCGCGCGCGCGCGCGACCGACGCGCGACGCCGTCGACGCGTTTCATTCGCCGCCCGACGCTGACGTGGAAATTGCTCGCGAACGCTCGACGACGACGCGCGTGAATCATGAGCGGAAACGCGCTCGACGGCGTTCGGCGCGCGCACGAAGAAAAGTTCTTTAAGACGGAACAAGAGCACGAGGTGCGAAGGTACGTGGCGAAGCTGAAGGCGGAGGGGCGGTACGACGCCGCCATGGCGGCGGCGAGCGAACGCGCGGCGAAGCGAACAGTCGGCGCGAGTGCGTTACCGCAGATCATGGCGCACTCGTTGCGGCTGAACGGCGTCGAGGAGGCGAAACACGTCAAGCGCGTGGTAGATCGTGAGTTCATGACGAAGCACCGCTTGGTGACGAATTTGCGATACACGGATGGGTTTCTGCTCGGCGGACGCGTGACGCTCGGGAAGAATAAGTGGGTAGCGGGCACGACGGGGAGTGGAGTCGAGGGAGCGACTATATTCAGCGTACACAAAGCGACGACTCTCATGTCGGAGGTTCCTAAGCAAGCGCTGGACGGGGTGGAATCGCGCGCGGCGAAGTACATGGTTGATAACTCATTCGTGGAAGTCGCGGGCAAGCGAGTCAAGTTGATGCCGGATCCGACGCCAGGACGCGCCATGGCGTGGGGAGGGACGTTGGCCGTTTGGGGCACCTTGGGTTTAACCTTGACGGCGTGCAAATCGCTCGGCATTCACTCCATCGGCGACGTGACGACGGTGATGAAGCGAGTCTTCACGCCGTACGCGGATTCGATTCGGGAATCCATGGCGCCGCTCAAGTCTCGTTTCTCGATGAGCGGCGCGGAAGACTCGCCGAAATTCAAGGATACGAACTTCGCGCACGATATCCGACGCATGTTCGCGTGACGAACGCCTCTTGTTGTTAATCTACCGTCTGAAGATCTTAAAATCAAATCGCGTCTATCATCTTCTATCGCGCGCACGCACTACTCCTCAATGCCCCTAACCTCCAACACCCTCAATCCCGTGAGCTGCGCTCTGTACCCATTCATCCGTCGATAATTCTTCCGCCGCTTCTTCTTGAATATAAGCTTCTTCCCGTCCCGCACGTGCTCCTCGACCAACGCGAGAACCTCCGCCCCCGGCACCGTCGGCCGCCCGATCACCGTTCGCGTCTTGCTCCCCAGCATCAGCACCCGCGGCAACCTCACCACATCGTTCACCTCGACGTCCTTTATCTTGTCCACGAATATCAAGTCGTCCGGAGACACCTTGAACTGATGCGACCGCACCTCGACGACGCCGAAGACGTCTTTAGGGCGCACCTCGACGCCGCGCTCGGCGTCGATCGCCGGCGCGTCCTCGCGCGGCACGAGAACGATGGATTCCGGCACGGCGTCCACGGCGGGGGTAACGCCGCCGTTGATCGCGAGTCCGCTCGCGAACGCGCGCGCGAGCGGCGGCGACGGCGACGGCGACGACGACGACGGGGCGAACGCGGCGACGGCGCGCGCGAACGACGTCGACGGCGCGGTCGCGGCGCGCGCGGTGCGCGCGGTCGCGGCGGACGCCGCGAGAGAGAACGCGCGACGCGCGACGTGGCGAGACATCGCCGAGCGGTCGAGCGAGGGACGACGACGGGTCGAGGTCGCCGCGCTGCTAGGAGTGACGCGACGCGGCGACGCGAGACGCCGCCGAAGAAGTCGCCGAAGGATTGGTCGGGCGATGGGACGATGTCGATTACAGCGGTTACAGCGGTGCAAGGTGCATAAATAACTAGTTGCGTCAGGCGATGTCCTCCACCTCCGCCAAGGCTTCGGCCATGTGATGGTGGAGTTGCGCGAGTTCGCGCTCGAGGACGTCCATGTCGCCGCGAAGGTCGCGCGCGAGCGGCGAGGGAGGAGAAGACACGCGCGGCGACGGTGCGTCGGCTCTCAAGTCGCGATGTTCGACGTCTTCGCGCTGTTCGCGCACCATCTCTATCGCGCGTGACGTGGCTTCCGTCGCCACGCGGATGTCGTCGTCGTGACGCGCGGCCTGCGCCTGAATTTCTCTTCTCGCCGAAGCCAATTCTCGCTCTAAGATGACCCTCTCCTTCTCGGCGGTGCGGATGATTTCGTGCGCGTCATCGAGCTCGCGTTCTAAAATCTCCACCTGCGCCTTTGCTCGTTCTATTTCCGCGACGCTCCAGGACGACGCGATGGTTTCGCGCGGCTCCGGCGCGTTGTCGTCCTCCTCCATCGCCAAGCTATCCCTCAGCGCAATCGCCTCGGTCAGTGCGCTCAACTCGGTGATCACCGCACTGACGGCTGAACCACCCAGAGCGCGCCCGCTCGGCGCCGTCGGCGCGAACGAACGCAGCGCATCCAACGCCATCTTGAGCGTCGACACTGACCGTCGCCTTTGCCTTGATTCTCGCTCCAAAGTCTTCGTCAACTTCTTCTTCAGAGCCCGAATCTGTCGCTTGCGCTCGTCGTCATCCCCGTCTTTCGTCTCCTTTAACTTATCGTGCGAATATCTCAACGCCGCGTGCTCGCGCTTCAACTTGACGCACTCTCCCGAGAGCTCCTCAAATTTTCCCTCCGCCCTCTCGCGTCGACGCTTCTCCTTCGTCAACTCCTCTCGAAAGCACGCCGCCTCCTTAGACAACGCACGAAGCTTCGCGCTCGACGTCGTCGCGCCGCGCGAGCCCCCACCGTCGCGTCTCGACGTTTCCGCGCGCGCGTGCGCGCGCGGCGGTCGCTTCGCGCTCGGCGTCGGCTCGCCGTCCGAGCTCGACGCGTCTGAGTACCCCCCCACGTGCGCGCCGAACGGTCGACGCGACGCACCGACGCCGTGCTCGCGCGCGCCGCCGCCCGCGCCGCCGCGCGCGCCTTCCGCGCGCGTCGGCGTCGTCATTCTCGCGCGAATGCGCTCAACGGTCCGTTTCCCTCTCGTCCGAAATCCTGCCCGCTCGCGCGCGTCCTCCTCCGCGAGCGCCCATATCCACGACGATCGCACGACGACGTCGTCGACCTCGCGCATGGCGACCGGCGCGCGCGATCGACGCGCGATCGCGCCGGTCCGTCCGCGGACGCGCCGGTCTGCCGTCGTCACTCGTTCGCGCGTCGTCGTCGGCGCCGCGCGTCGCGACGCCTCGGCGCGTCGATCGAGCGCGGCGCGCGCGCGATGGCGCCGTACGTCCCCACCGGACGCAAGCGCGGGCGACCGCGCGATCCGAACAAGCAGCGACCGCGAAAGCCGGGGCCGCCGCCCGCCGCGCTCAGGGTGCGCGCGCGCGACGACGACGATGACGACGACGCGACGCGACGGCGACGACGATGGAGAAAGACTGACGATGGCGCGCCGACGCGAACGCCGCGAGCAGGTGCGACGGAACCCGATATTCGAAGAGATGCGACAGCAGATGGACGCGGTGGTGGCGGCGGTGCACCCGAGGCGCGAGCGCGACGGCGAGGAAAGAAAGAAACGAACGAAAGAGACGCTGGCGGATCGAGTGGAGAAGGCGGTGGCGATATCGATGACGGAGGAGGAGAAGGCGAACATCGAACGCGAGCGGAGGGAGGCGGCGATGTATTGGCCGGTGTGTTTGAATCCGAAACTGAAACCGAAGGGGAGCGAGGTGAGCGAGGATCGTAAGACGTTTACGAGCTCGAAGGGGTATCGCACGTGCGCGGCGTCGCACGGAGTTCGATGCGGGGCGTTTTATTATGAGATTACGATTGCGTATTTGGGGGAGAGTGGACACGCCAGGGTGGGGTGGAAGTCGAAGAAGGGCGAGGCGAACGCGCCCGTCGGAGTCGACAAGTTTGGGTACGGGTACAGGGACGTGGGTGGAGAAAAGGTGCACGAAGCGACGCTGGCGCCGTACGGCGAGCCTTTTAAAGAGGGTGATGTCATTGGGTGTTACATATTCGTCGAGGAGATGAACATAAAAAAACTCAAGAAGGAAGAAAGCGGCGACGTCCCCGAGCCCGCTAATGCGAGTTTTGTCGCCTTCTCGCGAAACGGGACGTTTCAAGGCAAGGCGTACGTCGGTCTGAACGACGACGACGGCGCGTACTTTCCCGCGGGTTCACTCTTTACCGCTCCGGACGTGGAGCCGGCGAAGTTGGTGTTTAATTTCGGGCCAGATTTCAAGCATCCACCGGACGCCGAGGCGTGGGACGTCCCCGCGCCGCGACCGATGAGCGATTTGGACCCACCCCGACCGACGCCTGAAATTAAACTCGAACCATCGCCAGAGGAGCCCGTGATGGCTGTCGAAGCGCCGATCGCTGAAGAAGAGACGCACGCCGCCACTAGCACGTAGCTGTACATAATTATTGTTTTGAGGCATGAAATCTAAAATCACAACGTTACAAACATCTCCTCGACGCCATCACGCCGGTACCTTCAACCGCGCCGACTTGACTTGTTTCAGCTGTCTCTTCATCTTCTTTCGCGCCTTTGAATCGTTTTGAAACGTCTGCGCCGCCAGCTGTCGAGGAGTCGGCGCGCCTTTCGGCCTTCGTCCCTTCTTCGTCACGCCGCCGCCCTTTTTCGTTTTCAAAAATATATCCGCCTTGCCGACCGCGTTCATCCCCCAAGCCACCGCCTCGTCGTTTCTTCTCGCCGCGTCCTCGGCCCGCGCCAGCGTCTCGGCGTCGACGACGACGTCTCGACCACTCCGCGCGCCGTTCGCGTCGTCCGTCTCCATGGTCATGTTCTGATGCGCCCGCGAGTTCACCACGGGCACCTTCGGCGCCGCCATCGCGCGCGCCATCGCGGCTTGCTTCGCGTCGAACTTTGCGCGATCGTCGTCGGTTTCGTTGAGCGCGTGCAGGCGCGAGGCGCGGACTTCGCGCTTACACGCGGCGCGCGCCGACTTTCCCATGGCGGCGGCGGCGGCGGCGCGGCGACGACGACGACGACTCGAGCGCGACGCGCGCGGTGCGGCGGACGCGAGCGCGGCGGTCGACCGCGGTTCGTTCGCGCGGACGCGGCGTTCGAGCTCGCGAGCGCGTCGGCGAACGACGAAGACTGCGGCGCGCAACGCCGCCGCCGCAAGGGACGCGCGCCGGGCGCCGAGCGGAGTTTCGTGACTCGTGCGAGCGCCGTTCGCGCGTCTACGCGTGCAATCTATCATGTATTCCTAACGTATTCCTATTCTACGTCGAAGCGAACAGCGCGTTGACGAAATCGCGACGCGCGTCGTCGCCGTCGTCGACGACGTACGAGGCGTCGATGTCTTCGGCGAGGCGAAGCCACGCGGACGTCTTCGCGAGGGACTTCAACGACGCGTCGATGATTTGTGCACGATACGCACACGTACGCGTCGCTCCATTGGCGTCGATGAATGTAGCGAACCGTACGAAGTCGTCGCCGCTCGAGTCGATATCCGAAACATTGACATCAAATGTCACGGTGAAGAGCACGCTGCAATCTTTCGCCATTTGACTGAGCACGAATAAGCGTAAGCGCTCGAGCAAATCGTCCGATACCTCACCAGCGCGTTGACACGCGGCACTCAGCCGCTCGACCGATTCGTGGACGTCGCGATATGTCTTCACGGCGTCATCCCCGCCTCGTAATTGGTGGTGAAATATAAACTCGAACACGTCTCTCGCGTCCATGACGAGATTTGGGAGTACGCGCGAGAGCGTGGACACGACATCTGCGTCGGCGGTTACACCTCGCGCGTCGACGAGCACGCGTGCACCACGCGTGACTCGCAGGTTGTTCTGTGGACGCGCCATCAACGCTTCGCACGCGCGGCGAACATCCGCGTCTCCACCCAATAAATCCACCGGAACGTACGAGCTCGCCGACGTGCGCTCGCCGCGCGCCACTTTCAACCGCTGATGCGCCGGAAATCTCCACGCGCGTTTCCCATCGATGATCGCCCCGACGAAAGACTTCGGTTTGATCTCGATCACCCACGCGTTCTCGGCGTCGTCCTCAAAGACGTGGCTCGTCTCCGCCGCGACCTCCGACAGTTGCCCGAACGCCTCCGCCGCGTTCGCGACGCGTCCATCGCGACCTTCCGCCCTCGCCGCCTCGCGCGCCGCATCGCGCGTCATCTTTAGCGCCAACATATTCAAAGCGTCGCCGTCGACGCGCGCGACCGCCCGATCGTCCCGCCATCCCGCGCGTCCCGACGTCGTCGGCGCGTCGGCGAAGAACGCGTCCCGCGCCGCCGCGTCGAGCGTCGTCCACGACGCCTCATCGCGATCGACGCCCCACACGAGCGCGTCCACGGCGTGACACCGCCACGCGCGATCGCCGCGGCCGCCCGCGGGCGTCTTCAACAGGCGCAGCAGCGCGCCGCGAAGCTCGGGACGCGGGCCGGTGTAACGAAACACGACGTGCGCGTTGCCCTCGCGCGCGTAGGCGTAGTGCGCGACGTCGTCCGCCGTGACTCGAATCTCGGCGGCGGACGTCGAGGCGCGCGCGCGCGCGTCGCGCATCGCGCGAGGAGGCGCGCAGTGGCGTCGAGTGGGCGCGGGCTCGGAATACAGTTACAGGTTGGCTGCGCGTCGCGTCACGAAGCGCGCATCGCGTCCAGGCGCTCGAATATGTTTCTGGGCGCGCCGTCGATGAGTCTGGCAGTGCCGCAGGAGGATCGCGTCGGGCGCTCGGCGCCGTCTTCGCGATGCGCCAGCCAAGATTTCGCGATGCAGTTGAACGCGTTCGGCGTTTCGTGCGCCGGGCAGTGTCCGCTGGGCGTGAGCTCGTAATAATCGGCGCGAGGGATCGCGCGCTTTAATCGTTGTCCCCAGAGCGGCACGACCCATGGGTCGTCTTTTCCATACACCATGGCCACCGGGAGATCGGCGGGAATTCGATTCAACATTTCGTCGAAGCTCAACGCGGCTTTCGGCGACCACACGACGGAGCAAAACGTGCTCAGCGCGTGAACGTTATCGGTAGGCTCGATGATTTGACGAACAAGCGCGTCGTCGATTCGCGCGGGGTTGGCGTAGACGAGTGAAAGTAATCCTCGCACGTTCGCCGCGCTTCGAAAGCTTTCCCAATACGCTTTAATCGGCGTGCGAATCCACTTCGGCGCCGGCAGCGCGCCTCGCCAAGGCGCGATTTTATTTCCCCAACCGTCGCTCGGCACGAACGCCCAAAACGGCGTCGCGTTCACTAAAATTAACCCTTTCGTCAGCTCGGGGGCCATCGCCGCGACGTACGTCGCCACGAATCCACCGAGCGAGTTTCCCGTCAAGTACGCTCGCTCTCCCACCACCTCTCGCAAGAAATACTCCACCTGCTCCCGCCACGCGTCGACCGAGTACTGAAACCCCTCCACGTCGCCGTCCTCGCTCGGCCAGCTCCGTCCCTGTCCGACGAAATCCAGCGCCCACACGCACGTGTCGTCGCCGAGCGCGCCTCGCGCCAACTGCGCGTCGTAGTGAAACGACCCCACGCCGAATCCCGGCAGGAGCACGACGTGCTTCCTCGCGCCGTCTCGCGCGCTCGCGCGTTCGTATCGCACGTCGTGTCCGCGCCACGCGTACCGTCCATCGACGCGCGCTTCGTCCGTCGTCGTCGTCGTCGTCGTTCCGGCGCCGTCTCGAGCGAAATCATCCATCGTCGCGCGCGCGCGCGCCGCCCGTCGCGCGCGTCCGCGCGTCGCGCGCGCGCGCGACGTCGCGCGCGGCGTCGTCGCCGCCGGCGCGCGCGTCGTCGTCGTCGCCATCGCGCGCGCGCGTGTGCGTCCGCGGTCGACGCGCGGCGATCGCGACTTCGCGACGCGGCGACGCGACGCGACGCGCGCGACATGGGCGGCGAGGAGTCCAAGCCCGCGACCGCGGACGCGACGGCGGACGCGATCGCGGACGCGACGACGACGACGGCGCGCGCGAGCGACGCGACGACGGCGCGCGCGAGCGACGCGAAGGATGCGGCGGCGGACGCGGCGGAGCGCGTCGAAACCTTGACGATCGCGGCGCGCGCGAAGCGGGCGACGCAGATCGCGGCGCGCGCGGACGTGGACGTCGCGTTCCGACCGTTCGGGGCGCCGCTGGCGTTTCTGGCGGCGTGCGCGAAGATTGGGGTGCGAGCGACGTGCGGCGAGCAGGTCAAGACGGCGCCGGCGGAGGCGCGGACGACGACGAGGGATGGGAAAGTGGACGTCTCGGGCGCGATCGACGCGCTGGAGGCGTTGGAGGACGCGTGTGAGGGAACGGGGTTGCTCGGCACGGGACCGGCGGCGCGGGAGGAGGTGTTTGAGTGGCTGGCGAGATGCCGACGCTTGGCGCCCGGGGGCGGGTTCGAGAAGCAGTGCGAGGGCGTGAACGAATACCTCGCCACGCGGACGTATCTCGTCGGGCACGACGTGACGCTCGCGGATTTGGCGCTCTGGGCGGAGTTTACGACGAATCGACAGTGGACGGTGGTGGAGAAGAAAGGAAAGTGCGTGAACCTCGCGAGATGGTTGGCTACGATGAACGCGGACGCCGAAACGCAAGCCGTCGTGGCGGCGGTAAACGCGGGAAATCCGATTCTGAGCAAGAAGGCGACGACGGTGTCGGATACCGGAAAGGTTGTCGGTGCGAAGACATCGGGTTCGTTCGAGGTCGATCTTCCCGGAGCGGAAGAAGGGAAAGTCGTCACGAGATTTCCCCCGGAACCGAGCGGAATTTTGCACATTGGCCACGCCAAGGCGGCGCTGCTCAACCATTACTTCGCTCGACGATACAACGGCAAGCTCATCGTTCGTTTCGACGACACGAACCCGGACAAAGAGAACGTCGACTTTGTCGATGGTATCATGCGCGACATCGCGACTTTGGGTCTGGATCCGGACGTCGTCACGTACACGTCAGACTCCTTCGACGCCATTCTCGAGATGGGCGAAAAACTCATCAAGGAGGGCAAGATGTACATCGACACCACGGACGTCGACACCATGCGCACGGAGCGCATGCAGAAGATCGAGTCTAAGTGCAGAAGCCAGAGCGTCGAGGAAAACTTGCGACTTTGGAAGGAGATGAAGGCGGGCTCCAAGGAGGGCGCGGAGTGCGCCGCGCGCTTCAAAATCGACATGTCCAGCAACAATGGCTGCATGCGCGATCCCGTCGCTTTCAGATGCAACGTCGAAACCCCGCATCACCGTACGGGAACGAAGTATAAGGTCTACCCGACCTATGACTGCGCGTGCCCTTTCGTCGACGCCCACGAAGGCGTGACGCACGCGCTTCGCACCTCAGAGTACGCCGATCGCGAAGATCAGTACAAGTGGATTCAAGAAGCGATGGGCGTGCGCAAGGTGCACATTTGGGAATATAGTCGATTGAACTTAGAGTACACCACGCTGTCCAAGCGTAAGCTTCAGTGGTTTGTCGATAACAAGCACGCGACTGGATGGGACGATCCGCGCTTCCCGACGGTGCAAGGCGTCGTCCGTCGAGGTATGCAAGTCGAAGCACTCAAGGAGTTCATGCTTTCGCAGGGTGCGAGTAAGAACAACAACTTGATGGAGTGGACAAAAATTTGGGCCATGAATAAGAAGATCATCGATCCGATCGCCCCGCGCCACGTGTGCATCGACGACGCCGACGCCGTCGTCGTCAAGGTGCTCAACGGACCCGAGGGAGAAGAATGGTTCACGACTCCGAAACACAAAAAGAACCCAGATTTGGGCATCAAGGTCGTGTTGCGCATGAACGAAGTCATCATCGAGCAAGCCGATGCGCGCGCTATTAGCGAGGGCGAGGAGTGCACGTTGATGGGCTGGGGCAACGCGTTTTTCAAAAACATCGTCAAGGAGGGCGACGTCGTAAAATCCATGGATTGCGAAATCAATCCGGATGGCGACGTGAAGACGACCAAGTTAAAGATGACGTGGTTGGCGAACTGGAACGAGCTTGTGCCGGTCGAGTTGAAGGACTACGACTACATGATCACGAAGAAGAAACCAGAGGAGTCTGACGAGTTCAAGGACATCGTCAACCCGACCACCGAGGTCGTCACGATGGCGAAGGGTGATGGGAACTTGCGCGCTTACAACAGAGGCACCGTCATTCAAATCGAACGCAAGGGCTATTATGTCGTCGATCGCGTGTACGTGAACATGGACACGCCCATGATTTTGCTCAGCATTCCGGACGGCAAGAAGGCGTCGTGGGGGGTCTCGGCGAAGTAGGCGGCTTACTTTTACGGCACGTTAATACGAATTTCTTCCATACATTGACACACATCGCTAGCTAACGCGCGCTCGCCAATCACGCCCCGAGTTGCGTTTTCAACTCCCCGGATTCGTGCATCGAGTTCACGATGTCGTGCCCGCCGAGGAGCTCGCCGTCGACGAACAATTGCGGAATCGTGGGCCAATCCGAAAAGTCCTTGATGACGAACAATAAGTTGGGGTTATAATAATCATCCAACACGTTCACCGTGTCGTAATCCACCATGAGCTCGTTTAAGACGTTAATCATGCGATGTGAAAACCCGCAATCCGGTTCTTCGCGCGTTCCCTTTATGAACGCAACAATCTTATGTTCGCGCACGCACGTCCCGATCGCCTCCTTCAGCGCGTCCGCGGACATTTGTGGATTCTTCCCATCGCTCAATCGCAGGCACGCCTTGCTCGGCCGCGCCCGTCGCTCGCTAAACAGTTTATTCCCCGGCGCGTTCCCCGGCGGCAACCCGCCCGCCGTCGTCACGTGTTCCATCACCCACGTCTTCCACGCCGCCTGTAAATCCGCCTTGCTCGCGTCCGGCAGCGACATGCACTTCACCGCGTAACAGTACTGCGGCATCTCAAACGCGTGCACCTTCACGCTCGCGTTCACCTTGCGCGACAGTCCGACGTACTGCAGCGCGTCTCGCTCGTCGTACACCGCGTACACCCCCGCCGTCGCCGGTATCCGCGCGTCCGCGTGTCCATCGTTCGCCACGCGCACCGTCTCCGCGTCCGCCAGCTTCACCGCCGTCGCCGCGTCGAACGTCGTCGCCGACGTCGACGTCGTCGTCGTCGCGTCGTC
>JACLAB010007949.1_pt1 | contig 21655 bp, 18 predicted proteins | sample 8027921 | NCBI WGS metagenome assembly JACLAB01 (sample SAMN15725117, study PRJNA655200) | protist metagenome | isolation source: fluorescence activated cell sorting (FACS) single amplified genomes of... | place: USA: West Boothbay Harbor, Gulf of Maine | collected 2000-07-19
AATCTCCGCTTTCAAAGTTTTGATAATCAGCGGTAATTACTATACTGGTTTCCCCTGTTTTAGGATCGGTAGCACCAAAGTCATATAACATAGTTTGTCTGCTTGGTGTAACACGTACAACTTTAGCAGAACCGCCTCGGGCCTTAGCTAAACTAATAATTCTATTATAAGTAACAAGAGTTCCTGATATATTTACAATAACAGGAATAACAATACTAGCTGCGTCTGGATTAGAGTCCCCAGCGTCAGCAAAACCTGTATTGGAGCCTGCAATATCTGATACAGCAAGCCTTCCTTGGCTATTAACACTTGATACTGTAGTAGTTAAGCCTGCTACGTTTGAGATAGATCCAACAGCGTATTGATTAGTGCCAGGAGAAGTCCCGGTAACGTAGGTGTATTGTGTAGTACCTGCGTAAACTGAAATATCTGAAGAAAAAGTAGAAAGGTCTGCAATGGCACCATCGGTGCCTGCAGTGAATGTATGAGATTCGTTAGTGAAGACGATAGTTGCGCCTGTAACACCATCAACGAGATCCGCAATAGTAATGTTACCTGTAATTGTAGGCATTATGTTCTCCTATGTATATGTTAATTCGCAAGTAAAGGCATCTTCACCTTGGTCTGCAATATCTGTTGCGTCAATAAGTAAAGCACGGGAGGTCGGGCCAGTGTCCGCCCTTTGTACTGTACTTGAGGTGAAGTTGGCGCTACCGTTTTTACGCCATACGTAGGTGTATTCTGAGTGGGCAGCATAATTCCTTGCTAAGTTATCGATATATAAAGTAGCAACCAAGGCCTTTACACTGCCTGCATTATTCCTGAAGTTAGTTGCTGTATTAGGCCAACCAGAAGGGTCTGTTCCTACTGCTCCTGGTGTAACACAGTTTATTCCAATTGTGTGAGTCTCACTTACTTTAGACTTTTCCCACAGTGTACCTGTAAATATCCAAATACTGTCGCTATCATGAGAATATATAATATCTCCTAAAGCTCCAGTTTCATCAGGTGCAGGGTCTAAGTCTCTTACATATAAAGAGGTGTTGCCCCCTAGTTGAGATATAATACTGTTAAGAGCATCTCGGGTAGCTTTATCTCTAATGCTACTGGGGATAAATATATTAGCCATTAACGTTTACCTCCAGTAGAGACCTCTACATCAAACCCAGTTATTTTAGGGTTGATAGTGCTATTCATTGATAGCTCAATATCGTAGTACCTACCATTTAAGCGGTAGTCTTCTTTATGTTTAGTGCTGGGATTAAATGTTCTAGAAGAACTATCTGAGCTAGAAACTGCTAGTTGATCACTGTCTTTTACTACCGAGTTTGCCATAACAGAGTTTTTAGATACTACTGCGCATCTGAAACTCGCCTCTCCTTTAGGGTATACTGAAGATATCTTCTTAGTTACTGTTTCATCACCTAAGTTGTTATCTAAAAATTGTACCCAACCTGAGCCTACATAAGTACCACCTGCCCGTTCATCTCCTAGTTGAAATATCCCTGCTTTACCCCAAGCAAAAATAAGGACCTTACCATTAAGTTCACTTTCAGTTATATTTCTAACTCCGTCAGTGCCTACTGTAGGTAAATCTCTTTTGTACCAGGTATTGTTTTTATAATTGTAACAAAAGGCTTTGTCACAGCCAGTAGTATCTCCAGTACGATTAACCGAACTATAACACACCCATACTTCTTTGTCTGATGCATGATGAAAAACAAAGGCTCTATCTCTTGCAACAGGGTCTACGTCTGTGTATAAAGACCCTTCAATACGGCCCCTAGAAATATTTTCTTTATTAGGTCCACCATCATGTAAGTATATTCCGTAGTTACCCACTACAAAGTGTCTGCCATTACCAATGTCTGCAAAGCAACCTGGACTATATAATCCATCATCATCAAAAAGAAGCCTACCAACTAAATAGAGAGGGTTTCCTGAGTCTTGATACTGTAAAACGGCATCCTCTTTATATACAATTAAATACTCACCTAGTTCAGCGGCATCAAGTATTTCTCCAACTGACTCAGTAACAATATCATCTCCTGCAGAGTTTGTTGATCTTGCCACAAAATCAATTCCACTTAGAGTACCTAAAGCAGTGATTGGTGTAGACCAGATTAAAGAAACATTACCTAAATTTTCTGAACCAGTATAAGAACCGTCGCCATTTAGTGCAATAATACGATTGTTGTAGGTTAATAACCTTTGAGCAGTAGTGCCTGCAATCCATCCAGTTAAGGGGAAAGCTGCATAATTATTTAACTGCCCAGTAAGGCTTGAATCATTGTCAATATCTATTTGAGTTATTCTACGTAATTCTCGAGGGGCAGAAGCCCCGTCATTTGCTATAACAATATCATTAAACGAGAACAAGTCAATGTTAAACCTAGCGTTATCGTCTAAAGGAGTGACTGCAGTAGACCCTGTTATGGATGTAGATCCTGAGTCAGTTATATCTTCTACTATCTGGAAAGTTAAGTCCAATCCATCAGAGTCTGTCTCATAGAGATAAACAAAGTTAAGTGTATCTTCTCCCGTAGGAGTCCACTGAGTCATAGCGTAAATGTTTCTAGGGTTGGCACCAGTATTAACTGCTTGCCCACCTCCAATATTATTAGCATTATCTGTTCTGGTCATATCGAAAACACCTTGAAGGGAGCCATCGAAAGGCCGCATATTAAGCCCTCTAGCGAAGGTATTAAGGCTTTGCTTTTGAGCAGGGGTATCTGAGTTTAAGCCCCCAATACCTACCTCCCCTAATTCTATTCTGGGCATATTATTCTTCCTCCAAGTTAATTCCTAGTTGTTTATATTTTCTGCGAGCACAACGTAATCTAAAAGCCCTAAGCCTTGCATTAACTTTTCTTTTTCTTTTCCAAGGCTTAGGTTTTGTTGTTTCCAGGTCATTAGATCTCGCAACCACCCGCTGTGCAAGCGAGGGTCTGCGCACCTTCTGTATTGTCTTCCTGCTCATATATTGAGAGTTCATTCCAGTTGATTGACGATGGAAATTCTGAGAGTGCTGCATTATATTCCTTTTCAGAAACAGGCTGATAAGGTGCTTGCTCATACGAATGCTCGGAGTAAGGCAAGAACGATACACCTGTAAGGTGATCGAAATTATCATATACCCAGGCTCCCACTTCTAACCACTCATCTTCTTTCACATACACAGTAATAGATACAGAGTGTTCTGCCCAGTTCTGTTTTAATTTCAACCATAATTTCAATTGCTCAATAGCACTAAGATCATCTGCCATAATAGAGCCTTGTGGGCTTGCAATGGGGAAAGAGAATACAGTAGTACTATCTGGTTTCATAAAACAAGGTTCACTAGGAACCCCTGAAGTTTTCATAAAGTCAGTAAGAGGATCTTTGTTATCTCCACGTACTGTTCTAATGTAGTGTTTAGCAAAGCGACCATGAATACCGGAAGAACTGTTAACCAGTTGACTTACAGTACCCGAAGGTTTAATTGTAGTAATAGCTGTTGAGGCAGGAATGTTAAGCTTGTGTGCCCACTCTTCGTTAATCTCTACAGCGTAATCACGTAGTTCTTTAATTTGATCTTCAGTAGCATTAATAATAGCAGGACAATCACATACACCAGTAAGGGATACCCCCAACAAACGTTCTTCTTCTGTATTTGTTTTCCAAATACTACGAAGGTAAGGGAAGTTAGTTAAGGTAGATTGTAGTGTGCCAAGAATAGTTGCTACCCGAATTTTATTTTTAATTGTATCAAGAGTATCTTCTGATCGAAGTACTACCTCTGTTAGGTTACAGAACTGATTTGATCTGAGGGCAATCTCTGCACACGGGTTAGTCCCATGAATTTTATCAGAGTCCCTACGATCGGGAGCACTCTTTTGTGCACCATAACGACTGTAAATACCTCGTTCACCTGACTTAGATTCAATAAGCGCTGTCCACTCTTTAATGAATGTAAGTGAATCAGGTTTCTGTAGGTATACAGCAGAGTTATTAGCAAGAGCACGATGAGAACTTCCTTCCCACCATTGCCCTGACTTAGCGTTCTGCATCGAGTGGTCACCAAGATCACTTAAAGATATCATGGCAGATCTACGTACACCACCTACCACTACAATCTCACCAATCTTACACATAAGATCGTGACACTCCAGTGGAGTTAGTTTACGTCCTGCTGCCTTCTTGAATAAATTCGTAGTAAACTCAAGTAGTTCTTTAAGTGGCTCGGGACCACTCGCACGTCCTCCCATTGTCTTTAACTTAGCACCCGCTGGTCTAACTTTAGAGTAATCAAAAGAATGTACTCTTCCCAGATAGAGGTCAGCAATATGTTTACGAAGTGCTTTAGACCACCCTTCTTTAGAGTCCTCAATAGAGATTACTCTGCCAGAAAGTTCAAAGTGATCATTAACAATGGGTAGTTTATTAACATCAATAGCTTCCACAGAAAAGCCAACACCCGTACCACACATAAGGATATACATAGCCTCATCAAATGCACGGGAAGTATCCACCTTAAGGTAAGAACAGTTATAACCTGTAATGTTATTGCGTTCAAGAGCAGGGCCACTAGCCCACATAGCTCTCATGGATGGCATGGTACCTAGAGAAGAAATAGAAGAAGTTAACTCCTTGTATAGCTTATCACTAATCATACCCTTCCAAGTAGACATATAACGATTAACTGTTTCATCCCAAGTTTCTCTACGTTGTTCTGTTTCTAACCAACGAGAGTAACGAGAAAGGTGAATAAATGTTTGGTAGTCTGTGGTCATCTGTGTTTCTCCTTAGATAACTAAGTTATACCTGTGTTTCCTTAAGTATAACTTATATAATATATAATAGTAGGGAAGGAGGGTTTCTCCTTTTAATAAGGGACTATACCTCTTCTGCTTCAGGAACCTCTAAATCTTCCTCCAGCATTTTAGCAAAGGTATCTCGACCAACTTGTAATTGGTCTAGGTTAAATCTAGTAGAGCCAATCTTACGGTCTAAGTCAGATAGGTGGCTAATTAGCATCTTTTGCTTATCAGTAAGTTGGTCTGCAGTGTATTCTTTGTCGTTAATAGTAATGGATTGTGTTTGTTTCTTTTCCATTTTATTCTCCTTTAAGTTATTAGTTGGGCAGGGCCATTACAGCCCCGCTGTTGTTTTTAGCTGGCAGTATAAACCGACATATCTACATTGGTAGGGGCGTACTCAGTAAGAACTGTGTCCTCTATTTTGACTATAACATTAACCCGCAAGAAAACTGCGTATGATGCACGATGTTGAGCAACTTTTGCAGTCACCTCAGAAGAAGTCAAACCAAAGTCCATATCTGGGTGCTTAACAGACGCGACACTATAAAATTTTGTTGTGTCTAGATTGTCTATCTCGCTGTCTGTTAATGTATCCACTGGGACTAACCAGCCAGTAGCAGCGCTCCCAGAAAGCTCTTTAACAACTACCCAATCGGTAGGGTTGTTATCGAGTCGTGACTTTGTGTTCAAAACTGCGGCATTGGCTAAGGCCTCAGTTTCGTAATCAGTCCCACAATATTGCCAAATTGTAGCCATTTAATTTCCTCCGCTCCAAAGAGATTGATTTCTGACATAATTAACATTGATAACTGCCTTGAAGTCAGTATTGGTTGGCGTGAAGCCCGCATGTTCTGTATCTGCCGTAAACTCCACATACCTATTTTCCAACGGCTCGACCTTGGTGCCATCTCTGAACTCAGTGTATCCGTTGTTTTTGTTTAGGTATAGGATTCCAGTGTAACTGTAACCTGGTATTCTTAACCCTTCTCTTATGTCTACATGAAATCCGCCACACTTGTGATCTTCTGTTCTGAAATTCAAATTTGCCTTAATTCTTTGCCATGACAATACATCTAACTTATCTAGAAACGGCTGCATGATGGGATGAAGGTTGTTATAGTCCATAGGATTCATACACATTTGAGCATTGTAAGTGTCGTTTGTGCTCAAAATTCTAGACAACCTCCACGCGTCCATTTCATTAGATAGTAGAGTGTCCCTTATGAGATCAAAAGCAAATTGCGGTAAGAAATTGTCGTGAATTTTCATTAAGAACTCCCGTATATGGTGCCGTTATTTGCGCCAAGTGTATATGATCCTGTGATAGCCGCACCAGCAGCGCCACCACCTTGAGGACTTCGGCCAGCACCATTGTTGCCAGCCGCGCCCCAGTTGCCACCTATGCCGCCACGCACGTTAATTCCACCGCCAGTTGCGCTAGTCCCGGATGTATTGTTAAATGGTTGTCTACCTCCACCAGAAGCCGCGCCGTATGCACCGCCGCCATCTTGACTTTGAAGGCCACCGCCACCACCGCCGCCACCTCCGCCAGTTGAACCAGTAGCGTATGGATGTGTAAAAGTTGCGTTTGCGCCTAGGTTACCAATAGAGCCACCTGCACCGGATCCATATCCGCTACCGTTGCCGCCGCCAGAGCCACCGCCGCCGCGGGCTTGGTCATTATCAGTCCAGTCCTTAGCGCCACCACCACCACCACCACCGCCAGCAATAATTCCAGAAGAGTTGTTAATGAGTGTTACGCCTGATGCAGTGATGTTTAACGCAGGTCCAGCAGAGCCGCCACCATAGTTTGACCCATTACCACCTTTCCCAATAATGTAACCACTGTTTCTTATCGTGCAGTTTGCTACATTAGCGAGTAAGCCGGGGTTTGCTGTGCTGTTAGCCCACAAGTAAACACCTGAGTTTACAGTGACATCAACAGCATCCGAGCCGTTCCACCCAGCCGTTGTTGCCAGTGTGGACAGGTTAGCCTCTTGCGTGTTAGAAGATATTGTAAAGGTGAACGCATTAGCCTTCCCATAGCCGTCAGCCATTTCTATCTCGCCTGACGCAATACCAAACAACCCACGAACAGCCGAGCCGCCCATGTCAATCTGAGCCGTACCACTGTTTCCAAGCTCCACATTAACGTCATTGAGTGATATTTGACCTGATGTTTGTAATGCCATATTACTGCCCTCTCAACTCTTCTATCTCTGCTTTCAGCTCTTTGATAGCCTGCACCAGAAGGGGAACCATCTTAGCGTAATCAACGGTTAAGTAGTTTTCACCAGACTTAGAGAAGGTCTCTCCCGTTTCGGGATTATCCTCCATGTCGAATGGCGCTAAAGTAACAGCTTCTGGTAATACTTTTTGAACACCTTGAGCAGATAAGGCAACCTGTTTCTTATCATTATTATACCCAAAACTTTTAGCTAGATCATTTTCAACATAGTAGAAAGCATCAAGTGATTTGACCTTTTCTACTGCATTTTCAATAACACCAACCTTAGTCTTTAGGCGTTCGTCTGAGTAGTATGCTATTACGTTGCCAGTGCTTCTAAGTTCTACAGATGCCGCAACAGCACTGTTATTTACCGTAAGACGTGTTGATCCACCTGTAACGACACGCCAGGTGTTCAAGAGGTTGAATTGGATATATGTAGTAGTGTCGCCATCATGGTAAATGCGGTCTTGTAGGTAAATATCTTCAACATCAGTAATGTTGTTGTTATTCATGTCCAAGTTAGAGTTAGCACTCTTACGCATGAACGTGCTTTCGTGAACACCGTCAACGGTATCAGCATCTAAGCCAGAGCCAGAGCCGTCATTACCTGAGTGCCAGACGTTGTTTAAGTTATATTTCAGCACCCCGCCTGAAACATAGTTCACAGCGTTAGAGCCAGACCAGTTAAAGCCTGTGTCTTCGTCACCTACGCCTGTTAAAGTTACATCTGTAAGGCTTGTATTACTAGGAAGTCTAAGCTCGTTACCAACTTGAACTATATCTAGCGATAGTGTACCTGCGTGGGTATCATTAGTATCACTACGCAAGAAGCTGCTTGCCTGAATGCCGTCTACAGTATCAGCATCTAAACCAGAACCAGAGCCGTCTACTGTCTTAATAGCAGTAAGTATCTCACTAGCAGTCTGATCTGCAGTAGCACCACTCTCAATGCCGTCTAGCTTTGTACCATCTGTAGAAACATCCCGTCCGTCTACTGTTCCATCTACTATGATGCTACCAGAGGTCCAAATGTTTGTACCCATTGCTGAATAAGGAGTCCCGTTCTGACACCAAACCATTTGATGCCCACTAGCCATAGCGCCACCAGTAGTGTTGTTTGTGTGCTTGTAGGCTAGTCCATAGAGGTTACCAAAGTTAGTGCCGCTGGCATGGTTTCTGTAGGCTGTCCCCATTGACCAGATATGGTCAGTCTTGGTTGAATCATAAGTTCCAAATACACCTTTATTTCTAACATTACTTACTATATCACCAGTCAGAGTACCGCCAGATTTAGGTAAAGCGTTAGTAGCTAGAGTACCTTGCGCTGAAGTGGCAAAAGCACTAGCATGGTTACCATCAAGTAAATCAGCATCTAGGCCGGAGCCTGAACCGTCATTGCCAGCGTGCCATGCGGTGTTGCCAGCAATATTTACGCCGCCACTAACCGTTTCTAGTACAACAGCACTATCGTAGTATAGTCTTACATACGGCGTTGTTAAGTCATTGTGCATAGAGATGAGGTTATGGTTTGTACCTCCTGTACCTTCACCTTGCCAATAGAAACTACCAGCAGCATGTAAGTAGTTACGGAAATATGTACTAGTTCCATCATGCCACATCTGGAAGTCATCACCAGAACCTAAACGTATTCGATCGTTATCCGCAAGATCAACAGCACCACGAACAGTTAGAGTGCTATTAATCTGAAGATTGGTAAACTGTCCATTATTCCAAGTATATGAAGAGTTACCTACTACACCTGTATTGTCTGTGGGGGGCAGTATATCTGTAGCAATTAAATCACCACCTACAGTAAAATTACCAGAAGAGCTAGAATGGTTATGACTATCATTAGCCACCGTCACACTCAAAGAAGCATTAGCACTACCGTCCCAAGAGACAGAACCAGATGCGTCACCACTTAGGGAAAGGGTACGTGCTGTGGTCCACTTGTCTGCGTTGGGGTGGTAGTTGTCAGCGAATACACGTTGGTTGGTGTTTACATAATGCACACCTGTTGACTTAATAATGCCGTTTTGTGCGTCTAGGCCAATACGAGCATCGCCATCTGCGGCAACATACATACCCCATCCAGAAAGGACGTTATTGATGCCGTCATATGCGGCGCTACCAGTAGTGTAGCCTATACCGTACATGTTTACTAGGTCACCATCATTCGGTTGATAGCTTGAGCCAATGGTGTAAATAGGGTTTGTGTTAGAGCCGTTTGCACCTACAGAATTGTAAGAGCCCACTAAGAAGCCAGAGCTATGTGTGTTGCGATGTATGTTAGCGCCACTGTTAAACGTCACGTCGCCAGTAATGTTATCACCAGAGGCATTCACAAAGCGGCTATCTGCTTCTGTCTCAGTATAGTAACGACCATCATGAGTATGACTATCATTTGCTACAGTAACACTTAGCGTGGCATTAGCGCTACCGTCCCAAGATACAGAACCAGATGCGTCACCAGAGAGTGTTAGAGTACGGGCTGTAGTCCATTTGTCAGCATTAGGGTGGTAGTTGTCAGCGAAAAATCTCCCTGCTGAAGTATGATTTAGCTGTCCACCATAAGTTAGTTTATACGCCTCTGTAGGATTATTGTCACTCCCGCCTAATGCAACATAAAAGCCAGTAGAGTTGTTACCCCAACCAGAATTATCTTTGTGTAAGCCTACATTCATATGTGTGCGGTAGCCGCCTGAATGTACGGCTCTCATGTGGAACGCAGGTAAATAAGTATCAGAACTTCCTACGTTTACTTCTGGGTAGTTTATAGGTGCATTAGTTAGTGATGTGATGGCAGTTTGATCGTAGTCACCAGGGGTGTCAGGAATTAACCCACCCGTCATAGTGCCGCCAGCTTTAGGTAAAGCGGCGTTGGCAGTAGTATAAGCAGCATCCCAATTGCTTACATTCGCATCAGACGCACCAGTAATCGTGCCGCCAATAAAGTTTCCTGACCCGTTTATGCCTTTGGTAGTACCATCAACAAATAAGCCGCCATCAGCTCTTATATACCTAGGCGTATAAATGTTCTTCGCCGTCTCTTGGTTAATACGCAGCCATGATGTATCTTCACAGCCAATCTCACCCATACGGGTTGTGCCGTTGTAAAACTGAATGTGGTCACTGACGTTGTTATCACCTTTGTAAATTCTGATTTCCGCATCATTTTGCGTTCCAGAACCAACATCAAGACGTGCATTTAGTTGCAAATCTCCAGTCATAGTATCGCCAGACTTAGATACCTTTGCACCAATGTTAGTAGCGACAGTAGTAGCAAAGTTAGGATCATCACCAAGAGCCGCTGCTAATTCATTAAGTGTATCAAGTGTTGCAGGAGAACTGTCTACTAAGTTAGAAATCGCTGTATCAGTGTATTCTGTGTAATAAATACCGTGTTGCCCGTCTAGTGTGTCTGCGTCATCAGCGTTAGGGTGGTAGCCATCGTGGAATACTCTCTGATTGGATTGCGAGTAAAACTCGCCTGTGGTAATTACAGCAGGGGTTGTATCGGGCGAACCATTTGCTGGGTCTTCTTCAAAGACGATGCCAATACCTTCTGACCCTGGCAGATTGCTATCAATAGCCTCCGCTCTAATACGCATACCCTGCTGCGTAGGCGAGCCACTAGTATCATTAAGGTAAATAGCAGCATCAGATTTGTTAATCTTCAAGTCACCCGTCATAGTGCCGCCAGCCTTAGGTAGCGCGGCGTTGGCAACTGTATTATCCGTGGCTCCAGCCGAAATGCCGTCTAGCTTATTCTTTAAAGTAGTTGTAAAGTTCTTTTGAGTAAGACCACCGTCACCTACAGAGTATGTAGTATTGGTATCACTGGGAGTAGCCCAAGTGAAAGAACCATCACCATCAGAACGTAAGAACTGAGATGTTGTACCATTACCTGTAACCTTTAAGTTACCTGCGTCCACAACGTTATCAGCGATTGTCAAGGCACTTGAGCCAGTAACTTCACCTGTGTGGGTAGCATTATTTGAAGAGCTAGTGCCTGCACCAATCAAAGAGCGAACCTCAGCAGCCGTAATACCGGAAGCTAAGCTAGGAGTAGAGCCGTTTGTAATAATCGCAGGTTCAGCTGTATTGGTAGCACTTGCAGCAATACCATCAAGTTTAGTCTTAAGGGTAGTTGTGAAGTTCTTCTGGGTTAAACCACCATCACCAACACTGTATGTTGTATTGGTATAGTTACCTGAGTGAATGTTAGTAGCACCTTGGTCGGTTGTCCAGTCAATGTGCTCATTAGCTACAAAACCAGTTAAACTGTCATGGTTAAAGTCACTAGATGTGTAAGTAGTATCTGTTACTGTTTCAGTTGCACTTACAAGACCCGTGATGTGTCCATTAGAATCAAGAGTAATATCTTGAATGTACGTACGTCCAGTATTATTTACGCTGGAAGCAGCAGTGATATTTGGGTGAGCAGTTAAGTAAGAACCCAAGTCACTAATCTGTGATTCAGTAATAGACAGAGCAGCTTCGTGAGCCGTTACATCACCTTCTGAAACTGTATAGGACTGCAAAGCAGAATCGGCAAGAGCGCCTTGTGCCGCAGTAGCATAGTCAGCACTGTCGAAGGCTTTGACTTGCGCAAGGTTTGTTACCTCACTATCCATCAGAGCGCCCGCAGCCGTCACGTTAGCTATGTCTGTTACATCCGCACTAGATTCAATTCCATCAAGTTTAGTTTTATCAGCCGCAGACATTGTACCTGCTGCAGAAGTAGTTGCCGCTGTACCTGCAATAGTTAAACTATTATCTAAATCACTATAAGTTGCGCTTACACCTGTTGTTCCAGTGATTAAACTTCCAACAACATCTTGAATAGACTCTGTTGTAGCCGCTGTTGGATTCCATTGAGTACCGTCATAAACTTTAAGTGAGCCACCGCCTGTGCTAAAATACAAGGCACCTGTTATAAGAGCATCACCGTCATTATCAACGGTTGGGTCTGAAGACTTTTCACCAAGGTAACGGTCATCAAAGCTATCTAAGGCTGTTTCCGCTGCTGTTTGGGCAGTCTGAGCAGCAGTAGCACTGTTAGAAGCATTAGTGGCTGAAGTTGCGGCCCCTGAAGCTGAAGTAGCTGCGTTGGTCTCTGAAGTAGAAGCCGCAGAAGCACTACTAGCTGACGCTGTAGCGCTGTTACCCGCGTTAGTTTCAGAAGTTGCCGCATTAGTCTCAGAAGTAGAGGCGGCAGAAGCACTGCTTGCCGAAGCTGTAGCGCTATTGCTAGAATTTGTTTCAGAAGTTGCCGCATTGGTAGCGCTGGTAGCCGCGTTGGTCTCACTGGTAGCCGCATTAGAAGCGGAAGTAGAGGCTTCAGAAGCCTTAGTTGTTGCCGTAGAAGCTGAGGCAGCTGCGTTAGTAGCAGATGTGGCGGCGTTAGTGGCTGATGTAGATGCTTCTCCAGCTTTAGTTGTCGCTATGCCAGCCTGCGTTGTTGCCACACCTTCAGAGGTTGCAGCGTTGGTTTCGCTAGTTGAAGCATTAGATGCGCTTGTAGATGCAGCAGATGCACTAGTCGCTGAAGCACTTGCTGAGTTAGAAGCATTAGTTTCACTAGTTGCTGCCGCGGTAGCACTATTACTTGCATTAGTAGCGGAAGTAGCAGCGTTACTTGCTTGAGTAGTTGCTGTTGAGGCACTGTTACTTGAATTAGTAGCTGAAGTTGCAGCATTAGTTTCTGAAGTAGCAGCGCTAGTGGCACTATTAGCCGCATTAGAAGCACTCGTTGAAGCTGCACTTGCAGAGTTACTAGAATTAGTGGCACTTGTAGCCGCTGCTGTAGCGCTGTTAGAGGCTGCAACACTAGGTGCTTCCCATGAACTACCATTATAAAACTTAATAGCATTACTACTACTATTGTAGTACATAGCACCTTCTACCAAAGCGTTTCCATCATTATCAACACTTGGATCAGAACTTTTAGTTCCTAAGAATTTATCATCAAAGTTATCAAATACTAATTCAGTCGCAGCTTGCGCTGTTTGAGCTGCAGTAGCACTGTTAGTAGCTGAATTAGCAGAATTGCTAGCATTAGTTTCCGATGTAGATGCATTAGTCTCTGAAGTAGCCGCATTAGTAGCTGAAGTTGCAGCATTAGTTTCTGAAGTACTTGCATTAGTAGCACTTGTGGCCGCTTCAATTGCTTTTGTTGTAGCAGTGCTAGCGCTATTAGAGGCGCTAGTAGCAGAGTTTGCCGAACTTGTTGCAAACGAACTAGCGGAGTTTTTAGAAGACAATGCAGAAGATGCGCTAGAGGCAGCGTTACTAGAATAAATCCCTGCTTGAGTTTGAAAGTTAAGGGCAGAACTAGCAGAACCAGCAGCATTTGTTGCGCTTGATGCAGAAGCAGTTTCGCTTGCAGCAGCAGCAGTCTCACTCGCAGACGCAGCAGTTTCTGATGTAGCAGCGTTAGTTTCACTGTCTGCAGCGTTAGTTGCTGATGTAGCAGCGTTAGTTTCTGATGTAGCAGCGTTAGTTGCTGATGTAGCAGCGTTGGTTTTACTTGCCGCCGCATTGGACTCGGATGTAGCTGCATTAGTTTCACTTGTAGCCGCATTTGTTTCCGAAGTGCTTGCATTATTTTCACTAACAAGAGCAGCAGCTGCACTTACAAAAGCTTCCCCTGCTTTGGTTGTTGAAATTCCTGCCTGAGTAGCTGAAGTTACTGCGCTTGTTGCCGCATTAGTTTCAGAGGAACTTGCATTATTTTCACTAACAAGAGCAGCAGCTGCAGAGTTAGCTGCATTTGTTTCTGATACTTCCGCGTCATCTTCAGAAGACTGAGCATCTGCTGCCGAAGAAGCAGCGGCAGAAGCACTTGCAGACGCATTTGTTTCCGAAGTAGAAGCATTTGTTTCTGACGTAGCGGCATTAGTTGCGCTTGTACTTGCATTTGTCTCAGCTGTTTCAGCATTTGTCTCAGCTGTTTCAGCATTTGTTTCTGCTAACTCTGCCGCTATTTTAGCAGCAAGAGCGTCTTCCGCAGAGTTTGCTGCAGCGAAAGCACTGGCAGCAGCTTCGCTAGTAGAGGATATAGCTGTAGCCCCGGTGTCTGTATCAAACATGTTACCATCATCAATAGGTTCAATTATGTTATCTGAATCTCTAAATCCCATCTTACATTCCTCTACAGCAAGTTATCGTGTGCGAATGACATTGCTAAGTTGCCGCCTTTTGTTTTACGAATCAACTCTTCTTTGTTTAACTCTTTTAGCTCTTGATCAAATAATTGTTGATACTTTTGTATTTCTTCGTTATCGTTAAGATATATAAATACTTCTAGTAAAGCACCGAAGAGCACTACCCTTTCATTTTCATCTCTTAACCAATGAGCTGCTTCATTACCTACCCAATAAGAAGAATCTTCTGCCAGCCTTGTGTCAAAAGAAACTTCTGTTTTATCTACGGCAGCGGAGTAAGTTGTTGCTACGCCACTGATATCTAAAGTACCTAGTCCTGCTTTCCAGTTATTGTAAGTAGCAGAGTAGGTAGCATTGAGTGCAGGTAGACGTCTGTAGTAATGAATTTCTAATACATCTCCCCTAGCAAACTTGCCGTGAAGTTTTATTTCGTTTCCTATTCTGGTATAAAAGTTAAAATCTTTAGTCTGACTATAACCATCATTAAAGGTTCTAACGTCTACTTTTTCGTTATATACAATGCCTGGGTTTTTAATTGTTGTGTTAGCGTTACGTATAAATACAATATCAATTAAATCGTTGGGAGTTGGCATAGTTAGTACACTGCCACCTTGATAAGCACTAGGTCCAATATCTGGTAAATCTCCTAATGCTCCTGCTGCATCAATTTCTTCTTGTGTACCATTTACATCGTACAATCTTGTAATCTCTAGTGGCGGTACACGTAGTGTTCTGTAAGCTTTATCTGCTCCATATTCGAAACACCGGGTTACCACTGAGTTAGAAAGAACTGATACATCTCTGTTAGCCCAGTCCCTAATCATTCCTGCGTTATCACCAGTGAAATCACCAGATCCTACAAATTCTACGTATGTAGCCATAATAAACCTCTATGTCATTACTAGTAAGTCTGGATATTCTGTCTTCAACAAATAAACCAATCTCTTTTTCTTAGCAGGATCATGCATAAACTCTGGGTCTAGTATATCCAGGTTATATTTTGTATTAAGCTCTAATACAATTACGTTAGGAATAGAACACATCTTTTGATAGTGTGACTTCCTATTACGTCCTGCTTCTTTTTCTTTTTTAACCTCTTCAATGGTATCTGAAATGTTGCCTTCAACCTTCCAAATATTTTCACCATTAGTATCAGTAATCAATTGACCTGTGAGGTCTCCTGTTACTGAAGAGTGTGTCCATTTTGCCATGCTGTTCCTCTGTTATTAAAGGGAATCTAGTACTGTATGGAATTTACCATCGTTAGTAAGATTACCTACTTGTAGTCTATGAACTGTTCCTGAAGTGGAACCTACTCCAACAACGTTGTGAGTATTATTACCATGCTTTAGATGCATGTTAATAATCTTACCAGTAGCTCTAGAGACCTCAATTTGAGCGTCTGAGAGCTCAGTGTAAGCTTCGTTGTTTGCTGCAACAATAGTATCACTACCCAAGATTAGTGCGTTGTTGTTCGCTGTAATTTTAACAATCATGTGTTACTCCTATAGTAAAAGAGGACACCCGAAGGTGCCCCCTTTCCTAAGTTTAAGCGCCGATGTTAGCGATTACACCCCAAGCGTTAGGGTTAGAACATTCAAGAGTAGTCTCTTCAACGAACATACCTACGGTGGAGTCACCGTTTTGACCTACGTCAACTTCCTGCATTGGACGAAGAGTAGCCATTTTAAACCACATTGGATCGTATACCAATGCAAAAGCATCTTGGATAGATACTGCATCAGCAGAAGTACCGCCTGTGCCTGTTGCTGTTGCAGCAAGGCCCATGATGTAGTTTGGTTCAACCATAACGTCACCAAAGTCAGACATATAAATGTCTACTGCTTGACGCAGTTTACCGGACTCATCGATGTTGCGGCGTACGTTAGAACCTGTAGCATTCGCTTTTGCAGAGAATGTACGGCGGTTCTTTGGTGAAAGCATTACACGAGTAGCCTTACCACCAGCTTCGTAGATTGTTTGCATGATCTCATCAATATGAGACAACTCAAGCTCACCTACGTTTGCAGTTGTAGATTCTGTTGAGAAGTTGTTTGCACCAATACCTGCTTCTGCAGCAGTAACACCTGCGTTAGAAATACGAGCAGCTGTGTTACCTGCATCTGTGGAGGCAACGTTAACAACGTTGGAAGCCCAAGAGAATACGCCAGCCATTGTACCTGCAGTGGATGCGGAACCTGGAGTAGATACGTTCAGCGAGTGAATCAAGTCAGCCTCAACGTCACGGCGCATTTCTGTGCCACGCTTTTTCAACTGATAAGCGTACTCATCTGCAACGCCAGCTTGGTCTACCGCACGTTTAGTGCCGGAGACTGCAACTGTTTTAGCGTTGATCTGTGTGTAGTTACCAAGACGTGAACGGTTACGATCAGCGTCTGCAAGGACTACACCACCGCCAGCACCGTGATCACCACCAGTAGTAGTGCGGCCATCTGGAGTAACTGCATCGAAGTCAGCACCTTGTGCAACACGAGAGTTACCTGGAGCTTTGAGCTCGTCTGTTTGCCACTCGTGGTAAATACCAGTAGCTTTTGTTTTGCCGATAGAAGACATGAAAGGTGTTTCATCACGAGTAATCATCGAGATGAAGTTTGCCAGATCCTCTTTTTCGGAGACTGCTGCGCTTGATGCGCCGGAAGGGAAGCGGTTGCCTACTGCGTTAGCCGCTTGTGTTGATGCACCGGAGGTGCCATAACGTCCTGTTGCCATTTTATTTATACCTATATATTAGCCGAATATTGGCTTATCGTGTGGGAGCAAACTTTTTCAAAAACTCGATTTGATCCTCGGGAGAAGCATTCTCTTTGAATGCGCGAGCTTTAACTGTTGCTTCCTTGTTTTGTTTACGTTTAGTTGGTGAAGGAGCTTTCTTAGCAGGCATTTTCTTGGCAGGTAATTTAGCACGCTTTTTAGCGCCACTTTCAATACCTTTCTTTAATCGTCTAAACTCATCCACAAATTTTACTAGTTGAGGATCTGATACTACATTAACTAATTCTTCAGGCAAGCCTTCTTCCAATGCGAATTCACGCACAGATTGTTGAATAGTCTCGTTCCAGTCAGGAATAATCTCAGTAATAGTATCATTAAAGTGTTTAATTGATTCTTCAAATTGCTGTTGTTGTAGTTGCTGCCGCTGTTGTTGTACCTGAGTTGCGAGTGTTTCTCTCTTGTTACGGGCATTCCAGTATTCAGTCTGAGCCTTAGTTTGTTCTTGAAGTAGTTCACCAATCTCATAAGTATCCCCTTCTCTTTGTGCTGTTGCCAGCTTTTGAGAGATATCATGGTACTGTTTCTGATGATTCATTTCTTCAGTGTAAACTTCGTTAGCTACAATTGTTGCTAAGTTTTCTATTTCACCTAGTTTTTGAGTACGCTCTTGCTCTAAAGCTTTACGAGCTTCCCCAATTTCACGACCTTGTTTGCTGAGATGTTGTTTGGTAGCAGAACCAGCAATCCAATCTGATAGAGGTAAAGTAACTTCTTCTCCATCAATTTTATGGGTAACCATAATGTCTTCCAAGTCATCCAGTGCATAAGTGTCAACTTCGGTAGCCTCAGCATCTCCGTTTTCCTTTTCACTGTCTTCCTCTTCTTCATCATCTGATTCAACATCATCTTCATATTCGGCAGAATCTACAGGGTCTTCAAGGTCTTCATCTGTTCCTGTTTCTTCTGAGTCCATCAATTCAGGCTCGGGTTGAGATTCTTCGGGGAAAGGAACTACACCAGCTTCCTGGAGTATTTCCGATCTATTAAGAATGTCGGCAAGCATCTGATCTTCAGAACTGCTGTTGTCTAATACGTCATCCATTTGGGTAGAATTATTTTCTTCAGCCATTATTCATTGTCCTCCGTTTTGTTAAGATAAGGGTTATCTTTCCCAAAGTTGGGATTACCTCTTTTCTTTTTAGGAGTATATTCTTCTTGCAGACTAAGCAAGGCGGCTCGATATTCGACCAGGCCCCGTACAATGTTGGCGTCGTTTCTAATACGAGCCGAACCATTAATGTCTGCGATATGTTGGTTAATAAAGTAGTCAATTGAAGATTCAATGTTACTCACTACTTTATCTATTGATTCTCTACTGCTTCTAATCATTGTTTTTGTCCTCACCTAACGTTTCCATAATAGGAATATTACGTCCTTTAGTCTCGATACTAATTAACTTTTCTTTAACGCTTCCAAGCGCCATAGAACAAGCATATAAGTGCTCTCGACTTTTACTTTCGTGAGGTTCTGTCTTCAGCCACTCAATAAAGAAATCCACTAGGATATCTCCGTAGGCTGAATCAAAGAAGCTATTACGAGTGTGTGCAGCAAACTCTGCTTCTTGTAGTGCAATTTGTGATAAACGATCAGGATGCACCTTCTTAGTCATCCTCTTCTCACCTGATTCTCTGTACTTTTCCATAATTTACCTTATAAGCACATCATCCTTTCGGGTAGAGGTGCGGTAGAAGAGGAGGCTATTGCCCACCTCCTCCGATAGCTTGTTGTAGGAGTTGAGCTGCTTGAGCAGGATCAATTCCCATTTTCTTAACCATTTCATCTAGTGATTGGTTATCGTTACCTGATGGGGCAGCCTCAATAGATTTAACTATCTCAGCAGCTTTCATCATGATTTCGTCCATATCTCCCGGAGTTGGTAAATGCTCAGGAGGAACTTCCGCTTTAATGGCGGCAGTTTTAAGGCGAGCCCATTCTTGACTGTGACGATCAAGCGCAATAGCTGTTTGCCTAATGTTATCTTGAAGCGAATTATCTGCTTGAACTTTAGTATAAACAGAGTTAGCTTCTGCTTGTTTAGCTTTAGATTCTTCAACACGGTTATTAATCTCTTTAATCTTAGCCTCTTCTTCGGCTGCGGTTTTCTGTAATTGCTCTGCTTCTTTAATAAACTCTTCTGTAGTATGATCTCGCAAATAGTTTTCCGGTCTCAAGTCTAGAGTATTAAGTAAGTCAAAAGCAATAGTTGCAATGGCATCTGGTTTAATCATGCTTCCCGCTCCTGCTTCCTTAAGCATAGGAACTAATTGAGAAGCAACCAGCATTAACTTGTCTCTTTTGTTGGAATTAGAGTTCTCACCCAGGTTAACATCTACTTCAAGCTCAATACACTCTGGAAGGTTCTTTAAATCCACATCAAGGATTTCTCCTCTACGATCAGACATGATAGTAATTTCATCCATGTTGTCACGTATAGTTTTAAATACACCATCACATAGTCTTTTGAATCCGCCTTCTGCAAACTTACGGGCAATATGTTGAATGCGCTTTTGACTTGCATTCATTACCTGGCTTAGCTTCATTTCACTGTTACCGGAAACATATAGCTCGTCATTAAGTCCTTGTGCAGCTTTAGACATACCTGTTGCTTGTTCTTTGTGCACCTGTAGATGTTGCAACAAAGGAACCGTACCAGCACTAATAGGGCTTGGTGGTAGATCAGATACTGCGCCCTGCGGATTTCCGTTTGTAGGGATGATCTGCTTGGGTCTTAGGTTTTGCAATGCAGAGAAGTCTACTACGTTAGGGTCTGCTAACTTAGGAGAATAGTTAGTAAGATAGGTGTTCTCAACAAAACCACGTAGGATTGCAGTGGAAGTAAGAGTGGTTGACCGTGTCATATCTGCTACAGACAAACCAAAGAATTCGTATGGAATTTCAAATGGGCTGAGGGAAGCAAGAGGAACATAGTTACAATCTTCTTCGTGCAGGATAATGTCTCCGGCCACAATGAAGTGTTTTAACTCTGCAATACCATCACCATCACGGTCTACTTCCATCCAGCATTCTGTTACTGCTACGTTACGATTAGCTTCAAGAGCATCATCCGCATCTGTCATCCCTTGCCAGTAAGATTGTCCTGTAACCCGTTTACGTACTGCTACGTCATGAGAATATACAGTATGATCTTCGGAAGTAGTAGGAAGTACCGACCAATCTTCAAGGCCTTCTGCAATATCAGGATACATCTTACGGATATCTGAACGTGACATTTCTACTTGAATGCCTACAAATGCTGCAGTCTCAATACTGCTTGCATCTCTTGAAATCAAAAAGTTTTCTGGTGGTACATTTTCAATCTTAACACGAGACATATCGTAAGATCTTTTTAGTCTTACATCCTCGTAAGTATTAGTCATAGGGTTAAAATTTAATTCACCCACTACTTCAACGTCTTTGTCTGCCAGCTTAAGATCTAGTGCTTCTTCGGTAAGAGACTCGTACTCCTCAAATTTAGTAGATATATCTTCTACAAAATCCCAACGGATAACAGAGTTTTTCCAAAGCAAAGCAGACTTTACCCAGGTATTCAGTAGCTCCCACCCGTTATTCTTTTTAAAGATAGTGTAGTTTACCAGGTCAGAAGCATCGTTAGCTGCAGCGATAGCGGCTGGTGAAGCTGACCAGGACTTAAATTTTGCCAGCCTGTTATTGTTAAACATAAGTTCTGAAATAATTGCAAGGTACGCCTCAATAGTTTCTGTGGTATCTGAAGATACAATTTTAGACACACCATTAGGTCTTAGGTGGCCAGCAGGAAGTCCTGCGTATTCATAAGTAGACTGTAGTCTATCATTTGATAGTTCAGAAGAGTTTAAGAAGTCACCAACTGAATTAGCTACTCCTGTGGAAACCAAACTTATCAGCTGTTCATCAGTTACCTTTTCTCGGTAACCTGTCATATAATCGCCCATATAGGCCTCCTATCAATCAAACCCACATGGGTATAGAATTATTTGGGGTTTTTGAACCGCGGGTACCCCAGGACCCAAGGACAGCATGAGGTTCAGCTGTGCAGCCCGTCTTTACCCTCTTTCCGCCATTCTTCACGGTGAGCACGAGCAAGCTCTGGTTCTTTAGTTTCTACTTCGTTAGCCCTAGCATAGGTAGCAGAGTTCTTTGACTTAAGAGTAGGATCCCAAACTTTACCATTCTTTTGTTTTACACCTTTCGATGGTTTGTAAATAGCCATTAGTTATCCTCCAAGTCTCTTTTAAGTTGTGCTAGTTCTTCTAGCTCCTCTACACTAAGATCAGCACTAGCTCTGTCTGTATTAACAGATTCAACTCTAGTTTTCTTAGGTGCTTTATACTCACCCAGCTCTTTAGCAATCTTAAATGCTTCTTCTCTATCACCCTCTTCCATTGCTTCATGCATTAACAATTTCATTATATCAAGGGGATCTTGAGCTACAGAATTAATTGCCTCCAGGGTCTCTGCCATTTCAGCAGCCTTGGCAGCAATACGTTCATCTCTTTCTCTTTTTTGTCTTCGTGCTTCTGCAGCAGCTTTAACCCCTGCCGCCTGAAACTTTTTAATTTTTTCCTGACCTTCTTTTGTATTAGGGTCAATCATGCTTTCAGCAAAGTTAGCCTGACGAGGATCTTGCATCATACGCTGTCTGATCTCTTCTATTTGTTTACTTG
>JACLAB010008452.1_pt1 | contig 21625 bp, 18 predicted proteins | sample 8027921 | NCBI WGS metagenome assembly JACLAB01 (sample SAMN15725117, study PRJNA655200) | protist metagenome | isolation source: fluorescence activated cell sorting (FACS) single amplified genomes of... | place: USA: West Boothbay Harbor, Gulf of Maine | collected 2000-07-19
GGGATTTCGTAGTCAACGATGACGGCGAGGGGTATGAGGATTTGGGTGAGGAGGAGGATTGGACCGAGGCGAATCCGAATTATTCGGATGACGACGAGTACGACGCGGATGGGCGTCGTGTGGCCAAGGCGGTTGAGGAGGCGCCGAAACGGGTCAAGTTGGATGCCAAGGAAAAGGCACGTCGGGCGAACGCCAAGGCGAAAGATAAAGCTGGGTTACTCGCGGGTGGTGTGGCGAAGAAGAAAAAGTTGGATGACGTCGCGGAGGAGGCGGATACGGACGCGCTATTGGAGGATATTTTGGCGGGGGTGGACGTCGACGTAGGCGCGCCCGCTGTGGCGCCGAGACGCGTGGCGCCGCCGGCTCCCGTGGCGAGACCGGCACCTGCACCGGTATTGCGTCGATCTCCAAGAAAGGCGGCGGCGATCGTTGCGGCGACGCGTGTCAAGACGGATTCGCCGCCGAACGCCAAGAAGTCTGTGAAATTTGAAATGGACGCGGTTGTCGCCGAAGAGGAGGATTTGCCGACTGGTGACTGCGGCGGGTTCAACGATGCCGATGATGATCAATATGTCGACGCGCCGGTGCCTATGGAAGAAGAGCCAACGCCCGCTACTACTGAGGCGGCGATGGATGTCGACGACGCCGTCGTCAAGCCCAAGCACGAGCAAGCGCCAGAGAAGGTGTCCACGCTGAAGACTTTGGACGATGAAGATTTGATGCTCGAAGAGTCTGGGCCGGTGACTCAAGATAGTGCGCCGGTGAGCTTCAATGGCACTGAGCTTCCGCAAGACGCGGATGGTTCGATGCCGTTCTTCTTCATGGATGCACACGAAGAGCGCGAATCGCCAGGGCAAGTCTTCTTATTCGGCCGCGTGCCCGTGTCGAACGATGCGAATGCGCAAACCGTGAGTGCTTGCGCGGTGGTGCAGAACATGCAGCGATCGATGTTAGTCATTCCAACTCCGGGCACGTTTGACGACCCCGATGGTTCGCTCGAAGAGCTCGGGCAGGCGATGGAGGATACGCGTCGGGATTTCAAATTCAACCCAGACAATGAGGAGAAGAAGGTCAAGGCGGCGGATGCGAAGAAAGCATTGATGAAGGCGTTGATTCCCAAGTCTGCGGCGTTGCGTGAAGAAATCAAGGAGGTGTTGAAGGCGCGTAAAATTGAAAACTTTAAGATTTCTCTCGTGCGAAGACACTATTGTTTTGAACGCAAGGATATTCCTCGCGGACCCATTTTTGTACTCAAGGTGAAAACCCCAGGCACCACCATGGCGTTCCCGAGCGACATGAAGGGTAAAAATTACATTGCGATTATGGGCACGCAGGCACCGATGCTTGAACTTCTCACGCTCAAGTCAAAGCTCAAGGGTCCGAGCTGGATTTCGCTGCACGGCGCCACCGTCGTGCCGCAAGACAAGCAAAAGTCCTGGTGCAAACTCGAACTCGCTTTACCTCTCGCGCACAAGGGTGTGCGCCCTCAAGTCCACTCGATGACGCTTCGACGAGAGTCTCCGCGACTCACTGTCGCGTCGCTGAACTTGCAGACGATCATCAACCAACAAACCAACGTGAATGAAATCGCGGTCGCTTCCGTCGAATATTTGCGCGACGTTAGCTGTGATGGCGCCACAACTGCGGTTGATTTGCGCAAGGGATTGAGACATTTCACAGTCGTACGTAAGCTTGATGGTTTGGAAATGCCTCCTAACTGGCAGCAAACTGTGACGCACGAGAACTCGACCAACCCCATCGCCAAGCGTACGGGTTCAGTCGTGCTCGCGTCGCAGACGAGCGAACTCGGATTGCTCAATTTCTTGCTCGCCAAGCTTCATCAACTCGATCCTGATGTTATTGTTGGGCACAATATTGGTGGTTTTAATCTTGACGTGTTGTTACGTCGATTACAAGCAAACAAAATTGGTCACTGGAGTCGTATTGGGCGAATGAAGCGCACTCGCATGCCAAACATCAACGGCACGGGTGGCGCGTACGGCGGCGGTGCATCCATGGGCGCGTTACAGTGCGTCGCCGGTCGCTTGTTAGCTGATACCTACCTCAGTGCCAAGGATATTTTGAACAAAGAGGTTTCATACACGCTCAGCTCGCTTTCTGAGACGCAACTCGGTGTGCGTCGTCTTGAAGTGACGAGCACAGAAATTCCAAACTACTACCAAGACGCGCACGCGCTAATGCACCTCATCAAGTGCACCGAGCAAGACGCCAAGCTGAGCTTGCACCTGATGTTCAAAATGGAAGTCATTCCGCTCACCAAGCAACTGTCTAACATTGCGGGTAACATGTGGAGCAAAACTCTCGGCCACACTCGGGCGCAACGCGTCGAGTACCTGTTGCTTCATGAATTCCACAGCCGCAAATATATTGTCCCGGATCGATTGAGCTCCAAAGAGCGTCGGCGAGTCGCGTCGGCAAGTGGTATCGACGATGACGACGCTGGTAAGAAGGGTCCGTCCTACGCCGGTGGTTTGGTGCTCGAGCCAAAGAAGGGCTTGTATGACACATTTGTGTTGGTGCTCGATTACCAATCGCTGTACCCGTCGATTATTCAAGAGTACAACATCTGCTACACCACGGTGAACAGACATTTCAACGAGGGTGAAGAATCGACAGTTGAATTGCCGCAATCCGTCGCTGATGACAGGGACTTTGCGGTGTTGCCGTCAGTGATTAAGAAAATTGTCGACAGCCGTAAGGAGGTGAAGGGCTTGATGGGCCGCGAATCCGACCCTGGACGGAAGAAGCAGTATGATCTCCGACAATTGGCGCTCAAACTCACCGCGAACTCTATGTATGGTTGTTTGGGTTTCAGTGCGTCTCGATTCTTTGCCGAGCCGATTGCGGCGTTGATTACGTCTCAAGGTCGTAACATTCTGCAGCGTACCGTTGATTTGGCCAGGACAAAGTGCGAATTGGACGTCATTTATGGCGATACTGATTCCATCATGGTGAACACCAAGTCACACGATTTCATGCAAGCTCGTGTGCTTGGGAATAAGTTGATTCGTTTCGTGAACATGGAATACCGCAAGTTGGTTCTTGAAGAAGATTACGTGTTCAAGGCCATGTTGCTCTTGAAGAAGAAAAAGTACGCCGCGCTTAAGGTCGTTTCGGGACCAAACAACACGAAGACAACGAAGCTCGAAATGAAGGGTTTAGATATCGTTCGTCGTGATTGGTGTCCTCTCGTGAAAGAACTCGGTACCGAGTGCCTCAAAGAGCTTCTCGAGTGCGGTGAAGACATTGAGGACCGTGTCAACACTATCCACGACGAATTGCGCAAGGTGCGCGCCGACATGGTTGCCAATCAAATCAACATCGAGAAGTATGTCATCACCAAGCAGCTCACAAAGTCTGTGGACGAATACCCTGATGCCAAACACCAAGCGCACGTCATGGTTGCCAAGCGTCGCTTGGAGGCGGGTAAGCAAGACGGCGTCAAGGCTGGTGAAACCGTGCCGTACATCATCGCGCTCGAAAGCGACATGTCATTGGAAGACATCGCCAACGGTAAGGCTGGATCTTCTGGAGGCAAGGGTCTCGCCGAGCGCGCGTTTCACCCCGAGGAAGTCATTGAACGCGGTTTGAAGGTCGATTTGCATTACTACTTGTCTCAGCAAGTGCATCCAGTTATTAGCCGTTTGTGTACGCCGATCGAAGAAACGGATGGGGCAAAGATGGCTGAGTGTCTCGGGCTGGACTCGAACAAGTTCAGAGCGCAGCTTCGCGCGGCTGATGACGAGTTTGATGACGGTTACTCTGGTGGTTCTTTCGCGCTCGAAGACGAAGAAAGATTCAAGCATTGCAAACCATTGGAATTGCGCGCGCAAGATGGTTCGACGTTCCAATTTTGTGGTATTCGCCAAGTGCTCGACGGCAAGGTAGCCGCGAACGCCGCGTTGGCGCCACCCACGCCTGGCGCAGACGACAAGGAAAACGCACAGATGAACTCGCAAACATCGGGCAAGGTTGTCGTGCCGTCGGTGAGCTCTGCGTCATTTGCCAATCAAGTGCGACTCGCCGTGCGCGAGCACATCAAGGAGTATTACGCCGCGCCTTTGCGCTCGGACGACGACGTCGATGGAAGCACGACGCGAAACATCGCCTTGCGCGTGCACCATACTGATGATAACCTCACTGGCACGTTGAATGCCGATCCATTGTCCAAGGGCAGAATGCAAAAGACGATTCGTGAAGAAGACTTGTACAACCAACTCTTGTACTACAAGCGCTTGCTCTCCACGGAAGATGCTCTTCGCAGTGAAAAGGACAAAACAACGCGTAACGAAAAACACATGAAAATTGCAGGTAGTACTTTAGAAACAGCCGTGAATCGGGCGCATGACGCACTCAACAGCATCATGGACAAGTGTTCATACAGGTGGATTTCCCTCGCCGAGTTATTTTACGCAACCAAGACGTCGATGGCGACCAAGTAGACGCGCTTGACATCGGTAGTAGCTCGAATTGCAATGTATTATTCATCATCACTTTCAGTATCAGCAGTACCGGTGGTACACGTACACGTACAAGTTGTTTTACACGTCTTCGCTAAAAGTAAAAGTACACGTCGTTGAAATGTCTGTCTTTGTCGTACAAAATTCTTGAACCGTTTCGCGCGATGCGCATCTAGAACCGTCCGAGCTGTGCCTCGCGCGCGGTGAGAGGAACGTAAATCACCCCCATCGCCGTACGCTCGCTCAACGTTCCGTCTTCAGCCTTGTCGATGATGCGCATCGCTTGCCCGCTCGAGTCTCCCACCGGTATCACCAACCGCCCGCCCGGCTTCAACTGCTCGATCAACGCTTGTGGCACCGATGGCGTCGACGCACCAACGTGAATCACATCGTACGGCGCAGACGCTTCCCAGCCCAAACGCCCGTCGCCCGTCACGAGCGCCAGTCCTCCGCGGTTAAGCATCCACGCCTTCCCGTCCCGCTTGACATTCTCAATCGAGCTTTGCGTGAGCTCATCTATATGCTCCACGCCGACGACAAGTCCCGCACTTTCGCTATCTGCGTCGTCTCCGAGCACCATGGTTGCGAAACACGCGCTGAGATACCCCGTGCCGCTACCGACGTCGAGCACTTTCGCGCCCGGCGAACACAGCTCGCGAGCCCACTCCAGCGCGTACGCGTGCATGTGCGGCGCCGAAATCGTCGCGTTATACCCAATCGGCAGCGGATGATCCTCATATGCCTCGTACGTGGCGTATTCGCGCGGAACGTAGTTGCCGCGGTCGACGCGACGCATGGCGTCGATGCATTCGCGATGCTTGAGGATGCCATTACGCGTCAATGCGGTGACGAGCGAGGCGTTATCGGTGCCGTGCGAGCGCCACGCCATGGTTGACGCGAGCGGTGGAGCAGTGAGTGCGAGTGCGAGCGCGAGTCTTCGTGTGGTAACGTGCGTCGACGAACGGAGAAGCGCACGCATGCGCTGGGGACTGGCGACCACAATGGGTCGTTATGGGTGACTGTTTATCTTCTCGGTCGCGGTTGTAGAGCTTTCTTTCAACCCGTGTGTGCGTGTGTACTACTACAAAACGATATTAATGGTGAACTAGGCGACGGCGTCGGCGTTCAAGCCGGCGGCGGCGATGACAGCGCGCAGGCGATCGATTTCGGCTCGGAGGGAAAACTTTTCGCGAATGGACGCCTCGAGCTTGGATTGGAGGACTTTGATTTTTCCATTCGCCGTGTCGTTTTCTGCGCCGCCCTCGTCGTTGTCGGCGGTCGCGGCTCGAAGCAGTGCATTCACGACGTTTGTCTGCGCTTCGTTCGCCTCGCCACCGTCTGCGTTGACGGTGCGAGCGCGAGGTAGCGGAGCGCGCGACGCGCGAACCGTCTCCGCTTCAGCGGCTCGCGCGCGAAGCTCCGACTTGACCAGGGCGCGAAGTTCGGCATCGATTTCCGGGCCTGGGGCATTTTGAGGGATCCCGCGTCGATCGCGGCCGAGATCGAGGCGACGAATAACGGGCCACGGGGCGTCGCCGTTGACCCATAGAGTCAGCGCCGAGGACGCGTCGACGTCGTTGGCGAGTTCAATCCACGCCGTTAATCCGTTCGAGCACGTAAATGGAACCCAGTACGCGTCGATGGCAGGTAAACCTGGATCGAACGACGCCGCACAACGCGCCGTGGTGTCTGCGCGCTTCGTCTCGGGCGTCATCGATGTCAACTTTGTCTTCGCGGTTGTCTCGTGCTTATACTCGGGCTCTTCGGCGTATCGATCGCGACGCTCGCGCTCGCGCACGACAACGCGCGCCGATGATGCGTCGTACGACGGTTGATATCGCCGTAAACGCTCTTCTCGAGCCTTTTCGCGCATCTCCCGACCTTCATCGTCGACTTCACCATCCGTAGACGCGTCGCTCGCATCCATATCCACATCCGCGACGTCGTCGCTCAACGCGTTGACATCGATTGCTGTGGCCGTAGTCCCCGTCGTCGGCGCTTGTGTCGCCGCCGAAGGTGTATACGATAACTCTTTGCTTTCACCATCACGTATGATCCACCACCGCTTGGCGTCGAAATCAAACTCAAATTTCACGCCTCGCTCCTCCGTCATCCGTCTCGCCTCGCCTCGTTCAAACGATCGATACGATCGCTCTCCCGCCTTTCGCACCGGCGTTTCGTCACACGCCCCAGGAACCAAACTCGTATTCCATCGCGTCACTTTCCACGCATCAGCCTCGTCGCGACGCGACGCATCCACGCTCGCTTTATCCACGTGGTCTGGCGTCGCCGCCGCGCTCGCCGGCGCGAACGGATCCCTCGCTCCGCGATTCACGATGAATCGATTCTGACAACTCGCCCCACCAATCGCGCGCAACTTTTGACCTCCATCACTCGCGCCTTTCGCGCCATCGACGCCCTGGTCGTAAGACACGGATGCGATTTCCGCGGGAGCCGCCGCGAAGGCGCCGCCCGAACCAAACCAAGAGCTCGAACTCCACAGCGACGAAAATCCGCGCTCCACCTCCCCTGGGTCCTCCACCGCGGCGTGCTTCGCGTCTACGACGACGTCGCCGACGTCCTCCGCGCTCGCACGCGCGCCATCGATGGCATCCGCGACGCCCCAGCGGCGTCGTTGCACCGCGCGCGCATCCGCGCCATCGACGTCACCCATCGCGTTCGCGCCGTCTCGCGCGCCGCCTCGCGTGCGATTCGCGCGTCGGCGCGCGAAAGCGATGGAAATAAATTATCCGCGGCGTTTGACTCGCGCGCGTGTGGCGTTGCGGTCGACGTCGACGCGGTCGTGGGCGTCAGTGTGCGCCGCGCAATGTCGTTTCGCACCGCCGTCGACGTCATCCGACCCGCGCCGTCGACGTCATCCGACGCCGACTCCGACGACGGCGACGCGGATGACGACATCATGAAGCGCATCGCCTTGGAGCGCATCGACGCCGACGCGAGCGCGAGCGCGTCGGCGTTCGCGGAACGAATCGCATTCGTTGATGCGTGCTTCGCATGCATTTCCACGGCGTTGTCGCCGTCGTCGCGCGCGCGAGACCGCCGGGAGGCGCGCATGCGCCTCGGAAAGCTGTATGGCGCCATCGTGCGCGGCTCGGCGCTCGACGCGCGCGCGGATGTCATCACGCTGGCGGAGATTACGCGGTTTTTGAGTCGCTCGCCGGCGTTGCGCCCGCCAACCGAAGCCGCGCGCGTGGCTTTGGAGAATGGTATCGCGGCGCACATGCGCGCGTTGCATCGGGGCGGTGTGTTGTGCACCGCGGGATCGATCGCAGAGGATGAGGCGCACGAGGTGTTGCACGGCGATGGGTTGTTTGCGAGGTTTATTGGGAGCCGGTGCGACGCGGCGATTGCGCGAGCGACGCGAGCGTTGAAAAAGAGGTATAGAGCTGTCGATGACGAAGCGTCGATGCGCGGTGATGATGATGTGTTGAGACGCATGCGGAGCGTTGCTATTGATGGCTGGCTCGGGGCGGCGAGCGATGATGAGTACGATGATAACGACGACGGCGGCGGGACGTTTGACGCGCAGTCTGATGAGTTAACAGACACCGTCGCCGACGAGGACGATTTGGCTGATTTTTACGATGGCGAGGAAGAAGACGCCGCCGCTATCGCCGCCACTTCTCGCAATGTTATTGATGTCGACGATGCGTACGAAGACGACGGAGTGTCGCACTACGTCCCCGTGGCTGGCGCTGAAATTTGTGACGTCGAAAAAGACCAAGAGTTTATATTGAAGGAAATCATTTCGTTGCGGCACGAATCCGATCAAAGCATCGCCAAGCGCGTGCAGGCGAATCTAGAGGCGACGCGCGGCGCGGAAAACTCCGCTGATGGTCGACGAGCCAAATTGTTTGCAGACTTGTTTAGAAAGTACGCGCGGACCGATACGTCACAAAACGTGCACACGGGCGCCGTCGTGCGAGAGATGAGTTCGCACAATCCAAAGTATAATTTCTTTCGCGGCACCGAGCCGAAAACGCGCATCGAGCCGACGGTGAAGGGTATTGAATTTAGAAGCGTCGACGCGCACGTAAAAGAAAAGAAGGCCCGCGAAGACAAACATCGTAAACACTAGTCGCGGTTGCGTTGTAAGTTCTATAGTCTCCTAGTTATCGTTACATTTCTCGTCGTTTCGCCCGAGCAATCGTGCGGCTATGGCTTGCGCGGCGGCGACTGCAGCCGTTGCAGCATCTGACGTGGACGTTGTGGGCTTCTGCAATGTCGCGGCGAGGGCCTCCGCCTTCGCGCGCGCGCGCGCCAGCATATCGTCGACCTCCGCTTGCGAAGGCGGAGGCGGAGGCGGGACGCGGCTCACTGTCGTCATCGATGGCGGTGGCACGGCACTATAATTCGCTTTCGACTCTCGGCGGGGCGGCGGCGGAGCTCGAGCGCCAAACGAAGACGGTGAAGCGGCGCCTGAAAATCCTAGCCCGCCTCGGCCTCGGCCTTGACCGCCAAACGGTGCGCGGCGCCCTTCGTCGCGCTGGAACTCATCGCGCGACCGTTTATAACCACCACGAGCTAGTGCCTTGAGATCTTCAGGTACGTTTTGACCTGCGGCTTCGAAATTAGCGGCTAATTGCTGCGCGAACCGCATCGAATCCATCGCCGTGAGCAACGTGTACGCGCATCCATCCAACGCCCCGGCTCGACCAGTGCGCCCGATGCGATGGACGTGCGTGTCAATATCACGCGCAGCGTGGTAATTGATCACGGTTTTGATGGAATTTACGTCCAATCCGCGCGCGGCGACGTCCGTGGCCACGAGCACGTGCACGCTTTCAGATTTGAACGCCTTCATCGCCGCGTGACGGTCGTGCTGTTCTAAATCTCCGTGCAAGCCCACAGCGCGCACGCCTTTCGTCGTTAAATCATGCACCAATTCATCGACAGAGTTTTTATGCGTCACGAATACCAGCACCTGACCAGCATCGATGAACTGTGGAAGCGTCGAGAAAAACCATTGCGCTCGAGCGGCGTCGTCGACGAAGACGCGGGCGACTTGTTGCACGTCTGCATTCGCCGCGCCGACGTCGCCGACGCAAATAGTCACAAACGTATCCCCTAGTAAATCGCGACACAGCCTCTTCACGCTCGGTGGCATCGTCGCACTAAACAACACGCATTGCCGGTCTGGACGAATAGCTCGACAAATCGAACGCACGGCTTTCTCAAATCCCATGTCGAGCATTCTATCCGCCTCATCCAACGCCACGTACGTCACGCGACTCAAATTTGTACAATTCTTCATCGTCAAGACATCTATTAAACGCCCAGGTGTGGCGACGACAATCTCAGCGCCACCGCGAAGTGCCTTGAACTGCTCCGTCTTACTCACGCCACCATAAATCGCGCAGCACCGTGGGCGCAAATGCTTACAAATCTTATTCGCTTCGCTTGAAATCTGCCGCGCGAGCTCTCGCGTCGGCGCGAGCACGAGTGCGATGGGCCCTTCGTGCTTGCTCAACGCGCGCTGGCGAGCAACGTGCGACAAGGCTGGGAGAATAAATGCCAACGTTTTACCACTCCCAGTCTTCGCCATGGCCAACACATTACATCCGGCGAGCGTCGTCGGCACGCCTTGCGCTTGAATCGGCGTCGGTTTCTCAAATCCACACCGCTTCAACGCCTTTAATGTGTCGACGTCAAATCCACCCTGACCGAACCGCTCGATTGGCGAAATCAAATCGCACCCATCAACTCGAATATCGAGCGCCTCGCGACGCTTTTTAACGTCTTCAGGCGCCAAATCCGCGAGCTCCTTTGGCGGAGCGTACGCGACGCGCTCAAACGGCTCGTACGACGTCGACACCAAAGGCAGCGGGAGCTCACTCGGTGCCTGTCGCCGGCGCGTATCGTCATACTCGTCTTCATACCCAGCCGCAGACGCGACGATATCCTCATCATCGACGTCATCGCGTCGTTGTCGAGCCTCGGGCGCCGCCGTCGCGCGCTCGAGCGCGAGCGCGAAACCGTCGTCGTCTTCATCCGCCTCAGCGCGTCTCGGCGCGCGCGACGACGGCTCGTCAGGCGCTAACGACGCCATGAACGCATCGAGAGGATCGACGTCGCCATCGTCGTCGTCATCAGCCGCGGCGTCGCCGTGCGTTTGAATCTTTGATTCCAAAGCCACACACGCGCGAAGCAATCCTTCGCGCCCAACTCTCGCCGCCTCCATCGCCTCATCGACGTCTTCGCGCGCGGCGATGAAATCCACCATCTGCGCGTCGGTCCACCGCGAGAACTCCGCGCGCAGCGCCCCGTCGTCATCGCCCGTCATCGTTAATCTTTCGTCAACAACCGTACCAGCAGCCTGAAAATGAATGAACACGCGAGAGAATCAACCAACTCTCGTCGCGCGCGCCCACGTCGCCGCCGACGAATCACCACGCACCGTTCAAAACGTTCGCGTCGCCACCGCCGCCGCGCACGTGCGCGCGTATGCGCCGCGCGTCGGCGTGTAAAGACGCGACCACAGTCGTTGAGCAAATGTTTTTCGTGTCGCCGCCGCCGCACTGCACGCCGCGCGCGCGCGCGCCGCCGCGAACGATCCGCCGCCGCGAACGATGCGCGTGCTCTCCCAATGCGACGGCTTGCTCACGAACTACGAAACCCTGGACTTGCTGCGCGAGCGCACGGCGGAGCCCGGGTGCGCGCCGACGTACCCGCAGCCGCACGACCCATTCCCGACGGAAATGCAGTGCTACGACGCGCTTCGACGATCGTGCGCGGGCGAGCAGGACAGGGCGAACGTGGCAAGGTTTATTGAAGCGATCGAACCCATCGCGCTGATGCCCGCGGAGGTGTTGCAGGTGATTAATATTAAGCCGAGGAGCGCGGCGGTGGTGCACGCCGTCGTGGAGCGGTGCGCGTCGAGGTTGAGCGCGGATGAGGTTGAGGATTTGATAGCGCTCGTCGAGCAGTTTTTGTGATTGCGTCGAGGCGGTGAACGTAGTTGAGGGGTGGGACGGTGCGTCGGCGCGTGTTGGGCGGCGGCTGGAGTAGGTAGTAGTAGGTGATAAAAATGTGAAGAGAAAGTTTTGATAAATAAAGCGTTCGCTTCCTAGCCTCTGAGTGAGAGCCTCTACGCACGGGGCGAGAGCCTCTTATGCGAGCATGGCGTCGATATCGATGTCGTTAATCACCGCCGTGGCGCTCTCGTTGGCGTCCTCGCGCTTCATTTGCCCAGTAGCGTCGATGAACGTGACGTCGGAGATGCCGAGCAACCCGAGAAACGTCTTCACGTGCGGCGTCAGAAAATCCATCCCAGGCGCGTTCATGGGCACGCCACCACTGGACACCACAACATACGCCTTTTTATTCGTCAACAACCCTTCCGGAACGCCCTGGTCGTTGTACTTGAACGTCACGCCCGCGCGCGCGACTTGGTCAAAGTACGCCTTGAGCGTCGAGGGCACGCCAAAGTTATCTGCACGCGTCACACAGCACACAGTACGTCGTCAGTACGCCGTCGCGACGCATCAATGCGTAGCACCCATATCACTTCTCTCGCTAAGATCGAACGCGACGCACGCGCGCGCGTCTCGACGCGCAAAATGACTACGCACACATGGCGGCTCCGATCACCAACACATCGCTCCCCTTAAGCTCATCGATCAACGCATCGCTCTCCTTCAGCGCGTCGCGCTGCGCCGCGGTGCGATTCTCCTCGGGCGTGAACGAGGCGCCGATCCACGCCTCGGTGACGTGCGACGGCGCGCGCTCGCCGCCGACGTCGCGGTCGCGCACGACGACGCGTTCGGGCGCGTGCGCCTTGACGCGATCGACGAGCGCTTGGGACAGCGCGCGCGACGCGCTGCCGCTCGAGCGCGCGCTCGAGGAGATGTGAAGGATCGTGCGCGCGGTGGCGGACATGGCGACGAGGCGTGCGGACGGGCGCGCGGCGGGGAGTGGCGCGTCGACGGCGGCGCGGAACGCGTGGTGCCGTGGGTGACGTTTTGGCTCGCGTACTGTTTACCCGTACAAGATGGTGGACTTCGAAAAGCTTCTGATGATTCCAGCGCTCCGTGGACGCGGCGCGTGGATGGCGGCGCGTGCGTCGCGCGTGCGTGTGCGCGTGTGTCTATGATACAGTGACTAGGAGCTATATGGGTGATCTATTCGTCTATTCGCGACGACGGCGAGGCGAGGGCGTTTGGGCTAGGCGCGCGAGCTGCGCGCGAGCTGCGCGCGAGCTACGCGTGATTAGGACGCCAAGTCGATGTCGGCGAACGCTGGGAACCAATACACGCGTTCGCCAATGTCGCGTGCTTGGTCGTCGATGAGGGCGACGCCGAGCTTGACGGCGGCGGCGAGCGCGTCCGTTGCTCGGTTCAACGTCCAGCGTTCGACGCTCGCGAGCGCGGACGCGTTGAGGCATCCGCGTTCGGCGTCGCGCGCGCGAGAGAGAGTTGTGTTGACGTCGTCGCTAAGTTCCATGGGCACGCTTCGGACAAGCTTCGTACCTTTGGACGACGTCGACGACGACGACGACGTCGTCGTTTCGACGCTCCAACCACCTCCGAGCGAGCTCAACGCCTCAATCGCGCGTTCGACGTCGTCTGCGCTCACTACTCCCGCCGCGCGCCCTCTCGATGCGTTTACGCGTTCGACGAGCGCGTCGAGCGCGCACACCCCGCCGTCGTGCGCGCGGGACGCGAGGCAACGGTCCGCGACGCTCACCGCGAGTTCGGCGTACCACTCGGACAACCCCAAAATCTGCCCCCAGGCGCTCTTACGCGACGCCAAAGGGTCTACGCCCGTCGTCGCGCACATCGCATGGAACGCCGCACGAAACTCTGGGTCCGCCTTAATCGCCGCGCGGTGCGATTGCGCAAAAGTTTCGAGCGCGCTGGAAAACTTGGCCAACTGTCGCGCGGCGTCTTCGCGGAGCTCGAGTTGACGCTCCGCGCCGAGCGCGCGCATCTTCGCCGTGAGCGCATCATTATGTGCGATACCACCGACGCCAGCGCGACGACGCATGACGCGCGGTGCGGCGAAGAATCGGTCGTCCGCGCGTCGCGAAGTGACGCGTCTCGCGGCGACGATTTTGGTTTCGAGCGACTCGAGAATCAATTCAGCGAATTGTGAAATACATTGGTGTTGTGCTAATACATGCCGACGCCACGCAAACGTCGAAAGACTAAAATTGGACTAGAGCATCTTCGGACGCGTGGTCGCCCCTGGGGGAAACCAGCTACCCGAGGCGCTTTTACGCTTGGACTCGGCGTCCCACCCCGCGACGTTGGACATAATCGCCGCCTCATTCGCCACTTTCTCTCGCCACGCCTTCACATACCGACGATCCTCATCTGCTTGTAAAAACGGCACGATCACTGACCGCGCGGTGATCTTCTCCTCCTTTGTCGCCCGTCGCGCCTTGTTGCCTTGTCCAATTTGATAAAAACCATACGTAAACATCCCGGCGTACACCGCGAGCAGCGCCGCGCCCGTGGGGCCGGTGCTCGGAATGCGCCGACCGTAACGCACGGAAGAGTATCCACCAGGCGGCGGGCCATCCTGTGCGGAACACGCGATGCGTCGTCGTCAGTCAGTCGAGTCTCTCATAGTAGTGTCTTAGGGTTCATTGCACCCGCGCGTGGAGCGATCGCGCCCGACGACGCGGCGCGCGACGCCCATCGCGCGCACTCAAACGCGTAAACGCATGCACGACATCGTTCTACATTCGACGCACCTGGATCACGGGCAAGTCCGCGACGGACTTGAGCCCCGCGACGCCGCGCGTGACCACTTCCGTCATCGCAACGGACCTCGCGCGACTACGCTACGCGACGCGAAACGGCGGCGACGAACGACGGCGACGGCGTTGGACGCGAGGCGAATCGCTCGAACGTTTTATCTCGCGCGCGCACCGTGCGTGAGCGTGCGCTCGATTGCGTCGCACGACGACGAGTGGCGCTTAGCGAACGCGCGCGATCGTTTCCTATCGACAGAGCGCGACGCGAGCGACGCACACGATGTACGTATGACGACGGTGACGGCGAGCGCGATCGCGCGGAACGCGCGCGAGGCGTGGCGTGCGATGCATCGCGCGCGTGGACGCCGCGCGACCGCGACGACCGCGACGACGATTGTTTCAAGTGTGTTGACGAAAGACGATGATGACTGACCTCGCGTGAATTCGTATAAACGTTCAGGGCGGGCTTGCAATTGGAAGACGACGAGCCGGTGGATCACAAGCCGATCGAGGAGGAGAAGTGTAAGCCAAAGTGTCAGAAGTTTTTGGAACTTTACGAGGCGTGCGTGGAGAGAATTGCTGGGGATGAGACTGGCGAGGCGCACTGCACGGTGAGTAACGCGCGCGCGCGTTGATTCGTTCGCACGCGCCTGTCGACTGGGACAACGACCACGGATGCGTCGAGATCATGAATGACTAACCGATCGTCTCGTCGTGCTCGATTGTTTGCGAATACAGGGTCAATATTTCGACATGTACAAGTGCATCGACGACTGCGCGGCCAAGGCGGTGATGGCAAACACGGCTTGAGACGCCTCGAGACGACAGTAGCTCCAATGTAATTAACTTTAATCTTTACCACTGCGCGTACGCGATAAAGACAATGATGATGCGCGTAAACGCGGACGCACGTGCGCTATGCTTGCTCTGATACTACAATAAAAATGCTCTTGCTATGTGAATCTCTCTCTCTATCTGTCTCGTCATCTTTGCCTCTGTCTACCTTTTAGCCGATAATCTTCCTCTTCAACACCTTACTCTGCTGCCGCTTCTTATCGGCGATACTCTTACGCGACGCTTTTCGTCTCAATCGTTCTTCAAACGCCTTTGCGGCGGCGAGCTTGGCGGTTTCCGACGGTCCCGCGGCTGCGAGCGTGGCGTTCAACGCCTGCTCCTCTCGCGGCCCAAACACGTCGATATATGGCCCATACAGCGGCCGCGTCATCGCGAGCGTGAATAAAAGTATACACGTGATCACTAAGCACACTCTCGCCCGTCGCGTTCCCCTGCGGAGGGCCATTTCGCGATCAATCCTTGCGTGCAACAGGTCTTGGTGTTGATGTTGTTGATGATGCCCATCTTTAGGCGACGTCGCCGTCGACGACGCGTTATGCGCGCTCGACGACGTCGACGTCAACGACGATGGATCGTGCTCATCGTGCGCGCCACCGACCGCGCCTCGACGGCGCGCGCCCATGCACCACGCGTTCACGTTCATGGTTCCGTGACTTCTGCGGAACGTCGCGCGCGCCACTTTGACGTCACTTTCCGACATGCCGTCCGTCACGTGCGCGCGCGCGACGATCGGCGCGAATGGTATTCGACGCAAAAGTGGAAGTCGGCGACGTTGCCGCGGCGTGGTGCGCGCGCCGCGCGCGGTGGCGACGGAAGCGCTCGAAGAACTGCTCACGCGAGAAGATGTGTTGACAAGTTGCGCGCAGTGGGGGAACATTTGCGTGACGTTCGGGACGCATTACACGCCCATCGCCGCGCCGTCGATCGTCGCGTCGCTATTCATATTCGTCCCGTTGTTAGTCGTGGCAAAAAAGGCGCGCGAGCAAGAGAAGAAGATATTTTTTCTCGAGGAGGCGCTCCGCGAGGCGCTAGGCGACACAAATACAAAATCTTGAGAAGGACGCGCACCGTGCGTGTGAGTAATACTAGTAGCATTGCAATATAGTAGTGTACAACATTCCTTGAGTCATCGTATGTGGGCTCTCTCTCGCTCGCTCGCTCGCTCACGCGGTGGCGGACTTCGCTTGGCGGCTCGTTCGCGCGACGTCGTCGTCCTCCAACCGTAGAATCAACTCAGACTTTGTCCCGGACACTTTCAACGCGCGCGCCTTGAGTTCCTTCTTCAACTCTTCCCCAGTCATACCAAAATACGGTCCAAAGTACGGTAACGGCGCGCCCTCTTCGCGTACTAACCCACGGTCGGCTAAGACGTCTCGAACGCGCGCGCACAGCGCGTCGTCATCCTCCGCCGCCGCCGCGCCGTTCGCCACGTGTCCATACGCTGCAATCAACAACGATTCCGCGCGTCCATGGTCACGCTTCCTTGACAACTCATGCACTATTTCTGGAAACAACATCTTCGCCATCGCAATCGAATCATCCTTCGTGCTCCCTTTAAATTTCAACCCGAGCGCCGCCTTCCACGCCTGCGGCTTCACCACCGCCACGTCAAACTCTTGCGCCGCTAAAATCCCTCGCCATAGCCCAAAATTATACCCCTGTACGAACGCTGTCTGTGCACTAAACCCAAACTCAACCCCTCCCTCCTCGAGGTACACGCGCGTACGTTTAGGTACGCCCAACGCCGCCGCGCATTCGCGCATCGCGTCCGGGTCCAACCGCACGCGCGGCTTGCCGTTAATCATCACCGTGCTCACCGGGTTATCGATCACTTCCACCGACGACACCACGCCCCGACGCGGACCACGGATCACGCACAGCGCGCCGTGCGCGTCTGAGTCGCATCCGACCACGATCCATGCGTCGTCGGCGCGCTCGAGCGATGCGCCCGCGGCGCCGTGGTTGTGCGCGCGCGCGGCGCGTTTAGCGTCGTGTACGCGTCGCACGGGCGCGCGGGCGGGCGAGGCGGCGCGCGACGACGCGGTGCGAGGTGTTTTTGACGCCACGAATCGCGCGGCGCGCGTCGTGAAGGCGTACATGCGATGCGAACGCGACGAGGTGTGCGGACGCGGTGAGAACGTCAAACGGTTTTTTTGAGCTCTGTCTGTGAAGACGAATACGCGTGGAGATTACAATATAAACTAATATTGGTGTTTACTGCGCGTACTTGTCGTCGACAAAAGATCGATCCTTCAAGCCTAATCGTAAAATGGTATCCGCGTACTTGTCGCCATCGGTGCGACGTAAATACTTTAACAGTTTTTTGCGTCGCTCGAGCATCGCCATCAAGCCGTGACGGCTGTGCGCGTCCTTGGTGTGAACGCGCAAGTGCTCCGTCATAAACTTGATGCGCTGCGTTAAATTGGCAATTTGTACTTCGCTAGACCCAGTGTCGTGCTCGTTGCGCGCAAACGCGGCTCGCTCATTGGCAAGTGCGCGTTTATTCGCCTCGGCGCGCGACGCATTCGTCTCGCTCAGATACCGCTTTACGAGGTCGGGTTTGATGTCGCTCGACGCGTCGAAACGACTCAACCTCTCATCATCGCCACCGCGCGCAGCTCGCGACGAGGACGTCGTAAAGGACACGTATTGACGATTAATAGTACCGTCAATAGTCATCATGCCTCCACGAACGCCGCTCGTCGCCGCCGCGCTCGGCGCCCCGCTACTAAAATGTTCACCGCTCCCCAGTGCCATCGCCCTAAATCTCATCATCAACCCTCCGCCTCTCGTCGCCGTCGTCGTCCCTCGTCTAATCATTTTCAAAGTAAATTCAAAGAACGCGACGAATTACGCTTGGTTGGAGTTCGGCGAGCGCTTCTTACCGATACCGACGACGACGTTGACGAAGCGGCGGTTGTACTTGATGCGTTGGAACGCGCGACCCTTGGGTTGCTTCTTCTTTTCTTGCTTGGCGACCTTGGGGGTTTGGCCACGAACCTATCGAGCGCGAACGCGACACGCGAACACGACGGTCAGTCGTTATCCATATACGAGCGCGACGCCGCGGCGCGCGAACCGAACGTCGCTCGCGCGCTCGACGCTCGACGCGCCGCGACCGACGATCGCCGAGCGAAACCCTAAATCATCTTCACCATCCACTCACGCGCACCACCACTCTCGCGATCACCGCCACGCGCGACGCGCGGCACGAACGACACGCGCGCGCAATCGATGTCCACGACGTACCTTCCCCGCGCGAGCTAAAGAACCGTGAACCTTGCCCATGTTATCGTGTGATAGTGACGTCCTCGCGCGCGCGCGCATCCGTCCCGACCTCGGGCGTCGGCGGTCCACGGCATACCGGTGTACACATCCACATCACCCGCACATCTATAGGCCAATGGATGCCACAGTACGCACCAGTGTGATAAAGAACCCCGAGTTTGAAATACATAGCACTCCAAGGGTACCCATTACGAATATGCGAACACTCCACGGGTCCGAATCGTCGCGCGTCGGTGCCCGCAATGTTCAAACACCGGACCCAACGTTTTGAAATTCGCGGCGCGCGTCGTCACACTCTGTCTCGCGACGCGCGTTCCGCACGGCCGCACATCCACGCGCACAGCGCACAGCACGCACGCATTTAAATTATACCATGGCGCCGCAGCGACTTCCCGAGCCATTGCTCGATGAAAACGACAACAGGTACGCGATGCGATGCGACGGTGACGCGCGGGTCGGGATTCAAACGTTGCGTTTGAATCGATGCGATGGCGCGGCGGTACGGGCGAGGCGATGGCGCGACTGGCGCTCGAGCGCGCGCGCGGTGTGAAGGGTATTTTATGACACCGCGTTTGCGATTCGATGGCGACGCGCGGGCGTCGACGGCGACGGTGTGGATGTGGATGTGTTGGCGTGGCGCGTGGTCGCGAAACTGACCGTTGTGCGGCGCGTGCGTTCGGCTTCGACGCAGGTTTACCATGTTTCCGATCAAGTACGACGGGATTTGGGAAATGTACAAGAAGGCTGAGGCGTCTTTCTGGACTGGTGCGTGGTTTTTCGCGGCGTTGGCGCGGTCGCGCGCGGTGTTTATCGTCGATGTGTGCTCGAAAACGATGACGTCTCGATTCAAACACTCACCACTCGTTGTTCAAACCGCGCAGCCGAGGAAGTTGATCTTTCTGACGACATGAAGCACTGGGAGACGTTGACGAAGGACGAGAAGCACTTTGTGTCTCATGTGTTGGCGTTCTTTGCCGCTTCGGACGGTATTGTCCTCGAAAACTTGGGTGTTCGCTTCATGAAGGAGGTGCAAATCCCAGAGGTGCGTCGTTTTCGGTCGCCGCGCGCGCGCTCGAGCGAGGTGCCTGGATTGATACAGTGACTGACATTGCGCGTGTTTACGCCCCGAAATCAGGCTCGTGCGTTCTATGGCTTCCAAATTGCCATCGAGAACATTCACTCTGGTGCGTGTGATGCGTCGTTCGTGCTCGACTTGGTGACGTCACCTTGTGATGCGCGCGCGCGCGCGGCGCCGCGGAGAGCGCTCGGTGCCCAGGAATTGTTTGACCTATTCACGCGTGTAGAAGAACTCGTACTGACATTGCACGCGTGTGTTTCATGCTCGTTTAACAGAAATGTACTCCTTGTTGATTGACCAGTACATCAAGGATCCGGTGCAAAAGGATCACTTGTTCCGCGCCATTGAAACCATCCCGTGCGTGAAGAAGAAGGCTGACTGGGCGTTGAAGTGGATTGAATCGAGCGAATCCTTCGCCGAGCGCCTCTTGGCGTTCGCGTGCATTGAAGGTATCTTCTTCTCTGGTTCTTTCTGCTCCATCTACTGGCTCAAGAAGCGTGGCTTGATGCCGGGTTTGACCTTCTCCAACGAACTCATCTCCCGCGACGAAGGCTTGCACCGTGACTTTGCGTGCATGTTGTACCGCTTGTTGAACAACAAGCCGAGCGATGAAACCATCCGCGCTATTGTCAAGGAAGCGGTTGAAATTGAAAAGGAGTTTGTGTGCGACTCCCTTCCGTGCGCCCTCGTCGGCATGAACGCGGGCATGATGAGCGACTACATTGAGTACGTCGCCGACCACTTGTTCGCGTCTTTGGGCTTGCCCAAGGAGTACAACACCACCAACCCGTTCGACTGGATGGAGCTTATCTCCTTGCAAGGCAAGACCAACTTCTTCGAGAAGCGTGTCGGTGAATACCAAAAGGCTGGTGTCATGAACTCCATCGGCGGTGGTAACGGTCATGGCTTTTCTCTCGACGAAGATTTCTAAACGTCACGCTGGCGATTCCCAGTGTTGTTTAGCGTCGAAGAGAATGGTAGGATTGATAGCGAATCCTACATTAAACGTGTATGGTGGTAGAATGTGTCGGTAACTTAGATATCGAGAGTGCCTTGTCTCGAGGTCGTTCTAGTTATAAGAACGATTGCAGTATGTTTTAATGCGTGAATGCAGATTATGCGAATAACAACTCGTAATACATTTCGCGCGCTCTCGATCGCGTCCTGCGGCTAAAGAATATACTACAGTGGGTACACGATGAGACTAGTAACTTACACCACCGATGCACGTTTTGTGCTGGACCCGGGGAGTGTGGACTGAGCGCGTCGCATGCGACGACGACGTAACGAGAACACAGCGCACGCAGTGACGGTCGCAAACGTCAGCGCCATGCGCGCGTATCCGCCATCCAACGGAGACGCGTCTGCGAGATACGCGCGCCTAGATGCTATTGAAGCATCATTCATCACAACTGGGGCGTCTTTACCACCGTGAGATAAGTTGATGTTGATATCTGGATGCCCAGGTAGCATGGAAACCAACGTAATCGGCGCCCCGACCCAGTCGCGTACGAGCTTCTCGTGAGCCTCCTTGGTTGTTGGATTAAACGCGCGATAGCAATCTTCATACGGCGCCTTGAGGTCGCCATACACCTCCCACGTATACACCACCGGAACTTTCATCACGTCATAGATGTAATCCGCCGCCGTGCCGTGCGCGAGGTAGCCGACGCCTTGACCGCCCGATCCCAACACGCACGCGTTCGCGCAGTGCTCTCGGTCAATCTTTCTTATAAAATCCAACATCGCCTCCGCCCCTGGTCCAGTGGGCATGCGCGCCACGTGATCATACGGCGTAAACAGTGCCGACATTCCACTATGCCAATTGACCACCGCATGCGGTTTAAACTCTTCTATCAACGATTTAAGCATCGTACTCTCTGGTTCGCTAAACGGCGCCGTCCCGGGATACTCCTCTTTCGCGTCATAATCCTTCTCTTTTACCCCCCAATTCACCGCCCAGTTCCTATTCGGATCCACACCTCGACCATTTTTACGCTCACACAAATCTCCATCCTCCACTAACGCGCGCCCTCGCTCATTCTCCATCGGCACGACGACAAACGTCGTCGCGCGCAACGTCCTCCGAAGCGCCTCCTCATTCGCGCCTCCGCGCGCGAGCGCCACCACCGCATCCTCACCATCCGCAAACGCCTCGAGCAGTGCGATAGCAATATCCACCGGTAACAATTCCCGCCCGTG
>JACLAB010014869.1_pt1 | contig 21613 bp, 17 predicted proteins | sample 8027921 | NCBI WGS metagenome assembly JACLAB01 (sample SAMN15725117, study PRJNA655200) | protist metagenome | isolation source: fluorescence activated cell sorting (FACS) single amplified genomes of... | place: USA: West Boothbay Harbor, Gulf of Maine | collected 2000-07-19
ATTACGAATTATACATTTTTAGAAAACAGAGACATTGACAGATACTACTTTAAAAACATTTACGAAACAGATGAGTTATACAACAATAACAGATGGGTAACAGAGATTTTTAAAGTCAGCATGAAAACAACGGTTTAGCTAGTAGAGCAGAGATATAGAATGGAAGAAGACAAAGACAAAGAGATGTGATGATTTTGATGAAAAATATGGTGGACGAGAAGACATGACATGTGTATTAAAGTAAAAGTTAGAGAGACGCGAATGCATCAAAGAAGAAAGATTCTTGTGTTGTGTTCGCACATTTGACGACGACGAGGCGAGCGCTCAGAGTGTACAAATAGTAGCAGCAAAAGCAGCAAAACGAAGCGAAGAAAGAAGAAGGATGATTTTAAACGAAGAAATGATGATGTTTTTTATGTAATAAACGCATTCGTTCTTCTACGGAATCTAATTCTTTTCGTTCAGATATTGCTACTCCTGCTACGCACGCTGTTCTTGGGTTCTCTTTCTCGTGTCGCTCTCTTTCTCTTCTCTCCTTTTCATTATACATTAAAAATTATCTCTTTTCTTGTCAAACGACAGAACCAACATTCTCTCTTCTCTTCTTCATCGCGCTGCTCCGCTGCGAGAACAGGTTACCTTGACGTTGACTTTTGAATCGACAGATTATCGATTGCGAAGGTTACTATTACTTAAAAATCGCCTCGAACGCCTTTTCTTTGCCGCCAAATTTTACGTCGGCTTTATTTTGCCACGTGTTTTGCGTGTACGGATCTCTTCCGGACATGAATCGATAGACGGAATACCGCGCTTTATTCTTCTCGAAGTAATCCTGGTGGTAAATTTCCGCCGGGAAAAACTGCCCCTCTGGAGGTAATTCGCGCAAGTCCACGACTTTCGTTTTAATAATCGCGTTACGTTCCTTCGCGTTTTCTTCCGTTCTAAACACGTTCAATGTTTCCATCCTCTCAATCGCCTCCAGCGCTTCTTTCTTCTGCTCGTCCGAGTTCACGTATATCGCGGAAGCGTATTGTTCGCCGCCGTCTAAAAACATCCCATCATCTCTCGTCGGATCAATCTGTCGGAAATACAAGAACAAGAGCTCTTTATAACTAATCTTACTCCTATCGTACAACACGCGCACGACTTCCTTGTGCCCCGTTGTCCCTTTACACACTTGTAAATATTTCGGGTTGGCGACGGATCCGCCGGCGTACCCGCTCGTCGTCGCGCGCACGAAGCCAGATTTCTCCGGTTTCTCGAACGTTTCCTCCATGCACCAAAAGCATCCCCCGGCGAATATTGCGACATCTTCGTCCGTTCCGTTGCGAGTATTCACCGAGGGCACGTCCGCGAACAGGTCGTCTGGGCCGCTGTAAAACCCCAAATCGTGGAATACGTCCTTCCATAAAGGTAACGAAACGGAAAGGAACGCGAGGTTTATCAGCGTTTCTCTTCTCGTCGTCCTTTTCTCTTCGTCTTCGTTCACTTCTCGTTTTTCATCATCGTCGGAGGACGACGAGGAGGATGTCCTTCTTAAACGCCTTTTCTTTCTTCTCCTCGTATTCGTATTCATCGCGGGCGACGACTTCTTTCGCGACGAGGATAAAGAGGAACGAGATGATGACGACGACGCAGTTGGCGAGCGCAGCGCTGTTGCTGCGAAACGCATGGTGACGATGACGATTCGTTTATTATGAGGAGTTTTTCAAATCTGTTTTTGACGAAAGCAAAGGGGCCGAAAGAAACAACGCGAGAACAAAAACGAGAAGAAGAGAGGAAGGGTGTTTGGTGTTCATGTAACGACGAAGGATGGAACTCTCAAACGTCTCTTTTCTTCTCTCTTCTACGTCGCGACGTCAGCGCTCGATACCGGCGACGTCTCGAGGTTCGTCCTTTTTCAAAACGCCTTCCATCCTCCTCTTCACGTCCCAGTTGTACACCCTCGCTAAGTTCACCTCTTGTATCGTCGCGTTGTCTTTTATAAACGCCAAATCGCCATCCGTCGCGATTAAAGATTTCTTACAGTTTTCTAAATTGGTCTCCAACAACTGCTTCGCCTCGGCGAGCGGATATTCGAGCATGACGTTCGCGCCGAGCCAAAGGAACACTTTGCTCGGATCCTCGATGTCAGCTTTGGCGTAAATCGACGCCTCGCCTAACTGATACTTTAATTTCGTTGTAGTCGTCGTCTTTTCCTCCTCCTCCTCTTGACGACGAGTATGGTTCGCGTCTAACGCGTTCAAGGCTTCTAAATTCTTCTCGATCTCCGGGATCTTTCGCGTCAAACGTATCTTCTCGTTCTGCGTGACTCTCTCTAAGTTTTTCATCTGTTCGTATCGAGCTTGTAAATCTCTCATCACTGGTTCGAACGCGTTTTCTCGATTTTCTTCTCGCATGTACTTTTCCACGTCTTCGATGAACTAACGATATACGTAATAATAATAGAGAGATTTTTGTCAATTAATTCATTTCCAAACAGAAGCGAGAGAAAGGTCATCGGTCGTTTGATCTCCTCGGACGTAAACGACGTCAACGATCGTCATCACCATCGCGCTCAAAAAAGTCTTCTCCACAAAGAGAGAACACAGAGAGAGGAAAAAGAGAGAAACGCATCCTCTCCTCCTCGCGTGATATATACTACACGCGTTAAAGAAGAACAAAGGGAAAACAAAAGTCAACGTTTCCAGGGGGGAAAATTCGTCTTTTGCGCAACACTCAAAGAGAGAAGAGAAACACACGAATACTAAAACTCCTTCGCAGCACACGACTCATAAAACGTACCCTGGCCTTTGGCACTTTCGTCGAGACCAACGACGACTCTTTTTCCTCCTCTTTTTCCTCTCGTATTTTCGTCTCGCTCGCCATCTTTATGTGTCTTCTACTACTACTAGTAATAGCGCAGAAAAGTGACAGAGAGGAGAGGACTTGCTTAAACCCTAATTCATTACAAAACCCTAAACATAAACATTTGTGCGAAGCGTTTCTTATTTTTTCAAAAATCCGTCGTGTCGGCGCCAAAATTCGTCGCGCTTTATTCATCGCAACTGACGCTCTCTTTCCCACTCTTTCTTCGCGCGAGGAGCGCGTAAAACTGCGTCGAGTCGTTGTTTTTGTGAGATTGTTTTTGTGTGGTTGTTGCGGAGAGTAAAAAAAGAAGAGCAGCGTTTGCAAATCTTTAAATGTCACAATCCCGCTCGGTGTGCTTCTCATCGTCGCAATCATCATCATCATCCGCTCGTGAACGAATGTGGGCGTCCACGCCCGGGAAACGAACGTGGTTCCAACAAACGAAGACGAAAAAGACGACCAAGAGTAGTGCGTTCTCGTCGCGTTCGATGGGTGAAGAAGGCACAAAAAAGAATCTCGCGAACGAACAGAGTCACGTTAGTAAAACGACGAGTTTAAGTGGCCCGCTCGGTCCGATTGAAATCGAACGAGGCGACCCCTCCGGGCAACCGTTCGGCGTTTCTCTCATCGTACTCGATGATGAGGATGACGATGAGAAAGCAGAGCAAAAGAAGAAGGAGTCAACGAGATCGTTACACTTTTCTCTGTACGCGCCGAACGCGGAGAAAGTACAACTCGTGCTCTATTTCGATCGAGACGAGAGTAAGAACGACGCGTTAACCGAACCGACGATACAGATTGACATGACGCGTAAAGAAGAAGAAGATGATTCAGAGGACGATTCAGAAGACGATAAAAAAGGGATTTTTACGGTTCAGATTACGAAAGGCGTACCTCTTCGAGGCGCGAGGTACGGGTATCGAGTGTTCGGGCACAATTCGAAAGAGAATAAACAACGGTTTGATGATTCTGTGGTTTTGTTAGATCCGTACGCTACGATGGTGTCGTCCGGGAGGAAATATTTCGGGGAGGAGCATAAAGCGAGGAAGGAACGCGACCGGCCGAATCCACCGGATATGCTCGGGACGTACGATTTCGAATCGAAACCGTTCGATTGGGAAAACGTGGATCATCCAAGAATTAACGAGGAAGATTCCGTGGTGTACGAGATGACCGTTCGCGCGTTCACGAGAGAGGACGAGTCGATGAATGAAAATATTCGAGGGTCCTTCTTAGCCATCGCGGAGAAAGTGAAATACTTTAAAGATTTAGGCGTAAACGCGATTGAGTTGTTGCCGGTGTTTGAATTCGACGAGATGGAATTCAAACGGTTTCCAGACGATCCAGACGAACGATACCGAGCGCGAGCGCACATGGTCAACACGTGGGGATACTCGACCATGTCTTTTTTCGCGCCCATGTCGAGGTACGCCTCGAACGGCGGCAACGGTATCGACGCCGCTCGCGAGTTTAAACACATGGTCAAGACGTTGCACCAAGCCGGCATCGAGGTAATTTTAGACGTGGTGTATAATCACACCGGGGAAAGCACGGACGATCGGCCGAACTTTTGTTCGTTTCGAGGCATCGATAACGCGAACTATTACATGATGGACGAGAACAACGACTACATGAATTACACCGGGTGCGGCAACACGGTCAACGCGAACAATCCGATGACGAAAGATTTCATCTTGGCGAGTTTACGACACTGGGTTCAAGAGTATAAAGTCGACGGGTTTCGATTCGATTTAGCCTCGTGTTTAACTCGAGACGAAAGAGGCAGACCTATGGAATCGCCGCCGCTCATTCGAGAGATTGCGAAAGATCCTATTCTGTCGAAAGTAAAACTCATCGCGGAACCGTGGGATGCCGCCGGGTTGTACCAAGTCGGCGATTTTCCAAACTGGGACCAGTGGGCCGAATGGAACGGGAAGTATCGAGACACGTGTCGACGATTTATTAAAGGCACGGACGATCAAAAGAAAGATTTCGCGGACTCTTTGTTAGGCTCCTCGAGATTGTACCGGAGGAACAACCGGAAACCGTTTCACTCGATCAATTTCATCACCGCGCACGACGGGTTTACGCTCAACGATGCCGTCTCTTACCAATCGAAACACAACCACGACAACGGCGAAAACGGCAACGATGGTGCCAACGACAACGAAAGTTGGAACTGTGGGCAAGAAGGCGAAACCGGGGATGCGAACATTAACAATTTACGCGCACGACAAATGAAAAATTTTTTGATGGCGTTGTTCGTCAGTCAAGGCACGCCAATGTTGTTAATGGGCGACGAGTACGGGCACACTCGGTTCGGGAACAACAACACTTACGGCCACGATGATCGACGGAACAACTTTCAGTGGATGGAAATGGAGAAATATAAAGAAACTCGGTTCCGTTTTTGTTCGAACATGATTAAATTCCGGAAAGCGAACCCGTTGCTCGGAAGAAAAGAATGGTTGGACGATCGAAAGTGCATTTGGCACGAAGACAATTGGGACAACGAGGAAAGTAAATTCATCGCGTTCACCTTAGTCGACGACATTTCCGGCAACAACGAAGATTTATACATAGCGTTCAACGCGCACGAGTACATGGTCCAAGCTTCGTTGCCGAAAATTGAAGACGGCATGAGTTGGCATCGCATCGTCGATACGAATTTAACCAGCCCGGATGATTTCGATTTCAAAGGATCGCAAAGAATCGGGAGCGAAGGTATTTATAACATAAGCGAGTGGGGGGCGGTCATTTTACAAAAGAAACGATAGTACTTTTGAAGTGGTCAAAGACGAGGAACGAATTGTTGTACAGTAGTATGATTATTATAAATAGAGTTGTAAAGCAGCGGCTGCGTCAAACACGTGTTGTTAAAAAACTATTTAAAACTAATATTAGAACTCCCAGTGACCGCCGCCGGGACCACCGCCGCGCCTTTGACGCTGATACTGATGCTGATGTCCACCCCAATGATGTCCTCCTCCTCCTCCTCCTCTGGCCCAATTTTGTCTATTCCTTTCCTCCTCTTTCGCTTTTTCCGCCCTCGCGCGTTCTCTATTTACGCTTCCGGCTTCGCAGTTGGCGCGATCGTTCAACTCGTCTCTCGCTTCTGCCGCGTCGTTCAGCTTTCTCGCCGCTCTCTTTTTTCTCGCGTTTGTCTCGTGCTTATCCGGATGCCACTTTAACGCCAATTTCTTGAAACTCTTTTTAATAAAATCGCACTGCCTTTCCTTCGTCAACTCGTTGAGATTCGGCGGGACGCCTAAGATTTTCGCGTAATCTCGATTGTTTTCGTACTGCCGAACGAGGTTGTGCGTTTCTCGAACGAACGATTCTAAGTTCTCCTTGAGAGATCGAGACGAACTGGACTGTCCCGCGTTCGCGCGACAAATCTCCAACGCTTGTTCGGCTAACGATTTCGCCTCTTTCGGATTCTCATCCGCGACGTACAATTCCGCCGTCGCGCGCAGCGCCTCCGCGTATTTCAGCATATCCTCCGCGGTCACTTTCTCTTCCAATAAAGCCTCCGCACCGTCCTCGCTTCCCGTCAGTGGATCACTTTCAATCATTTTCGCTTTCACTCCAAAATAATCCGAGGCATTTTGACAATAATCGTACGCGTCGTTCAATTGTCTCTTGAAGACCGCCGCGCGACATTTGCGCACGTTCATATCGTTCTCGAACGACTTCACTCCGTGGAAACCTAAACTTTTCGCCGCAATTTCAACCGCATCCATAGCCTCCAAAGCTGGACGAGGGTGTTTATCGTTCAACTTATCGTCCACGATTTTCATAGATTTCTTGATAGAGTTCAAGTTCTTGTAAATGTCTTTGCATAAACTGAAATCTGGATCGTTGCGAACGCACACGGCGTAGAATTTTAACGCGCGTTCAGAGTCGCCGAGTTTCATCGCGGACATGCCACCGATATACACGGTTAAATATTTGATATCCGTCGCTTTCCAATCGCCGGTCGTTTTGATTCGAGATAAAATGGAAAACGCGTCCGTCGCGGATTCGTCAAACTTTTTCAGCCTCAATTTACACTTGGCGGCGAAGAGCTTTTGCAACGCCGTCACCGGTCGCTTCCGATCGATTTTTATCATCGTTTGCGAAAAAAGTATCGCGTTTTTGCACTCGTCTTTCTTCATCGCGGTTTCAAAGTCAACGCTGGCGGTAAAATACTCCACGTTTCGTCTCAATAATTTCACCGTTTTTTCGTATTCGAGTTCCAAGGCGACTTCTCCGGAATCGGCGATTTTTTCCTTGTATTGCGCCGCGAGCTCGAGAAGTTTCGATCCGGAAATGATGCCAAACTTATCCGTGCCATCTGCCCACATTTTCAAAGCTTCCTCTACATTCGAAGTTTTCTTCCCGTAATACGCATCCACGTATCCCTGCGCGTTTCTCTCGTTCACAGATCGCCATCGTTCCTCGCCGGTAAGTTTCAACAAATTCCTGAGCACGTCCACCATTTTTTCCGGTTCTCTGATGCCGTTATACACGCACCACTCAAACACCGCCGTTTGCGCGTCTTGGTCTTGAAACACGAGCATCTCTTTCATCTTCCCGTCGACTTTAACGTCCATTTTTGCCAGCGGGGGTAATCTCCCGACTCGTTCCAATCGTTCCGATTTCGGCGTCTCGTACGTTTGTCTCAACAACTCTCTAAATCCTTCCTCCGATTGCGCGATCGTCTCTCGTTTCTTTTCCATCTTTTTCTTCAACTGCTCTCCTAAACTCACCAACTTTTCATTCTCGTCTCGCTGTTTCTGCTCGTCATTGATGAGCCGTTTCGCTCTTTTCATCACCTCCACTAATCTGTTCAAAGGCCCGCCGACGGCCACGTCCTCTTTGTCTTGCTCGATGTGCTCGTCCGAATTCAGTTGATGGTCTTGAAACTCTTCCACCAATCTGGACAACTCCTCCCCGGCTTTCACGAACTTCGTTTCGTTCAAATATTCCCTCACTACCTCGTACCTCTCCTGCGCCGTTTTCTTCCTCTTCTCCGGCACGCCTTCTCTCCTCCTTCTCTTGGCAGCGGCGCCGCCCACCGCCGGCCTCGCATCCTCCGGCATCTTCTCAATCTCCTCCTTAATCTTCAAAGCAGTCGCCCTCACGTGCTGATGATGATACAACTCGTGTTTCACGCAAAACCGAAACGCGGCGGATGCGTAATCGTCCCCGACGATGAAATCGATTGAACGTTGGACCACTTTCTCGTTCCCCGAAGACGCGCCTCGAACGGTAATCTCGTGTGCAATTTGCACTTGAATATCCGATTTGAGAGTAAACTCGTCCGAGAATTCTCCTTCGATTTCGGCGTCTATTTCGCCCAGTAAATCTAATAAATCATCGTTTTTGTTATCCTCCGTACCATTATCACTGTTGTCTGACGCGAACGCAGTTGATGTTGATGCGAACATTGCTCCTATTAAACAACACAAAAGAAGCAGACATCCGATCGAATTTCTTCCCCGCTGCTGTCCTCGATATCGTCGTCGTCCTCGATGTTTTCTCGTCGACATCGTCGTCTTTACGTTCACGGTAGTATTCGGTGACGACGAAGAAGAAGTAATACAAGTCATCGTCGTCTTTTTACTCGTTTCATACGAACTGCTCGTTTTTTTATGCGTATCTTTCGCGCTCGTTCGTGTGTGACTAATGAAGCGCGAGGGATGAGATTAGTGTTGAGATTTTTCGACGACGGGAGACGATACCTCTATAGTATAGGACACACGCTCACGGAGCGCTGCTACTGCTGCTATGACTGCTATTAGTACTACTGCTACTAATACTACTGCTACTAATACTACTATTACTCTCTCTCTCTCTCTCTCTCTCTCTCTGATTGAATACTGAAATCTCTATTCTTCGCTCTTCGTCCTCTCTACTCGAGAGAGCGCGTTTGTTTCTCTCTCTTTTAACTCGCGAGAACAAACTTGGTAATGCGCTTTACCAGAAGGTCTCTTTGCTTCTTCACTTTGACGAAACCAAAGTGGTCGCTTTTCTTTCCTTTGATTTCGAGTAACGCGAGGTGTGGTGGTGCGTTCGAGGTTCCGTTCGTGTTTCCGAAGGTTTCGTAGGAGGATTCCACCGGTTTCTCCGAACCGTCGTCGTCGTCTGAATCGTCGTCATCCTCGACGCCGAAGAAGAAGTCGGAGAGGATATTGTTGTTTTGTTTCTCGTTAAACTCGTTCTCGTTACGCTCTTCCTCGTCGTTGTTCTCTTCGTCGTCCTCGTCGTCGTTGACGTCTTCCTCTTCCGGTTGTCCTTTCGCCAATTTTTCGCAAAACTTTCGCACTTCTTTCACTCGCGTAAACTCGTCTCGTTGGCCGTGGACGAATAAGAGCCTCGTTTTCCTCGCCACCAAACTGCCGCGATTCCTCTTGTCTTTCACGAAGCACTTTCGCAACCTTCCCGCGTGCTTCCCGAATAAAAATCGAGATACGACGCCCAATAGAGAAGAAGTCGCAGCGAACGGGTTCAAGGAACCGAGAGGGAACGCGACCAAAATCAACCCGTCGATGCCGCATCGCGACCACACACTTCGCTCCTCCTCTGATTCGCCTTTACAAAAGTCAACAGTATTCTGAGAAAGTAACTTTTCGTGCAACAACCCAACCGCGTTCGCGCCAACCGCGGCGCCGAACGAGTACCCGAACACGTGCATCTTAACTTCGACATCATCCTCTGCATCAACAGATTCGCGCGTTCGAATCTCTTTCACCATCTCCAGCACGTCTCTCGCGTCCACCTCCCCGAACACGCTCGCGCGACTCGTTTTCTCGTTCCCGTCGCACCCGCGAAAACTGACGTTATATGCGACGAACCCTCTCATCGCGAGTAGAATCGCGTACGCGTTGAGCATACATCGACTGCCCCCTAACTTCCCGTGCGCGTGGAGCAAAAGAAACACATCTTTGTTTTTCACGCGCTGTATTGCTTCAGGAGGACGATACACGTCGCACTCGAGACGCAACGCGAAACTGTCGCTCTCCCCGTTTTCGCACGCAGGTAAGCGCACGTTTCGCTCGACAGTTGGTCGCGCGGAAGAGGATGCCATTTTTGCGTAGTATTAATTGACTGCTTTTGACGGTGGTGCCCACACGACGACGCAGCACAAAAGTGAAGAAAAAATGTGAACGCGTACTGGTATGACGCGTCTTCTTTACGTATCATCACGTGTATATATAATACGAAGAAATCTCGAAAGTGAAGAAAAAATGTGAACGCGTGAGTGTGATGCGTCTTCTTTACGTATCGTCACGCGTATATATAGTATGAAGAAATCTCTATCGTATATCATCTGGAGCAATTACCTAACATGATGACGCCGAACAAGACGAACGCGGCGCTGGCGAAGAACCCGGCGATGGCTTTTCTCCCGCGAACTTCGCGGTAGTACCAGACGCCCCAACTCGTACTCACGACGAGTTGACACTGAACCAACGGCCACCCGACGGCGACGCCTAATCTAGAAATGGCGACTATAGAGCACGCGTTTCCAGCGGACCAGAGCACGCCGGTTAACAGAGCCGGTTTCGCGCACGTCGCGAAGTGGAAGTTTAACGGCGAAAAGTCTCTATTGATTTGGCGGCGGTAGAGGTTGTACAGAAAGACGAGAACGACGGTTGCTAAGGCCGAGCCGACGCCGAAGGAGAACAGGTACTCTAACCCGGTGACTTCTTTGTTGGCGTATTTTAACGGCGTCATGAAAGACCCGTTGGCGATGCCGACGTACGTGGCGCACAGGATGCCGATTTTCACGTCTTTTTGCTTCTTCTCTGATGAAGAGGAGGAGAGATTCAAACCGCCGCCGCTTCGGTGGTTTTTCGCGGTGGTGCGAAATCCAAACGGGTTGGTGGAAGCTTTCGACAAGTCGTCGAATTCTCTCATTCCATTACCACTATTACCACCATTACCACCATTACCACCACCACTCGACGACGACGACGTTGTACCCATCATCAACCGTTCCCGCGCCGCCGCGAATTCCCTGTTGCTACTGTTGTTGTTGACATTATTCGCAGTATTCATCTCTACGTCGTCGTCGTTCGTATTCCTATACATATCGTCGCCTCCTTCGCCGCCGTTGATTATTGGAGACACCGAACTCGATCTCGAACTCCCACTCGTCGTTTCACTCTCACCAAAAACAAAACTACTACCTCTGTTGTAATGACTACTTTTGCTCTCCGTTCTCCTCCCGCTCGAGGACGAAGAACTCGATGATTGCGACACCACCATCCCCATGCTCCCCATCCCGGCGCTCATCGCCGCGAGCGCCCACATCGAACCCGCGATATCTCTCACCTCTTCTTCGAACACGATCGTCCCCCACAAAAACCCAACAAAAACACTCAACCCGGACCATAACGTTTGCGCGGTGGATAAGCCGCACTTTTGTACCGCGACGATTGCGACTGTTCCGTTAATCACCCAGACGGAGGCTCCGAGGATGCCCCAATAGGTGAATTTCAACTCCGTGCAGAACACGAGTGGCAGGAAGGACGTGAGGAAGCACGCGAAGGATTTATAGCACTGGAACTGTTCACATCGTAATAATCAAGTTAAAAAAGAGAGAGAGCGCGTTTTTGTCAGAGAGAGAGAGAGATGCGCGACAAAAAGCAGTACCGCGACCGGGTCGACGTTCGCTTTGACGATCGCTTTCGTTTTAATCGGCACCGCGAAGGAGCCGAAAAAAATGGACGCGAGAACTGCGTAGAACACGCCGGAGGCGAAATGAGTCTCCTCAATCATATGTGTGTGTGCGAGTCGTGGTAGAGTCGTGGTGAATGCGCGTGTTACGTAACAACGCGCTCGTTTTTATCGACGAGAGAAGAGAGAAAAGAAAACACTCTTAAGAGTGTTTCTTTCTTTGAGGAACTTTCCAATTCGAATCCTTCATTGAACAACAACGAACACTTTGCGAGAGAGCATCATGTCTCGCTTTTCACTCGCATCCTCTGGAAGAAGATCTGCTTTTTGCGCGTTTAATACTGCTCCTCGTCGTCGCGAGATTGATGGTCGTTGTTCTTCTCGAAAGCAAACGATGCACGAGACGAAGAAGAAATCCATCCTTCGCTCGATGATGGATCAGCGACGAAACATTAGTTCTTTGAACAACGACGGCGACTTCGACGAAGACGAGAGCGACGACAAGAACGACAAAGATGATAAAGAAGAGAATGATCCAGACGAAATCGCGTTTTTATCCAGTCGAGACGGAGAGAGATACAACAACACGAAAGAAGAGAACAAACACATGTCATCAACGTTGGCGGCTTCGACGGCGCCAACAACGCGAGACGAAGAAGACGAAGAAGAAGACAAAGAAGAACCAGAACCAGAAGAAAAGACAACAGAGGAAGAAGAATCTTTAGGCATACGGGAAAGGTTCGGACGACTCTTAACGAACACGTTCCGTAAGAAATGGGACTCGAAACCCGCGAGTTTAAAAGGCTTGGACACATCAGACGTGCCGAGACACGTTGCGATTATAATGGACGGGAACGCTCGCTGGGCGGAGAAACGAAGGTTACCACCGAGAGTTGGACACGAGAACGGGGTGGAGAGTTTACGAGCGGTGGTGAGGTGTGCGAGTGCGTGGGGGATTAAAGTCGTTTCGGTGTACACGTTTTCCATCGAGAATTGGTCGAGGGGACCGCCGGAAGTGGACGGGTTGTTGGAGTTGTTAGAGACGACGTTGAGAGAAGACGCGGAGAATTTGATGCGAAACGACGTGAAAGTTGCGGTTATGGGGGATTTGAGTCGCGTGAAACCGAGTTTACGACGCGCGGTGGAAGAGACGGTGGAGATGACGAAAGAGAATCGAGGCGTGGTGTTGAACGTGGCGTTGAGTTACGGCGGGAGGCAAGATATCGTAAACGCGGCGAAGGATATGGCCGAAGCGGTCAAGTTTGGAAGTTTACGGATCGAAGATATATCGCAAGAGACGTTTATGAGGTATTTAGGCACCGCGAACGTTCTGAAAGAAGGCGAGGAGGATTTTTTCGACGATGATCGCATCGATCGGAAAAGCGGTCCCCTCGAATCTGATCCGTTAGGTGATTACGCCGGCGTCGGCGAGCGATTCGTCGTCAACGGCGGACATCATACCTCCTCGTCCTCTTCCGCATCATCATCATCATCATCATCCTCGCAACAACAACAACAACAACAACAACAAGAGAAAGGCAACACGTTGTCGAGTCTTCGAGCGGCTCGGTCGTTACAGAACCCAGATTTACTCATTCGGACCTCCGGCGAACAACGCCTGTCGAATTTCATGTTGTTCGAAATGGCGTACACGGAACTGTATTTCACCGACGCCATGTGGCCGGAATTCGGCGAAGCCGAGTTGAGAAGAGCTATTTTCGCGTACGCGAAAAGAGACCGAAGATTTGGTTCGAGAGCGGCGAAAGAAAATTCTAACAGCAACAACAACAACGAGTCGTCTGATTCGAAAAGAGTGCAACAAGGACCGCCGGGTAGGTTCGGTAACGGCGGTTTGAGCAACAACACAACAAGCGCTCCAAACAACGCCGGGGACGCTACCGAGAGAGAAGGATCTCAACACCAACCGTCTTCCGGGAGCATCAACGCCTTGACCCTAGGCGGGGAAACGAACGTGTTAAACAGCACTAAAGTAAATACGAAAGAGGACGTCCCCATCGAGCAAAAATCATCGTCATCGGAGGATGATTAATGTAAAGCGAGCGTTTACGTAGAATTAGAATTTGTATGAGACAACAACAGTAAATTGTTTTTTCTTCACTTCTTTCCGATGCCGATACCGAACAGTCACACCAAAAAGAACAAATCGAACATTTCCAAAGCGTCCTGTGAAAGTTGGTCCGTCGTCGGTGGCATTCGAAATCAGTATCAACGCAACGGAGACGCGAAAACGTATTACGAAAACAACGGCGAAGCGTACACGAATCCGCACTTTTCTCGCTTGCGCGAAGTTTTGCCGGGAACGCTTTTCGACGACATCGTGGTGCCGAAAATACTCGTCCCGAGCATAAACGCGAAGAAAAAGACAAAGAATAAAGGAACGAATGAGGATGACGAGCATTTTGTGGAAGAAACGACGACGTGTTTTCACGTTTTAGATTTCTGTTGCGGCAGCGGAGAATTCTCGAACATTCTCCTTCGTTGGAGCAAAGACGTGAGACAAATCGCGTTCGCGATAACCGCCGCGGATCCGTACACGAGGGAGGCGTTTAAGAAACAAAAAGAATTCGCGAACGTAGAGTGTAAACCGTGGAGCTTTAAGAGCGTGTGCGAGGGGTGTTTAGAGGAACTCGGAGACGAAGATTTCGCGTACGATATCGTGGCGATATCGTACGCGATTCACCTCTTGCAGCCGTCGTTGGAACATTTGTTTTACAACGCGTTGGCGAAAAGGTGTCGGTATTTGGTGATCGTTTCACCGACGAAGAACAAAGGCCTGATCGAGAAGAATAAAGAGACGAGTTTTGGTTTCAAAGAAATCGCGTACGAGACGAAACTGAAAGTGCACTTGAGAGTGTTTGAGAGTTTACGATTACACGCGGTTGGACTCCGTTGATTCGTTTTACGGAGTCGTTTAATAAGAGTTCGCTTCTCCTTTACGCGCGCGCAAATGCACATCATACCTACTCTGTTTACTCTGTTTACTCTCTCTCTCTCTTTCATTCACGCGGTACACTAATACGAGAAAACGACCACGACGACGAGCAGTGTCCAACACGTCGCGACCGCCACGACGCATCCGACGAACAACTGTTTCCCTCGCGGATGTTCTTTAATCTCCGAGTGTTCAAACACCAATCTCTCGTATATAAATTCCGCGAACGCGATCGAACACGTGAGCGTAAACACGATGAACGCGATTTGTAAGTACCGGTAAAACCATACTTTTAATGTTCTTCTTCCTTTAGTATTATTAGTATTCTTGTTGTTCTTCGATGTGTTCTTGTTCTCGTTCTTCGTCGTTAGAAAAGGAGTGGTCGTATTCCCCGCGTTGGATTCATCCTCCATCTTCGGATGATGATGTTGATTTGGAAAAAGGAACCCGTTCCGGTGTTTCAGCGCGTCTCTTCTCTCCTCAAACATTATTTAAAAAGGAGCAGTCTCGCTTACGTGCGTGTACGTCTTTTCTCTCTCTTTACTACCACATTTTGTGTGTTTTGTGCGTATCCTTTTGTTGTTGTTGTTGTTGTTCTCTTACATCAGAAACCACTTTCTGTGTAAGAAAAAATGAAGAACTGTCGAGCCTTTTCGTTTCCTCATATAAAAATAGGCGTAAAATCATCAATCATGGGCGGAAAAACAGAACTCACGACGATCAAAACGCTGATGGAAATCACCGGTCAGAACAAAGAGGACGTGCAGTCTGTTTTGCAGAAATTCGGCGGCGACGAAGCGCTCGCCGTGTCGGAGTTAATGTGCAGTGCGTGTAATCATCATCTCTCTCGTATTTTAATTTTTCACGCACCACTGGCGGGAAAATCATCGCACGCGAAGCGTTGTGTGGTAGCATTACGAGAGCAAAGACTGACCCTTTACGACTTTTCTTTCCTAAATTACAGTGCATAAGTTCGTGGACGTGAAAACGAAGAAGAGTAAAGAGGTACGCGTCGACGCTTTTTTCGCGCGAGAGTGCGCGAGCGGCGATCGATTCCGAGATTTTTTTCTCGTTGTTTTCCTTTTCACTCGGCGTCAAGCCGCCGTCATTCGTTCGCGTGTAAAAGAGGGATCCCTCTTTTTTCCGCGCGCTTCTTTCTCTCGAGTGTAACGCGCGCACAGTATTCTGTGTGCACACTATTTTATCATCATCGCGCTGATGATTGCCTTTGTTCATCGTATCATCATCACTTCTCACACGAACCACGTTATTAAAACAACATCGTATTATTAAAACAGACGACGACTGGCGGGAACGCGTCGAAAAGTAAGTCTTTCTCTTCCGGCGGCGGCCCGAGAGACGGCGAGAAATCATCGAGGCGAGATCGAGGCACGGACAGAAGAGGAGGCGGCGGCGAACCGTCGTCGTCGTCGTCTCGACGGGAGAGAGGAGGAGACAGAGGCGCTCTTTCGGGATCGGCGACGCATAATAGCAGCAACCAAGGGAAAGGCAGACACGTGCGATTCGAGGAGGCGCCGGCACCCGCGGGACAACAAGCGACAACGACGACGACGACGGCGCCGTCGGCGGTACCGACGACGAGCGCGTGGGGAGCGCCGAAACAACAAGCGCCCGCGCCGCAGCAGCAACAACAAAGAAGAGACGGCGGCGGTCGACAGCAGCAACAAGGCAGCGCGCCTGCTGCCGCCGCACCAAATGCCGCCGCTCCAGCCGCTGGGTCCTCCCGACACCCGAAGCGAACGATGGCGGACATATTGAGAGGAGATCCGAAATCGGAGCCGGCGAAACCAGCGGCCCCTTCTTCCGCCGGCGGCGGCGCGAGTCAAAAGCCGGCGGCACCCGGTAAAGGTGGCGGTAAAGCGATTCCGGGACCGAAAACGGGTAACGGTGGGAACACCGCACCAACTCCAGAAGGTTGGGGACCGGCGGCGGAAGCGCCGGCTGGAGCTGCTGGCGCGGCGCCGGCGGCTGGCCAAATTCCGCAACCGAGAGGGGGTGGTGCGGAAGGTAACGTTCCTCAGCCGAAAGGTACCGGCGGTCAACCGCAAGCGGCGAATTACCCGCAGTTTAGCGATTTTGGAGCGGCCTCGTCGTCGTTTGGTTTTGGTTTAGCGCAAGATGGATCTCAAGGAGCTCCCTCGGGCGGCGCGGCGCAAGCGCCTCCGGCGGCGGAAGGCGCCACCAGCGCTTGGGGCGCGCCGAACCAGCAGCAACAAGCCGCCGGCGGCGCCGCTCAGCCGTCGTCGCAAACGGGCGCGGGGGCGTCTTCTTCGCAACAAGGCGGACAAAAAACGGTGCCAAAACCGCAGCAACAGCAGCAAGGTGGTTCCGCCAGTGGTGGTCACAAGCCGCAGCCGAGAAATCAGCAGCAGCAACAATACCAGCAACAGATGAACTACGGCGGAAACCAACAATACAACAACTACAATCAACAAAACCAATATCAGCAAAACCAATTCGATCAAAACAAAATGCACCAGTACGGAGTCGACCCGATGAACGCCATCGGCGGTATGAACATGAACCAAGGTTCGTTTTCCAACGCTCCGGGCGGCGGAAACGTTGGCACGTCTACCGGCAACGCGCAAGTTGGCGCCATGGGCGGATTCCAACAAAACGGCGCGAGCGCCGCTCAGTACAACAACTTCAACTACGGCATGGCGCAATCCTACGGTCAAGGCGCGTACAACCAAGGCAACTCGAACATGTACGGCGAATATTACGCTCAGCAGGCGCAGCAGCAACAAGTTGGAGGTATCCCGGACACGAACCGATCGGATGCGTTAGGCGGCGACGGTTCTAACTACGGCATTTCCGATTCCACCAACAACAAGCAAACGTCTTCCTCTTCCAACACCCTCCAACAACAGCAAATGCAGCAGCAACAACAATCGAACCAAATGAACTACGGCGGTATGGCAAACATGAACAACATGGCGCCGTACAGCGCGTACGCGCAGCAGTACACCTATCCGGGAATGATGCCGCACACGTACAACCACATGCCGAACTACATGCCGTACAACACGTACAACAACGGCATGTACCCGTACCAACAGCCGCCGCAGCAACAGCAGCAGCAGCAAAGAGGGAGCGGCAAAGCGCCTCCTCCAGGGTACGCCGGTTCTGGTTCTAATTCTGGTGGCAGTAACAAACAGCAACAGCAACACAACGTCGATCCGTCGCAGCAGCAATACAACAACGCCAACGGCGCTGCTTACGATTGGACGAGGTGAGCGGTGAGCGAGCGAGCGAGCGAGGAGAAGAAAGCATTTCCGAGCGTCGTCGTTTGCCGACGACTTGATTGAGCGGACTTTCGCTCGCGAAGAAAAACAACGCCATAAAAAACAACAGCAGAAACAACAACAACAACAACAACAACTCATGATGAACCTCCCTACTACACCAAAATAATAATATAACCTACTATACTAGCCCTAATTAATTACTATATAACAACGCATGGATTGATATACTACTACTACTACTCTTCGTTGCGCTTTCATCACTTTCGTCTGTTCTTTTCTTCTTCAGAAAAAGAAAAGCGAATAATGCATTTTTTCTTTTCATCTTCTCGAAACGCGACGACTCGTTTTACTGCGGTTGTTCTTTGCATCGCTCTCTCGCTCGCGTCGCACACGTTCGTTTCTTTCTCGAGTTCTTCTTCTCGGTTCGACCGGAACGATGCTTTCATCGGGTACTCGGAAACGTCGTTCACAGAAAGAAGGATTGGAAAAGTTTCCAGATATGAAATCGGAAACTTAAAACCGTGCGAAAACACGCACGACGACGAGCGCAAATGCCTCGAGTGGATGAAATCTGGAGAGTGCGCGAAGAATAAAAACTTTATGCTCGCGAAGTGTCGAAAAGCGTGCCAGAAATGCGACGAAATCTACGTGAGAGAATCGTCCGAGAGAGACGATTACGTGAATGTGTTTCTTGACGTTGAAGCGGACCTTTGGGAGGACCATTTTCGTACGGACGGAAACGACGAAGAAGGACGACGACGTGGTCGATTATATACGAATCGAGTCGTGTTCGAACTGTTCAACGACACGCACCCAAAAACGAGCGAGAACTTTAGGAGACTGATAACGAATAGTAATTTTAAGAATAACGATATGGGAGCGTCGTCGTCGTACGAAGGCGCGAAATTTCACCGAATAATCACCGGATTTATGAATCAAGCCGGCGCGACGAAAAGCGGGAGCATATACGGTCCGAAATTCGACGACGAGAACATAAACAGTCGATACCACGAGCAACCGTATGTACTCGCCATGGCTAACGGTGGTCCGAACACGAACGGGGATCAGTTTTACGTCACGGTGAATCCGCAGCCGCATTTGGACGGCAAACACGTCGTATTTGGACGCGTCATAAGAGGCGAAAGCGCGGTGGAATTTGTCAATCAAAAGTGCGGTTCGGAAAGTGGGAGACCGAAGTGCAACGTGCGAATTGTTCGGTGCGGAGAGATGCTTTAGAAAAAAACGCACGAAAGCGGCGCGTAGAGTAGCAGTTTTAAAATAGTAGTAAAAGCTTTTGGAGTTGTATATTATTGGTATCGTAATATTCAAGCGGCGGCGGGCATATTTTTTTTCTCTCCGATGACGAGAGATGGTGTTAAAGGATGATGATGAATCGTCGTCGTCGTCAAACTCGTCACGCTCATCGTCGTCGAGATGATTTTTCTCCTTTGATCGATTGACCTGTTATTGACCAGTCAACAACGCGACTAAAAACACCCCCATGGCGACCTTGCCGTTCACGGCTTCGGCCGCCGCCGTCCAAGTCACCGGTAATCTCTCGTTCTCGTACACTTTGTTCTCGTCCGGAAAGCACTCGTCCATGGTCACTTTATTCAAAGCCGCCGGCGCTACCGAACTGGCAATCGCGAATAAAGAGATGAACAACGCGGAGAAAATCCCCGCCGGCGAAAACAACTGCTCCGCGACGCCTTGCCCCGTGCCGATTTTCGCGAACAACGCCGCCGTGATGCCAATCATCGCCGCGCGTCCGTTGATCACTTCCACAAACTTTTTCATCCCGGTAATCTTCGTGATATCCAGCGCCAAGTTCACGTCGCCGATGGATATCATCTCCGCCGCTTTCACCGACCCGGCTAAGTTCGCTTCAATAATCCCAGCTTTCGAAACTCGAGCGTCGTACTTTTGAGAAAACTTATCCGAAACGAGCGGTAAATCTTCCGCGGATAACGTCAACGCGTACACTTTCCCGTCGATGTTCCGCGTCGTCGAGCGGTCTAAATTGTCTCGCAAGTTTGGTAACGAAACGTTCATGGATTGCCATCTCTCTCCTTCCGAGGAGGAGGAAGATGCATTTGTCGCTGAAACTCTTCTTCGGACGATCCTTCTCGACGTCGACGACGATGATTTCGAGAGGGACGATTTTGACGATTTCGAGGAGAACACAACCGGCGACGACTTCGTCGCGGCTTCAAACATTTTAAATAAAAGCTGCCTAAAGGTAAAGGATTTTTGCGCGAAGTGCGAGTGCGACTGCTGCGGACGAGAGTGTATTGTTTTCACGCGTTGTGAGAGAAGAAGAAGAAACAGAAGAAGCGTTTCTCTCTGAAATTTAGGGTTGTTTGAAAAAAGGAAAGTGCAAACATTTGCACACGACGACGTAATAAAATACTACTGTTTTGTTTTAGGAGGGCATTCATAATAACACAACTTTAGTATTTATGGGATACGGGGACCGCGTGAAGTCGTCGGCGATCCGTATCTACTTGAGCACGCACGAATTCGGTGGACCGGTGACGGCGTTGGTGCACGCGAATTTCGCTTGAAACGCAGTCGCGTCGAGAAACATGTTTTTTTGCGCCGACGTCGCCGCGGATCCGGTCCACGAGGAAATGTCTTGGTTGAACGCAGAAGCGAGATGAAACATCCATGACATAGTCGTCACTTGCACCGTGTTCCAACTCCCAATGTCTTGGTTGAACGCAGAAGCCTCCATAAACATAGATTCCATAATCGTCACCGAAGACGTATCCCAACTCCCAATGTCTTGGTTAAACGCAGAAGTTGCACGAATCATTCCCTGCATAGTCGTCACTTTCGAAGTATCCCAACTTCCAATATCTTGGTTGAACGCAGAAGCTTTATAAAACATGTAAAACATGGTTGTCACTTGCGCTGTGTTCCAATTCCCAATGTCGCCGTTGAATGTACTTTTACCGCCAAAGCCTTTATGTGCACTTCCAGTCCATCCACTCATATCCGTCACTAAACTCGTGTCCCAATTCGGCATCGTTCCATACGGTTTTCCAGACGCCCACTCAGTGCACTCGCCAGTTACCGGCGCTTCCGCTAAGCATTCCGAGACAAAAACGTGCCAACTCGCGTCCGGGATGCAATTGGTACACGCGCACGAATTCGGTGGACCGGTGACGGCGTCGGTGCACTTAAATTTCGCTTGAAAAGCAGTCGCGTCGAGAAACATGTTAGTTTGCGCCGTCGTCGCCGCGGATCCGGTCCACGAGGAAATGTCTTGGTTGAACGCAGAAGCGTAATAAAACATATATTGCATATTCGTCACTTTTTCTGTGTTCCAATTCCCAATGTCTTGGTTGAACGCAGAAGCGATAAAAAACATTCCATTCATATTCGTCACTTCCGCTGTGTTCCAATTCCCAATGTCTTGGTTGAACGCAGAAGCGTATTGAAAGATAGCTCTCATAGTCGTCACTTGCCCTGTATTCCAATCCCCAATGTCTTGGTTGAACGCAGAAGCGGACTGAAACATATATTCCATAGTAGTCACTTGCGCTGTGTTCCAACCCCCAATGTCGTGGTTGAACGCAGAAGCTTTATTAAACATAGCTCTCATAGTCGTTACTTGCGCTGTGTTCCAACCCCCAATGTCTTGGTTGAACGCAGAAGCTTTATAAAACATAGAAGACATATCAGTCACTTTATCTGTGTTCCAACTTCCAATGTCTTGGTTGAACGCAGAAGCGGTATCAATCATAGATCTCATATCAGTCACTTGCGCTGTGTTCCAACTCCCAATGTCTTGGTTGAACGCAGAAGCTTTATAAAACATAGAAGACATATCACTCACTTTCCCTGTGTCCCACTTCGAAATATCAGCGTT
>JACLAB010006185.1_pt1 | contig 21611 bp, 20 predicted proteins | sample 8027921 | NCBI WGS metagenome assembly JACLAB01 (sample SAMN15725117, study PRJNA655200) | protist metagenome | isolation source: fluorescence activated cell sorting (FACS) single amplified genomes of... | place: USA: West Boothbay Harbor, Gulf of Maine | collected 2000-07-19
ACTTAACGGTCGTATTAATCCTGATACTATTTTGTTAAAAGTCATTCAGTAAGCTAACTGGATAAATAATAGTATGGAACATAGTGACATTCAACATAACGACTTATTAGTAATCAAAAACGGCTTGAATCAACTTAATCAAGTTATTGAAACCATTGCACAACGCGAAGCAGTTGCTCCTGGAGTAGAGGGCATGGCCAATGATTCTATTACAGGGGATCTAGTACACGGCGGAACTATTTCAGCATTTAAAAGTGTTGGTATTTACGACCAAGCATCTAGTACTACTTTACTAATCAAAGATGATAAAATTGTTGTAGATAATATTGATGCAGTTGAGTTACTGGGTGACATTAAAGTTGAAAAGAATTTAAACGTTGGCGGAACTATTAAAGCACAACGTATTGATGCAGTAGAAATTAATGCAGAAGTAAGACATGAAAGAACAAGTCCTTTAGAGTTTAAGTGTAGCGAAACAGATACACCATACGGCAAAGGATTGATGTGGACAGGATTTGGACACACTAGACAATTAGTAATGCAGGCTAATCCAGATAGAATTTGGAGCAGTGAATCATTTGATTTACATACAGACCAACATTATATGATTGCAAATACTAGTGTACTAAGTTCAGATACATTAGGCTCAGGTGTTATGCACTCTAGTTTAACTAGTGTGGGTACACTAAGAAATTTAAAAACCGAAGGCAATATGAACATAGATCAGTTCATCTTCTATGATGGAGATGGAATGAGATTAGGGGTTGGCATAGATGCTCCAAACGGACAACTTAGTGTTGCGAGTAACGAAGCTGAATACATAATTGATCCTGGGTTTGATAGTATCAAAGCAGGAACGTATACAACACATGATTTAGAATTAATTACAGACGATATTACAAGAATCAAACTTAAATCAACTAATAAGATTGAAGTTGGTTCTGATACTGATACAGTTACAACTTTTAAAGGTAAAGTTGGTATTGGCATTAATAATCCAGACACTTCGTTAAGTGTTGCGTCCCCAATCAAAGTTCAAGGTAAGAAAATTGAGTTCGGTGAACGTATACCAGACAATGGCATTTATAACAGAGGTGATTTAATATTCAACACACAACCTAGTCCAACAGGATATGTAGGATGGGTTTGTATTAGAGAAGGCACCCCAGGAGAGTGGAAACCCTTTGGTGCTATTGGAGCATAAAAGCGGTGGACATAAAAAGTAAAAAATTCGCTAGAGAAGTTACACTATGGGCATGGTTAGGTCGCATTGGACCTATGACTGCACTACTAGTATTAGCGATAGTATCAACTACAAAATATAACGATTACACAGATGTATTGGTTACAGGCATTGCTGTTACCTTTGGAACTATTGCGTTCTTTTGGTGGTGGTGGGTATTAAGATCTATAGGTATACTTACTAACCTATTAAATACTACATCTGAAAGATTTACTGAAGTTGTTACTGAGCTAAAAGAAATTAGGAAAGATGTAAAAGAACTTCCGATTAAAACACCTCCTAAGCGTAAGTACGAACGTAAGCCCAAAAGTCAAAGTTAAAACCAAATACTAAACCTGTAGTATTAAATTAATTCCCACTGAGTCATAACAAAATATGATCTAGCAGTTGCCGCTAGGGTAACTACTTTGATTCCTACTCTGTTACCAGCGTCAAAGTTATTATTTACTGTGCTTTGTTTTACGTCACCAGTACCGCCGTCGCCATTAGCAAAAGTAACAGTTGTTGTTGTGTCAACACCATTTTTCATAAGTGTTACGTTTGAAGATCCAGCAGTTAACGCACCGTCACTAAGAACAGACATTGCAACACATTTCATATTGCTAGTAACTGGCATATTAGTACCTAAGGCTAAATTTGCTTGCCAATCATTTCCAGGAGTAGCATATCTTGTAACAGTTGTTGCACCATCACCTATAGCTGTTGTATCACCAATGGTCATAACAAATGTCATACCTTTGATTGAGCCCGAAATATTAGGAGTTACAAAGTCAGCGGCCGCCGCCACTTGTACTGTATCCGTTGCACCACCTGTGATTGATAGTGGTATTGTATCAGCTGGAGTTCCAGCTGTATCTCTTACATGGAACTGATAACTTCCTTTAGCACTTGCATCACCTATTGCCCAAAGACGTGCAGTACCATTACCAGTACTTGCATCAAAATCAATAATAAGTTCGTCTGCATTATACGTACCTGGGTGTCCTCCACCTTGGATTTTAAATCCACCGGCACCAACTACTAGTTTTGGTTCACTAGTTAAACTTGCTTGACCAATTCCTACACTACCATCTGTTACTGTAATTCTAGTACCAGTAGCATTGTCATCAATACCTGTTGAAGTGAATGTTGTTGCTGTTCCACTAAAGGCCGGTGCTGATAGAGTTTTGTTTGTAAGTGTATCAGTAGTTGCTCTACCAACTACAGTTTCGTCACTGACCGCAGTATTAAGTTCTGCTATTGTACCTGTTACAGTATTAGTTGTTAAGCTAATTGACTTGTTTGTAAGTGTATCAGTTGTGTCAGCTTTAATATATGCTTCATCATTTGTCCACTGACTGTTACTACCGCTTTTATTTGTAAATGTATCTGTTGTAGCTTTACCAACTAGTGTATCTGTTGCGGCTGGCAATGTAATAGTTACATCGGCAGTACTTGCAGGACCTATTAGTGTTGCTTTATTAGTACCGTTGTTTGTTCCTTCTAAAAACTCAATCTTACCGCCTGTTGTAGCAGTAGGAGATAGAATAGGATCAGTTAACGTTTTGTTTGTTAGTGTTTCTGTACCTGCTATGGATACTAGAGTTGCGTCTGAAACCGCAGTATTAAGTTCTGCAAAGGTTCCTGTTACAGTATTATTAGTTAGATCAATACCTTTATTTGTAAGTGTATCAGTTGTTGCTCTACCTACTACAGTTTCATCACTAACTGCGGTATTAAATTCTGCTAGTGTACCTGTTACAGTATTAGTAGTTAAACTAATTGACTTGTTTGTAAGTGTATCGGTTGTATCTCTAGCTACTACACTTTCGTCACTAACGGCTGTATTCAATTGTGCTATAGTTGTCGTTAGTGTATTGTTTGCTAAGTTAACACTTTTATTAGTCAACGTATCTGTTGTGGCTTTGCCTACGAATGTGTCGTTGCTATCGGGCAATGCCCAACTGTTACTTGCACTAGGTTTAATAGCGGCTATGATTGGTGATGTTAAAGTTTTGTTTGTTAAAGTTTGTGAACCTACAAGTGTTGTTACAGTACTGTCTATTGCCCATGCAATAGTGTCTGTTCCAGGTGTTGTTGTAATATCAATACCTGTTCCACCTGTTAGGTTTAAAATATCTTGAATGTTGTCAGCAACAACAGGACTTGCTCCTGATACTTGAATAGTTTTAAATGCGTTCTTTGCTCCACCGTAATCAGCAGTAGCAACTCCGCCACTTGTATATGCACTAAATCCTGTGCCGTCTATTGGTGTTGTTAATTGTGCATCTGAATACAAAGCAAATGTAGTACCAGTTAGTACGTCCATAAAGTATTCGTTACCGTTAACGTTGGTCATTCCAACTACGTCAACTAGTGTTACTTCTGTACCATCTGTAAATGCGTGAGCGTTAGTTGTTGTAACTACAGGAGGATTAGCCGCTGTAATATTACTAATTGATTTACTAACACCACCTACCAATGCCGCAATAGTCATCTGGTTTGCGTTGTCTCTAGTAATAATCATGTTACCACCAGCAACTAAAGTAATATCACTTGCAACGTTATTAACATCAGTTAATCTAATTGCAGTAGTTGACAACGGAACACTTAAATTATAGTCAACATCGAACTTAAATGTGTCTGACGCTAAGTCTACACTATTCCAAGCTACACCATTTCCACGTATAAAGTTAATACTATCAGTTACATTATCCGCCTCAATAGTCTGCTCAAGAGTCGTTCCATCAGGTGAATAAAGTTTAACATATCTAAAAAAATCGTAGTAAGCAGTCATGTTCGTATTTGTTCCTTATCTATATTGTATTTATTAAATAATGCTATGCTTGTAATTGGCAACGGTGAAACTAGATATAACATTGATTTAGGTCTGTTTAGAGATACTAAAGTAGGATGTAATGCTCTGTATAGAGATTATACAGTAGAGCATTTAGTCTGTTGCGACAAACGAATGGTCAAAGAAGTACTAGAAGCAAATACATTTAAGGGTACTTTATATACTCGTAAAGACTGGTTTAAAGATTTCAAAGGAGTCAAGTGTTTACCTGAATTACCTTACCAAGGTACAGCAAGACCAGACGATCCTTGGCATTGGGGCAGTGGTCCTTTTGCTGTACTAATCGGAGCAAGATTAGCATATGAATGGAACCAACCAGTTAACCTAGTAGGGTTTGATTTGTACAATGGAAATATTTACAAGGATACTAAAAACTATGCCAAATCAGATGCAAGGCCAGTTGATCCTAGTTATTGGATACATCAAATGAACAAAGTGTTCGAACACTTTCCTAGTGTTACATTCAATTATTACTCTACAGAAAAATGGCCAGATAAGTATAGTAACATAAAGAATTTTAATTTAGAGGAACTTAAATGAACTACGAACCAAAACATCATAATGCGTTCCCTTCGCTGATCACTAGTTTTGATATTGAAGGACACGAGAGTGAGAAGACTTGTGTAGATATGATTGATGCTTTTAATGAGTATGGTGCAGATCATCCATTAGTTGCAAAAGGAAAAAGTAGTTATCAAAAAGGTGACGAACAGTTTTTAAACGATCATAAACTTGTTCCTCTTTGGAAAACTATACAAGAATGTATTGATGTATACACACAGCATCTTGGAGTTGACTATACGTTACTGTCAACTAGTTGGTTTAATTCTTTATTTAGAGAAGGAAGTGTTGATGCCCACAGACACGAACGTAGTATTATTAGTGGAGCATACTATCCATATGTAGATCAAGGTAGCTCTCCTATTGTATTTAGAAACCCTAACCAAGTAAACTTTATGAACTATTCACCAATGGGGTTAACAGACTACAATAGATATGAACTAGAATGTTTTCCTAAAACAGGATTACTAGTTTTGTTTCCAAGTTGGATGGAACATCGTGTTATACCAAACCAATCAGAAAAAAGATACACAGTTAGTTTTAACACAATTAGACACAGTGACAGAGCCGCATTTATGAACATACGAGATTATAGGATTGACCCGCATGAAAGCACAGATAGTTGATGGACCGTTTAGGAAAGCAAACTACCCTATCTTTCCTACACTAGTACAAGTTTACGATTTACAAGAGAACCCTAGTAATATTGATATAATCAATTACATTGATGATCAAGATTTAACCGAATGGCCAAAAGACATTGGTGATGGTTCTTCAACTAGTCAAAACGAAATGAGTGTACTTGATAACTTTGAAATTAAAAAAGATATTGAAAATTGTGTAAACGAATATTGTATTGATGTTGGACTAGACAAATTAGAAATTGGAAAGAGCTGGCTTAACATACAAACACAAAAAGGTTACATTGCTCCGCACAGACATGAACTTAGTATTATTAGTGGAGCATACTATCCATTTGTAGAACCAAACAGTTCGCCATTAGTTTTTGGAAGTCCAATACTAGGACCTAAGATGAGTGAGATACACAATCAAGCTACAGAATATACTGCTAATGAAATGGAATTTGATGTACGTACAGGGTTACTTGTATTGTTTCCAAGTTGGCTGTATCATTACACAATTCCAAACCCTTCACTAAAACGAGTAACCTTAAGTTTCAATACCTACCATAAAACACTTGACAAGTAGTAATTTTTAATATATAATATTACACATGTTAGAGGACTTTAATGCGTCGACCCTCTTTAAATACTCCGCCGTTAATTATATAGGAGAATATTATGGCTTATTATAGCACTAAACATTACGGACACAACATTGGACTGTCGGCAGTCTTTAGACAACCAAATGCAGATCATTCACATTGTCATTTACTACATGGCTACAGTTTAGCATTTACATTTAAGTTTGGTTGTAATGAATTAGATAATAAAAACTGGGCAGTTGACTTTGGTGGACTAAAGCCTTTAAAGAAGTGGTTAGAGGATCACTTCGATCACAAGACAGCAATTGATAAAAACGATCCACACTTAGACAAGTTTATGGAACTACAAGAACTTGACCTAGCAGAGATTGTTGTAATGGATGGTGTTGGTGCAGAGAAGTTTGCCGAACATGCATTTAATTTTGCAGACAAGCTAGTACGTGAAGCAAGTAATAATCGTTGCTATTGCGTAAGTGCAGAATGTGCAGAGCATGGTGCTAATTCAGCAATATATGAGCAGTAAGGAAATAGAATGATTTGGGAACAAATAAATGAAGATCGTAAGAATCTTAAGGTAACACATTATAAAAATGCGTTTCCAGATGCACTAGACGATATTAATTTTACAACACTAGTAGAAGTAAATCAATATAAGTCTACAGTTTCAAATGTAGATGAATTTGTAAAAGGCAGTACACATATTCCTGATGTAGGATCAGACAAACGTGTACAAAAATATTTGTTAGAGTTTCAAAAGAACTATGACAGACATGAAACTGAAGCTCACTTCAATGCTAGTATGTTCTTTTCATTAAGTGACGGACATAATAGCTTGTTCCTACATAATGATTACGAAACTGTTTTGCTTATACAAGGATATGGTGAAACTGCATATCTTGTAACAGATGCAGATACATTCAGCAAACAAATTTATCATTGTAAACCAGGCGATGCTCTATTGTTACCAAGACTTACAAATCATAAACCTTTAATTTTAGGTCCAAGAGTTACGCTAAGTCTAGGTGCAAATCCTATGAAAGCAATGACTTCTAAAAATTATGGTCCAGTTAATACATCAATGTAGAGGAAGTTAAATTGCCTAATCACGTAGTTTGTTTAAAACACGGTAAGAAGTATTCAGCAGAATATGTTAACGTTCTTTATAGAATGGTAACACGTAATCTTACTGTACCACATAATTTTGTATGCTTTACAGAAGATCCAACAGGACTTGACATGGGTATACAAGTTAAGCCTTTGCAGTTAAACAGTGACATTAATGGTTGGTGGTACAAGACAATGTTCTTTAACCCAGACTTTGGGTGTTATGGTACTGTATTATTTTTAGATCTTGACGTTATTGTATTTGGCAATATCGATAAATTGTTTACATACAAGCCAGGTGAGTTTTGTGTGATACGTGATTTTAATCGTAGTGTACAAAGCCAATGGGATCGAATGAACTCAAGTTGTTTTAGATTAGAAACAGGACAACATGCAAATGTATATCAAGAGTTTATGTCTAACCCAAAACAGAACGCAAGTAAGTATCACGGAGACCAAGATTGGTTGTATGCTAATGTAAAATCTCAATATAACTTTTGGCCAGATGAATGGATTCAAAGTTATAAATGGGAAATGCGTGGACGGCCTGAGATGAACAGATACAATGGTAAACGTAACTTTGTTGCTCCGGGTGAACCTCAAATATTACCTGACACAAGTATTGCAGTATTTCACGGAGACCCTAACCCAAAGGATTGCATTGATCCTTGGTGCAAAGAGCATTGGAAATAATTATGTGGGAATATTGGTGTAAAGCTATAGGCCATAAAGCATATGATGAAAATAGAAAAGCAGACACAGTTGCTATCCTTCGTAGCATTTGGGTTTTTTTGCACATTATTACTTGTCTTGCTATTATCACTAACGCAATAGCAAATCATGGATGGGGGTTAATTGGTATATGAATAAATTTATATTTGATGTAGACGGAACACTAACACCGAGTCGTGGACTAATTGACTTAGAATTTAAAATGTTCTTTAATACATTTTGTTTGACACATGATGTATATCTTGTTACAGGTAGTGATAAACCTAAAACTGTAGAACAAATAAGTGAAGCAACATATAATCTAGCAAAACGTGTTTACAACTGTTCAGGCTGTGATGTATATGAAGCTGGAACCAATGTTCATCGTAGCGATTGGACACTACCTGAAGATGCTCGTGATTGGTTGAATATTGAACTAGACAAAAGTAAATTTGTTCTACGCACAGGTAATCATATTGAAGAACGACCAGGTATGGTTAACTTCAGTATCGTAGGCCGTAATGCTACACTAGGTGAACGTAAATTATATGTTGAATGGGATGAACACAACCTAGAACGCAAACATATTGCGGCACAGTTTAACTTCCGTTTTCCTAAATTAAAAGCAGTGATTGGAGGTGAAACTGGTATGGATATATTTCCAAAAGGATACGACAAAAGCCAAATTATAAGAGATTTTGATCCAACCGATACCCTACACTTTTTTGGTGATGCAATGGGACCTACAGGAAATGACTATCCTTTGAAAAAAGTAATCATTGACAATGACCTAGGAATATGCTATAATGTAAACAGTTGGAAAGATACTAGAGAACTGTTGAATGAAAAAAAATACTAGCTTTATAAAATATACTAAAATAGGTGCAGTAGCAGTCCTAGGACTAGCTTCGAGTTATGTTGCTGGTACATTTACACCTAACAATTGGACTGTAACTAAGATAGTTGCAAAAGCAGAAGAAAAGATTATAGAAGAATGGAACGATTTTGGTTTCATTGAACCCTCAATAGAATATACTAACAATGCTCAATTTGTACTTGGAGTATCACGTTGTATTGATTTTATTAATTTACATACAGAAATAGATAACCGTGTGCCACGTGACATTATTGTTGCAATGGCTATACTAGAAACAGGTTATGGTAAGAGTAGATTTGCACTCGAAGGCAATAACTTATTTGGTATACGTACATGGGACAAAGATACACCACAATTGAAACCTTTGGAGTTGCCCAATGCGGCGTTTGGTGTTAAAATGTATAAAACAAAGTGTGCTTCTGTAAAAGATATGATTCACACTATTAATACGCATCGTGCGTACATAGACTATAGATTAGAACGTGACAAACAAGAAGCAACAGGACTTTTAGATATTAATGCACAAGTAGATCAATTACACAAGTGGAGTACAAATCCAAACTACACAGCATTAGTAAAAGAAAAGATTTTAATATTACAAGGCAAACAACATGACTAAACGTATAGGCTTCGCATGTAAGTACATGCACTCAGATCAAACACAAAAGAAAAAACTACTAGAAGAAATTCAACGCCCACTAAATACACGTAGTACAACAGTACAATGGCTCAACAGGCAAACACGTGAAGTAGCAGAAGAACGCCTGTGGGACATTATGGTACACAACATTCAATCGTACAGTAACTTGATTGAATATGTAGGAGGATTACCTAATGAACTTAGAATGGTTAGACTCGGTAGTGATTGCCTTCCGGTATACACTCAACAAGATTGGTCATATTTTTGGCGAAAGCCTGACGTCCGTGATTACTGTAGTAAACATCTCGCTCCCGTCGGCGACAAGGCAAGATCCCTCGATGTCCGACTATCGATGCACCCAGGCCAATTTACTGTACTTGCGAGCGACAACCCCGAAATTGTAGATAGGAGCATAGAAGAATTTGAATATCACACCGACATCATACGCTGGATGGGATACGGCAAGACCTTCCAAGACTTTAAATGCAATGTCCATATATCAGGTAGACAAGGTCCAACCGGTATCATCAATGTCCTGCCAAGACTATCTCAAGAGGCGAGAAACTGCATTACGATCGAGAACGACGAGAACTCGTGGGGGCTCGACGCATCGCTCGAACTTGAAAAACATGTCGCATTGGTTCTTGACATACACCACCACTGGGTGCGTACAGGTGAATACATACAGCCCACCGACGATAGATTTTCTCGCGTAGTAGATAGCTGGCGTGGTGTACGACCTGCAATGCATTACAGCTACAGTCGTACTGAATGGTTGCCCGAAAACTTTGCACACGACACTATGCCTAATATGGAACAACTACTAGAGTCAGGCCATAAGAAACAAAAACTTAGAGCCCATAGTGATTACTATCCTAACAAACTTGTTAATGATTGGGCATTGAGCTTCTTAGAACATGCAGACATTATGTGTGAATCTAAATGCAAGAACCTAGCCAGCATTAAACTATACGAACAGTATAAAGCGTAAATACTATACATTAACTTTTAAGGAGATTATAATGATCGATACTATTAAAGAATGGGTAAGTGAACGTTTTGAAGAACGTACATCGTGGGACGGAGCAATGCTTATTGCTATTGGCGTAATTGTGCTAATTGCAGGACCATTTGCAAAACTGGCGGCTTATGCGGCAATCGCATATGGTGCTTGGACTTTATTCAAATCTGAATAATCACTTTAGACCAATGATTGGCATCACAATTTGCTGATGTCGGTCATTGTATCTACCCTAACATTCAGTTTCTTACGTTGTAATACACCAGCTTTTTGAGCAAACCGCTTAGGATCGCATTTTTCACATACGTGAGAGTAATCATTTGTTAGGCGTTTAGGGTCTACTTGTCCTTTATCACGTGAGAATTCTTCGTGGCAGTTGTCACATTCAAAGAATACAATCGTTTTTTTACGCTTGTACGGATGATGTCCACGCTTACCTTTACGCATATAGTATTGAATTTTCTTTTCAGTTCGTAAAAACATAGTAATAGTATTTATAATCACATTCGGATTATAGATTAACAGATAAATAATAGTGATAGGAACAACAATGTCAATAGTAAATTTAACAGACTCAGCCAAAGAACAAATGCAAAACATGGTTGAACAACATCAAAAGCCAGCTGTACGGCTTTCGTTAAAAGGTGGCGGTTGTGCAGGATTTAAATACGATTGGACTATGGAAGACGAAGTGAACGCAGATGACGAAGTAGTTGAATTTAACAATGGAAAATTTATAGTAGATCCATCAAGCGTGATGTATTTACTAGGTAGTACAATTGACTACAAGAAGGAAATGTTTGGATCTTACTTTGCTGTAGAGAATCCAGCAAGTACTTCAAGTTGTGGTTGTGGTGAATCAATAGGATTTTAGGGAATAATACATGTCAAAATTAAATATTAATATTGGAACAGAGGGCAACGACAATACTGGTGATAGTATTAGAGAAGCCTTTAGAAAAGCCAATGAAAACTTTACTGAACTATATGCTGTATTTGGTATCGGCGGACAAATTAGCTTTACAAGTTTAAGCGATGTTCCAGATGTACTAACTGCTTACACAGTACCACAAGCTAACGCAGAAGGTTCAGCAATTGATTTCAAAACATTAGTTGGCGGAACTGGAATGAGTATTAACTCAACTAGTCCAAACCAAATTATTATTAGCAACGTATCAAGTGTAATTAGTACAGACGGCACTCCAAGTTTAGGTGGTCCACTTAATGCGGCCAACCAAGCAATAGCAAACGCACCTGTTTCCCTAGGTGCAGTTAACGCATTGAATTCTACACATGGTACTAACTTTACTGTTGATGATTTAGTTATTAACAAAGGTTATGCTGATGGACGTTACTTACGTTCAACAGGTTCACCAGGTGGTGACGGACAAATTAGAGTTAGAAACGAACCAGTTGATGCCGCGGCATACACTCTTACTATTACAAGTTTTGCAAACGGTAACGTTGTAACTAGTGGCGGACATGGGTTCACTACAACTGCAAATGGTATTAGTTACATTTATAATTCAACAGGTACAGATGCAACAGGTTTAACAACTGGAGCAACTTACTTCTTACGTTATGTAAGTGATACACAATTAAGTGTTCACGCAACGTTAGCAGAAGCACAGAATGATGACGACTTAACAAGAGTTAAAATTGGTATTACTTCAGGGTCAGGCACTGGCACACAAACAATGATTGACGCTGAGTATGATGCAAACTTAGCAGGATACTGGATTAGTACTGAAGCATTACCACGTAAGAGTATTACTAGACGTGAAGGTGATACAATGTCAGGTGCATTGTACTTGCATGATCATCCAGGATCACAAGCAGGAGCAGGATCACCAGGTGGTGTTACAGACATGCAGGCGGCTACAAAATACTATGTAGACAATAGTGCATATCCTTCTAAAACAAACTTATTTGTAAGTACCAAAGGTGACGATGCAATGACTAACGTTCCAGTTGGTCAAGAAGGTCGTTCATGGAACTACTCCTTTGCTTCAATTGCGGCGGCTTGTGCTAAAGCAGAAGAAGTTATTACAACAAGTCCTATTAAAATTGGGCCTTACTCACAACACATTACATATGCCGCTGGACAGAACAACTCAACTGTTGCTTCAACAGGTGTTACAAGTTCAAGTGGTTACGAAGAAGTTAAAATTCTTACAGACGCAAACAAACAATTCATAGTTGATGAAACTATTGCTTACTTGGCGGCTACGTATCCTACTTTACTTTATGATGAAACTTTATGTCGCAGAGACTTAGGTCTTATTGCTGACGGTATTGTATTAGATATTCTAGACGGAACATTTGCAAACTATCACAGTAGAAATGCTGGTCTAAGATATTACAGTAGTGCAAGTGGACAGATTGCTAGACGTACACAGTACACAGAAACAATAGCATCACTTAACTTTGCCAAAGCTCTACATGCTAAAGTTATTACTAACGTATTAGAAACTAACTTATACCAAAGTGTTACTACACAGACTACACAGCCAGCACAAGTAGTTGACTTAATTGGTCAAACAGCAGTTGCGGCTAAATGGGATATTATTAAAACAATAGTAACAGGACCAACTATAGCAAGTGCTCCACAACTAGTTGAGGGTAGTAGCTGGACTGTTACTATTACTAACGGTGGTCAAGGATTTGTTGATCAAAATATTGTTTCAAACCAAGACTTAGTTCCTGGTAAGATTATAACATTTGAAACAAGTGGCGCAGTTGGTAGAATTGTATCAACAACAAGAGGTGCGTCAGTTGATACTATTGAAATAGAATTACTTGAACCAATTACTCCAGTAGTTGGTGAAGAAATGAATTACGGTAATGCGTTTTCAATTAAAGATATTAGTGTACACGTTGAATCAGGAACATACTACGAACAGTTTCCAATTAAGATTCCAAACGGTGTATCAGTAAAAGGTGATGAGTTTAGACGTGTTAATGTTAAACCAGCGCCAGGCGTAAGTACATCAATTTGGGCTGATACTTATTTTTACAGAGAGCCAACATTTGATGGCATTGCATTAAAAACAGAATACAATCCAAATGCTGTTGAACTATTAACACAGAACAAAGAATTCCTTAAAGACGAAGTTGTAGCTTGGATTGATGCACAGATTGTTATCAACACAGGTATATGGAACGGCTTTACATACGATAATCAAAAATGTGAAAGAGATGCAGGAATTATCATTGACGGATTAATATATGATCTTAAATGGAGTGGTAACGAAAAGACTCACTACAATGCATCAAGATACTATAATGGTGTAGTAAGTTTAGTAGCTGGTCAACAAGCACAAACTACTGCGGCAATGGCACAGTTAAAAGCAATTATTCAAAGTTATATTTTTGCTAACGCAACATACACAAGTTTACAAAGCCCTGTAAGAACAACACAAACAATTGATTCTACAGCAGGTGAAGCGGCGGCAAGTACACAAGTTGGTACATTAATTGATATGGTTGGTGATGTTATTACTAACGGACTACCTAACTTACCAGCACTTGACTCACCAAGTTATGGTTACCATTACTTAACAGATTATAGTAACGCTTCAAGTACACCTAAACATAACAAAGACATGGACGTCTTCTTAATGAATGACGCAACTATTGTACGTAACATGAGTGTCCAAGGACACGGTGGCTTTATGTGTGTACTAGATCCAGAAGGTGTTGTACTTACTAAGTCACCATACATACAAACAGGTTCAAGTTTCTCACAGAGTATTAATAAACAAGCGTTTAGAGGCGGTATGTTTATTGACGGATTTGTTGGTAACTTAAGAACTGTTGTAAACAGTAAATCAGATAACTTTACATTGAACGTACAAAGTGCGGCTGGTGAAGGATTACGAATTAAACGTCCACAAGTACCAAGTCCATTTTATATTAACGGCAAACGTCATCAAGTAAATGCTATTACTAGTTACGACCAAGCGGCAGGTACTGCAACACTTATATTAGATCCAACATCAAACGATGGAACTGGATTTGATCAACCAATGCCAACTAACATTACATTACAAACAGCTGGTAACAGATCAATGTTGGCAAACGACTTTACACAAGTTAACGATCTAGGTTATGGTACTGTTGCTGTTAACACAGGACTTTCAGAACTTGTTTCACAGTTTACATATTATTGTCAAGCGGCATACTATGCAGGCAGTGGTTCAGAGATTAGATCACTTAACGGTTCTAACGCTTATGGTGAATACGGACTAGTAAGTACAGGTTCAGATCCAAACGAGATTCCAGACATTATTACAACAACTAATAGATTTACATCTCCATTTAAAATCTTTGATGATGGCGGAGTAACTTTTGATCATGCATTAGGTCAGTTGTTTATATATGCATACGACTTTGACGGTGTTCCAAGAACTAATTCAGAAATAGAAATTGATCATGGTGGATCACTAGGAACTACTAGATACGAAATTACAACTGTTGAAGCAATAACACAACCTGGGTCACCTCCGACTGGTGTTGTCAGCAACACAGTTTATAAATTAAACATGGCAACAACAGGTGCTAACCAAACTAGTACTACAGGACTTAAAGCAGTATTAACAAACGGTCAAATTGGTACTATTAGAATTGGACAAACTCTTGAACTATCAGGAGTTGATGTTGCAACAACTAGACCAAGTAGTGCATTGATATTTGATCAATCAACTGAATCAATCTACAGAGTTATTAGCTTTAACACAACAAACTCACTAGGTACAGCATTACCAAGTGGTACACAGCAAGTTAGACTTGATAGTACATACGAGTATATCAAACTAGTTGTTGATGAAACAAATTCACAGTTAACTACATTTGCTGGTACAGGTACTACAATGGGTAATACAGCAGGCGATAATGTTATTGCTGTTGTTAGTATTTTCTCACAGAAACAATTAGATCAACTTAATGCAGGTGATATGATCTTTACCTGGAATGGTAAAACACATACTGTTACAGGCTATACACAAAGAACAGGTTTTGGTACAATTGGTATTCAAGATTTAGCTGGTACAGATATTAACTCACCAGCATCAAGTCCAGGACTTGTAAGTTCAGTTTACAATGCAACCAACACAGTTACATTAAGAGTAGGTTTGCGTGACGGTGAAGGTGGTAACATTACTGTTAACATTTCAACAACTAGAGCAACAGGACATGACTTCTTAAGTATTGGTACAGGTGGATTTAACACAAGTAACTATCCAAACGTTGTATTAGGTGCACCAACGCAACCTAAGGATGTATCAAGACAAGTTGACGAAAGAGATAAAGGTAGAGTATTCTACGTAAGTACAGACGAAGACGGATTCTTTAGAGTTGGTAAGTTCTTTACAGTTGACCAAGGTACTGGTACAGTTACATTTAGTGCTTCGATTGCATTGAGTAACTTAGATGGTATTGGATTTAAACGTGGTGTTGTTGTAGCAGAATTTAGTGCTGATGACAGCATGACAGATAACGCTACTGATACAGTTCCAGTTGAATCAGCAGTACGTGGTTACGTTGCAAGAAGATTAGGTTGGGACCACGGTGGTAACCCATACGCTAACATTATTGGCCCAGGTGCATTAGCAAGAGATGGAACAACTTCTCTAACTGGTAATATTAATGCAGGTGGTAATACATTTACAAACTTATCAGATCCAGCTAACCCACAAGAAGCGGCAACTAAGAGTTACGTTGATAGCTTAATTGATGCAGGTGATACACTACCTGAAATGATTGACTTTGAAACTAATGGATTAGCAGGCAATCAAATGATTGCTACAACAGGATTGTATAGAATTTATACACAACCAGCAACAGGCGGAAACTTCCAAAACGGAGATACTATTACAGGTAACGGTTCAAGTGCAACAGGTACTATTGTAGATATTACAAACGTTACACGTGGTGGTGTTGCAGAAAACTTAATTGTATACACAGCAGTAACAGGAACAATATTAAATTCAGACATTGTTGCAACAGCAGGCGGTGTGTCAGCACAAGTTACAACTGGTCCTATTATGGAGTTTGCAAACTTAGTCGAACTAGCAAGTTCAGATATTAATGTTATTGTTGCAAGAGATGTAAGTGGTGCAACAGTTGACTTTAGACTTAGACCAGATAGTATTATTAATGCTGATGTAAATGCAAGTGCAGGTATACAACAAAGTAAACTAGCACTAGAAAGTGCAAGTACAAGAGCTAACGCAACAGGTATTACACAAAACGATTTAGGTGTTGCTAGTTTTGATAGCGATATATTTACATCAACAAACGGTTGGATTACAATCGACAATGGTGCATTAGACTATAGAAAAATTATTAACATTGCAGACGGTACTGTAATTGGTAGAGCGGCAGGTGACTCAAGTACAGGTGATGTAAGTGAAATTCCATTTGCTACTATTGTTAGTGAAGGTGGCGGTGTACAAGAAACTGTTAGTACAACAGGAGCAATAAACGCTCTTGTTAAAACAGATGCTTCAGGTGTAGCAACAGTACAAGGACTTAAAGTTGACAGTTACTTAGTAATGGATACAAGTGGTACAGAGTTACAACTTTCAACTCCAGGTGGTGCGTTGTTTATGTCATCAGCAGGTACTGTTACTCCAACAGTTGAGATGCCTGGTTCAGTTAACATTGGCGGAGCAGGTGTTACACAAGGATTCTTCCAAACTAACTCAGCACTAGCAGGCGAAAGTAGACTAGGTGTTGATTGGATACACAGTAGCTTTATTGAAGCACCAGGTGAACTTGATGCAAACTCAACAGGTATTGGTATTGGTGCTAACACAGGTTATAGTGCGGCAGGACAAATTGCTTTAATTAGTGACGGTGCTGTAATTGTTAAAACAACAGCAACAGGATTTGAACCAGGATTAGATAACACATATAACATTGGTACAAGTTCAGCTAGATACAACACAGTTTATGCAGGTGTACTAAACGGTACATCAACACAATCACGTTACGCTGACTTGGCAGAGAATTATTTGGCAGATGCAGAATATGAAACAGGTACAGTATTAGTATTTGGTGGTGATGAAGAAATTACAACAACAACTGCAAAAGGCGACAGACGAGTAGCTGGTGTTGTTTCTGAGAAACCAGGTTATTTAATGAACGGTGACTTAGACGGTAACTTTGTAACTGCTCTTGCATTACAAGGTAGAGTTCCAGTTAAGGTACTTGGCACAGTTGAGCCAGGAGACTTAGTTGTAACATCAAGCATTCCAGGATACGGAATTGTCGATAACGATCCTAAAGTAGGAACTATTATAGGTAAGGCACTAGGGGCTAAGGAAGATCCTGAACGTGGAATTGTCGAAGTAGTTGTGGGGAGAGTATAATGGCACAACAAAACATAAACATTGGATCAAGTGCTAACAAGGGTGATGGAGATCCGATTAGAGTTGCATTTACAAAAGTTAATGCAAACTTTACAGATTTATTTGCAAGAGTTGTTGTACTTGAAGGCGGTGGCATTGCTGTTGCACAAGATATACAAGGTGATATTTTTGCACAAGATAGTTCATTAGGATATAGTTCAGCTACTAATACACACTACGGATCATTTGTAGGTGCATTAGACGGTGATGTAACAGGTTCAGTATTTGCAGACAACAGTACTGTAATAATTGACGGTGTTGCAGGTACTGTTAGTGCCGTAGCATTAACAGGTAACTTACCAGCATTAGACGGAAGTAATCTTACTAACTTAACTATCCCAGCACAAACATTTGCTAGTCTAACAGGAACACCAACTACACTTGCAGGTTATGGAATCACTGATGCGGCAACTTCAGCACAAGGTACTTTAGCGACTACAGCATTACAAGCTGAAACAATTACACTAACAACACTGAAAACAGAAGTAGCGGCAAGTACAGACTTCGCTGATTACCAAACAAGAATAGCGGCACTATAATGAGTACGATAAATATTGATATAGGAAAACAAAATGGCAAATAGAATACCACTTATAGTTGACACATTAGATGACAACAAAATCAAAGAATTACCAGCAGGTGATAATTTAGATTTAGGTAACGCTGGGCTTACTAATGTTGGAAGTGTAAATGCTACAGACGTTACAATTAACGGAGTATCATTTAACAATCCATTCAGTGGTGACTACAGTGACCTAACTAACAAACCAATTATTCCTGTTGTACCAAGTGCTATTAGTGCATTTGCTAACGACTCGGGATACTTAGTATTTGGTACTGACACTGATAGTATTCCAGAAGGACTTAGTAACTTATATCATTCAACTGCAAGAGTTGATGCTCGTATACAGTCAGCTAACTTATCAAGTTTAAGCAACGTTGATGCAGTTACATCAGCAGACGACGGTAAGGTTGTTTACTATAATCACGAAACACAAACATTTAAATTTACAAACGTTGTTACTGAATCAGATAATTTGCAGTCAATACTTACAAGAGGTAACACTAGTGATAAAGATATTATCACAACAGGTAAAGTATATTTTGCAAACGTATGGGCTACAATTAATGATTTACCAAGTGCAAGTACATACCATGGTATGTTTGTACATGTTCACGATACAGGCAAAGCGTATTATGCTCATGCAGGTGAATGGAAAGTTTTACAAAACGAAGGTGAAAACTTTACATCATTTAGCATAGGTGCTGACGACTCAACATTACGAAGCATTGGTAACGGAGAATCATTTAAGATTTCCGGTGGCACAGGTATTAGTACTGCAAGTACTGCTGAAGGTGACATTACTGTTACCTTAGGTAACTTAACAGATTTAGCAAACGTATCAGCACCAAGTCCAGCCAACGGACAAGCACTAGTTTGGAGTAACAGTAATTCAAGATGGGAACCAGGAAACGTAGCTGGTGGTATTTCAGACATTGGTGACTTAGGTGACGTTGATGTTACAATAACAGCACCAGTAGACAACTATGTATTAAGTTGGGACAATGGCAACAGTTACTGGCGTCCTAGAGCGTTAAACAACTTAGATGCTTCAACTGTTACTACACAATTAGATAGTACAGCGGCAAATCATTACATTCCATTTGTAGCGGCAGGTAGTGCAAGTCAACAAGTATTAAGAACAGACGCTGGTATTACTTATAATCCAAGCACTAATGTTATTTCACTTAATACTATTGTTGTTACAACTACTACACAAACAAGCGGACTATCAGTTACAGGTAACATAACAGGTACAGCTGATGAAGTTAACTTTGCAGATGCAGTTAGATTAACAAGTGGTAAACAATTAAGATTATATGACACAGCTAACGTTAAGTATAACGCATTTAAAAGTCCACCGGCACTAACAACTAACGTAACATGGACATTACCAGATGGTGATGGAACCAATGGACAAATATTAAGAACAGATGGTATTGGTACTTTAACTTGGACAGATAACAATGCAGGTGGAAATTCATTTAGTACAATTATTGTATCAGGACAAAACAATGTTGTTGCAGATACTGCAAACGACTCATTAACTCTTGTAGCTGGTACTAACGTAACAATTACAACTAATGATTCTACAGACACAATTACTATTAACGCATCAGGCGGCGGTGGAGGAGGAACTCCAGGTGGTAGTGATACACAAGTACAATTTAATGACGGCAGTACATTTGGTGGCGATTCAGATTTAACTTATAACAAAACTACTAATACACTAACTGGTGTTAATTTAGTAGCAACTGGTAAAATTGAAGCACCTGAGATATTTTCAAGCTCGACTGGTATTCCAACTATTACTAGTGCAAGTAATATTATACTTGATGCGGCCAATGCAGTTGTATTACAAAAAACAGTATTAAGATTAGGATCGTATGATACTAACGGATTAGCAACACTAACTGGACAAGCAGGTGATGTAGTTTACAACAGTTCAGAAAAACAAATGCAATTCTGGGATGGTACAGCATGGCAATCATCTAGTGATACTTTTAGATTTAGCGTTGGTGCAGATGACTCTACACTAAGAGAAGTAAGCAACCAAGAAAGCATTAAGTTTGTTGGCGGAACTAATGTTACAACATCAAGTGATGCTGAAGGTAACATAACAATTAATGCAAGTAGTGCAAGTTATGCAAACAGTGATGTTGACACACACTTAAACCAAAGTAATCCAACAAGTGGTTACGTTCTTTCTTGGAATGGCTCAGACTATGCTTGGGTAGATAACGCTCAGTCTGTAAGTGTTGCTCTTAACGATATTTCAAACGTAACAGCACCAAGTCCAAGTACTAATGATTACTTAAAATGGAATGGAAGTGCATGGGTTAACGATACTATTTCAGGAATTAGTATTAGTTCTCCTACAGAAGGACAAATGATTTGGTACAACGGAAGTGCTTGGGCAGAAACAGCAGGACCAGTTATTCATTATACTGTAACATCAAATGGATCTAGTGCATATAGATTTGCAGGACCAGGTATAGGCGGTACTACTGATAATCCAACATTCTACTTGTACAAAGGATTTACTTACGTATTTAAAAATACTACTGGAAACTCACATCCATTTGCATTTAGAGCTTCAAGCGGAGGTTCAGCATTTAGTGAAGGTATTACAGGAGCACAAAATGGAACACAGACCTTTACTGTACCACATGATATTAGTGATACTAACATAGTTTATCAATGTACACTACACAGCGGTATGGTTGGTAACATTGTTATTGTTTAAAGGAACATAATTTATGGCTGAGAAAGAATATATTGTTTCACTACACAAAGGTGCTGATAAGAATTTAATATTATCAGACCTAAATAGAGATACAACAGCAGACGATGGTATTGATAGTAGTATTGTTCCAGATAGAACTGTTAGTATTACAGATCAAAGATCTTCTAGTAAAAGAATGTTTCATGTTACTCTTACAGATGACGAAGCTCAAGCATTATTAAATCATCCAGATGTTGGCGGTGTTAACGAACCTTTAGAATGGGACGATGATTGGCTAGACTACGAGCAAGAAGCAAACTGGACAAGAGATAATTCAAGTACTATAAGAACTAACTGGGGATTACGCAGACACATAGTAGAATCAAACCCGTGGGGTGCTGGTTCACAAAACGCTGACCTAGCTGGACCTTATCCATATCACTTGATGTAGCACACGCTTCTGAGTTTGAATATAATGCACTATCAAGATTACCTACAACAATAGTATCAGGACCAATGTTACCTGCACCTCTGTTATAGTATATCGGGTTACCCGATGAAATACCACCTGTTGCAACACTACGCAAGATATAATTATCGTAGTCTACATCGCCTTCGTAACAAAGTTTTTGTCCTTGGTTACCGGCACTTTTCATATAGTGTACACCTTCGTCTTGCATTTCTTCAACTTCAG
>JACLAB010010216.1_pt1 | contig 21600 bp, 15 predicted proteins | sample 8027921 | NCBI WGS metagenome assembly JACLAB01 (sample SAMN15725117, study PRJNA655200) | protist metagenome | isolation source: fluorescence activated cell sorting (FACS) single amplified genomes of... | place: USA: West Boothbay Harbor, Gulf of Maine | collected 2000-07-19
GGTTTCCCTAACTATGGTACGGCAAATGTCGATGGAATCCAAGATATTGATAGGCACGAACTCATTGGCAGTCTTGGTGCCTATCTTTCAGATTACTGCGCTGAGGAAATTATGGATGTCGGTACTTTCATTCGTCAGTATATGATTGCTAATGATTTGAGGGAGGGCTTTGATGACTAATTCATAAGGCGGAAGAAGGATTCATGTTACATAAAGTGCTGGAAGTATGTGGTGGTGGTGCATCTAAAATAAATCTAAATATATCTACTTTACCTGCGCTCTCCTTTTACTTTCCATCCTCCTCGTAAGTACCTACCATTTTCGCCATTTCCCCCCATTTTCCAAGTTTTTGCAAAAGAGAGAAGGAGAAGAGAGAAGAGGGAACTTAGATTTCATATTATGGTAATTCAGTTTATTGTTTCTGGCATGCTATGGTCGTTGTCTATTATCTATGGTAGTCTGAGCAAGAATGATGGCGTCGAAATTATTATCGGCAATGATCAGCCAAGACTGGCGTGAGATAGTTCTAACGGTGCTATTGGCATCGTCCATCTTGTACTACTTTTTTGTTCATCAACGTCACGGAACTCGGAGCAAAAATGACAATAAAATAATTAGTGATGATGAAAGAACAAAACGGAGAGAATATCTTGCGAACATTGCTGAAGAGAGGGCCAAGCGCATGGCTGCGGCTGCTGCTGCTGCCGCTAATACAACAACAACAACGTCATCTGAAAGAGCAGGTAGGCACGGAAAAAAGAACAAGAAGTCAGCAGCTGTAAACGCTCCAGAAAAGACCCTCAGCAAACATCATAATACAAAAAATAATAGCCAGACACCAAACAACAAAAAGAATAATACAGATTCAGCTATTGCACCTACAATTGATAGTTGTAAAGAGACTGCAGCAGATGATAAGAATAAGGTCCATAAAAATGAGGTTATGGGGCCACCAAATAATTGTGCACAGGATACTCTGACGGAACAGAGAGAAAATCTAAAAGAGAAATCTAATGAGATGAAGCAACATTCAAGTGTACAACATAATGCCCGTGAGAATAGTGAGAACAATACTGATGACAGACCTTCCACGGTTGCATTCATTGGTGAGAACAAAGATGAGGCAATTACCAAGGTTTCTACACAAGAACAGAAACAACAACAACAAGAAGAAGAAGAAACAAATAGTACCTTGACGCTGTACCTAATCAAATCGACATCTCCGCGTATACAAATAACAATTCCAAAGAATGCATCAGCATCAAAGCTACGTCAGATTGTTTCAAATGCAACTAATATCCCATCATCAGGATTGCGACTTATCTTTCGTGGAAGGATGATTGTGGAGGAGAAGAAGGGTGGCGCTAACGTGAACGATGTGGTAACAGAGTTTGGCATTGAGGATGGTTGTGCTTTACATGTGATTGGAAAATCGAGCAATAATGATTTAGTTGCTGCATCTTCTCCCAATGAGTCGCTGTCACCACCTGCACAGCAGCAGCAAGCGCAACATGAATCACTCTCATCGGCAACAACAGCACTATCAGAGCAAGGAATTATCAGAGAAATTCAACGAGATCTTCAGATGAATCCAAACTATTTTCACCATCTAGCAGCTGTTGGAAATTACGAAATACTTCAACTCGCAATCCGCAATGGTTCGTTTACTGCTGAAATCAACCGAGCAGATGAAAATGACTGGACACCTCTTCATGAAGCAATTAGAGGAGGTCATAAAGAGGTAGTTACTCTTTTACTCGACGAGGGTGGATTGGACATGCATGCAATTACAAATCAAGGTCACGGATACTCTCCAATTTCATTGTCAGTACATTATCATGGGGAAAACCATCCTTTAACTCGAATGCTTCGTGATCGAGAGGAGGAGACGAGAGTGGGCGGTGGCGATGCATGACATTTTTTTATTACAGAGAATGTGTAAGTCATTGCACACCTGCTAATGTTAGTTCCTATATCAAACATATTTGAGCAGTAAGTTGCCTATTGGCTCTCCTTCCCCGAGATGGTACCATACCTATGATGTATTAGCCTGACAATGTTACTTACGCCCGACTGTCTGATGTGACAAAAACTAAGACTAAAAGGCCTAAAGGTGACTAAAAATAGGGAGAGAATGGCAGGAAAGGATGACAATTAGTCTAAACCCAATTCCCGCTTGACAACATCATTCAATTACATCATTTCAGAGGCGGATGAGTGGTGGAGTGTGTATTAGTAGGTACGAGTTTGAGTGCAAAGTTATTGTTCTTCGAGTGAGTTGAGTGAGGTTGTTGACAGAAGACGGAGAGCTAGCACATGTCGAGCTCTTTGCCCATCAGCTCCAGTGATAATGGCGGCTTACTGACGGGAATTGGTAATACTTCGAGCGACAATAATGAGGAATCAATAATTGAGCTCGTCCACTCCAAACGTGGTACAAATATTTATCGTCATGGTAAACTTGGTTACAAGGTTCTCATGTGTGACGATGAAGCTGCCGAAGCCGCATTATCAGCCACAGCAGCCGTAGCGGCAGCAGTACCAAAGACATCACCCGCCGTTGTAATCTCCGAGGAACAAATACTACGTCTGGTACGTGAGCAGACAATATCACGATATTTACCAAACGGATGCAAGAAACGCCGTGTAGTGGATGTGAAGGGATTTAAAGGAAATCCATCGTTATACTTTGAATGGGTGGAGGGGGTTTCGCTTAAAGAGTGGATGGCAAAGACAAATAATCATGGTGATGAAGATAATGATGGCAGTAACGCTGAAATTTGTAGTAAACATCCACCACATCAAGCTGGAATCGATTTCATGAAAGAGAGATTGAAGGTGGCCATCGCCATTACCAAGACTTTGCAGGAATTTCATTATGGTGGAGTTGCTTACAACTTTTTAACGCTTGAGCATATAATTTTGCAATGGACTAGCAGCAAAGACAACGACGACGAGAAGGACAAGAACAATACTGCAAACAATCATGAAGAGGGGGAATGTGTTGCCTCTCTTATAAATTTATCCAAGGCTACAGTTTTTGCAGAAGTTACCACAGAGGAAGCAACACAGGCAATACGGAAGGATTTGAATTCTTTAGGATTGATATTAGGCGCGTTGTTCTCTAAGGAGAGTGATGTTCCGTCGGATGTGATGCGTAGATTATCTGATGATGCTTTATTAGACGTGGGTGAGGCAGAATTTCCTGCGTCAAATGTTAATAGTGGATGCGATGGGGATGAGGAGGAACGTCCTGGACAAGTGAAAAAACGGGGGAAGCAACAAAAGCTTGGAGATGGGTTGCCGATATATTTATGTTCGTTGATATCTGCATTGATCGGCTATGAAGAAATGACTGATTCTTCAGAATTGTATGATAATGCATCTAATGTCTTGAAGGATTTGGAGTTAGCTGCGAGGAAACCGCTCTTGTTGGTACCTGATGTTGAAGAGAGGGACAGGAAATCTTTGACATTACCAAGTGCATTTTATGGGAGACGGAATGAAGTTGCTCTGCTAACGCGTTCATTACAGTCAGTCGCAATCTTGGGCAAGACGAATATTGCAGTGATATCAGGCCGTGGAGGTGTAGGGTGAGTTTCTTTTTTTAGTTGGACTGCTCGTTTTTGTTCCCCCCTAACTTTTGTCTTCTCTTGTTTTTGTTTTGGATAGAAAAACGACTCTAATAAATCAGATTAGGAAACCCTTGGAAGATATCAATGGTTATTTTATACAAGCAAAGTTCAATCTCACAACACAACCGGACACAGTCATATTCTCAGCTCTTGATTCATTCATTGACAATATAGCAAGCATTGGGAGCGAGAAGAGAGAGGTTAGGAGTTGAAACAACGGATAAACGAGTCGTTGGGTTCTGACATTTCGTGAGTGCATTTTGATAAGGCCATTTTTCTTTACTTTCTGCCTTCTCTCATGCAAATTCTTACCGTCTTCGGGTTGATTGATTCACATACTCATTGTTTGCAGAGTTATAGCTAATTCAATTCCCAGTATCACAAAGCTTATCGATAACAATTCTTCAAAGATTACCGAGGCTGCTGGAGTTTCTACGATTCAACAGCAAGAACAGATGAAATGCATACTGTGCAAACTTATCGGGGCTATAGGCACGAGAAAGCACCCCATTGTGATATTTTTGGATGGTAAGATCGTGTTTTGTGTTGGTGTGTATGGTGCGTATGTGCTCCGTAATTTACATAGCTCAACTTTCTCTCCCCGCTTAGACTTACAATGGGCAGACAAAACAAGTTTAGATGTCATTAAAATGATCACTGTCTCCCCTGACATTAGCCACTGCTTCTTCTTGGCGTGTTATCGTGACAACGACTCAGCAATGGCAAAACCGGTCGAAACAATGCTCGACGAGATCCAATGTCAAGACATTCCTGTCATCAGAATCCCTTTAGGGAGGTTAGAACTTGACAAAACAAACGATTTTATCTCTGACACGCTTAGCTTGCCACCAAATCTGAAATCAGTTCAACTATTGGCAAACATTGTCCATCACAAAACCGGGGGCCTCATTTTTTACATGAAGGCTTGCTACGCTTTACCCCCAGTCGAAGGTGGCAGTTTGATCTCGGTCAAATAACACAGAGAGAGATCTCCGATGACGTGGTTCAACACCTAATGCGTCGAATGGAGAGAGTTGCGTTTAACACGCGTTATCTGTTGGGCTTAAGAATAGCATCGTGCCTTGGCTTTTCATTTAATGTCAATATCCTCCAAAAGGCCACTAACATGGAGGGTAGCAATCTCGATGGATTTATTCAGTTTGCTGTCAACAACGGATTTAGTCATGGCAAGATGAATTGGGCGCACGATAACATTCAAATGGCTGCATATAAATCTATCCCAGAATCAAAAATTGAAGCATTCCATCTTTTAATCGGAGGCAGGCTCTTGCTTGGCACTAGTCAGGACGACATGGACAATTATGTGTTTGATATTGTTGAGCAAATGAACAAGGGAATAAATCTTATTCGAACGACAGAGCAAAAGTTTGACAGCGCTAGACTGAACCTTCGTGCTGGCCGAAAGGCTATGGCTTCTCTATCTTTTCAATCTGCGAAAAATTACTTCGTCTGCGGAATCGAAATTCTTGGCGAACAATACTGGGAAATCGACTATGGTTTAACTCTGAGTCTTCATCGTGAAGCTTTAGAGGCGTTGTATTGTATCACCGACTTTAGTGTTCTAGAAGCTGTTACTGAAAACGTATTAGCCCATGCATTGTGCTTTGACGACGAAGTGACTGCCCACTACTATCAAATGCGGTATCTCACCTCTCAGGGAAAGTTAAAAGAGGTGTTATGCAAATGTAAGGATCTACTTCAGAAGCTTGGCGAGGAACCCCTACCATCTGATATTAGTATGAATGTGGTCATGCAAGAATTTGCTGAGACAAAGACGAAGATGAAAGGGTATACAGAGGAAGACTTACTAGCCCTTCCTGCAATGACCAATAGAAATAAGCTGGCTGTGATGCGTATTTTGAGATACGCTGAGCTTGCAGCATTCGTTTGTATGCCACCTCTGGCTCCTTTGCTTACATTTAGATCAGTAAAGCTGACTCTTGAGTTTGGCGCGGCATCTTCTCTCTCGACTTCATGTATCGCTTCGTACGGCACTTGGCTTGTTAATCAACAAATTACCGACGTTGAAGAAGGTTTTAACATGGGGCGTGTTGCTGGGAAACTAAGTAATCGGTATGGTGAGGAGTTCAAGCCTCGCTTGTTTTGCATCATTTATGGCATGATTAATGTCTGGCGACAACCGTTTCAGGCAAGCCTGGATATGCTGCTAGAGGGATATCAAATTGGCATGAGATTTGGGGATTCTGACAATGCACATACTTGTCTAATGGGCAAATTGTGATTAGCTGTAGCTGTCCTCTTCCACAGATGGTAGCAAATTTTAGGATATACTGCAAGAAGATGATGCTGTTCAAAAATCATGCTGTCTTGGCCCCGGCAATTGTGTAAGTATCTCGCTATGTATAATGTTTTCAGAAATTAATTGCAATTGACCAACATCTCATCATCGACTAATTCAACGTTCTTGTGTCCTTTCTTGATGTAGGGGGCATCTCCAATTGGCTCTAACAGTGTGGGTCTTCCGAAGATGCCTACCAAACGTATCTCAAATGTCCAGAGACGAAAATCATTCAACGTCTCAAAAAAAACGTATCTCAAATAATGTCCAGAGACGGAAATTGTTCAACTACTTCCCCCGAAGGCAACATGAAAGTTCAACATGTTTTCCTACCCATTCGCAAGTTGTTGTATTTGCTCTATTCTGATGGATCCGATAGCGAAATAAGAGAATGGTTTAGTGTGGCGCAAAGGATCGATAAACAGAATACTATCTTTCCCAGGAAAATTGCCATTTTTTTCTTTTTCGGTTTGATAGGGTTTTCTTTTGCAAGGAAATACACAGAGGAAAGAGAGGAATGGGAAGAGGTTGGAAACAATGCACTTGAACAGTTTCAGAAATGGGTGGAAAATTCCGACTGGAACTTCAGAAACAAGCTCAACTTGTTGATGGCAGAAAGATGTTTCTTGCAGGACAATCAGCAGAATGCTTTTGAGCAATATGATAGCGCTATCAGAGCTGCCCGTGACCATAAATTCGTACACGAAGAAGGCTTGGCTAACGCTGCTGCTGCCAAGTGTTGCCTCCATTATGGCAAAAAGAAAAAGGCGATGATATATTATGCTCAAGCAAAAGACTGTTTCGGACGTTGGGGTGCAAATGCTCTTGTCAGTCGTATCGAGGAGATATGCAGGAAATTGTAATTTAGCAATGTTACCATGATTTGTTAACAGATTTTTTAGGGAAAGCATTATGTTCTTGTTAATTGTAATCCTTGACACCAACATTACACTACCCGCAACGTTTTGTTGCCCCAACCATAATGCTCACGATTTCTCTCAAATATTCGCATTACTTCATCACAGAATCGATCGTGCATATCTTGGGCTTGTTGATCGAACAATGGTGTGTCGTCATCAGCCAGCGGTGGGTATATTGTTTTCCCCATAACGTACATTAGCCTTTGGCGGAAGGGTATTGGCAAGTTCCACTTACCAAAGAACAGAACGAGACTAATTTTGAGTACTCGGCTAAGATTTTCAATAAACGTTGGAAGTTGAACTCTACGCAACATTTTAGTTGCACCGAAGCAGTAAATTGGTATCACTGGCCGCTGGTGCTTCAGTGCAAGTTTGAAGATACCATTACGTACACGGAATGCTTCATCATTGCGATGTAAACCTGGCTTGGGATAAGTTTCAAACATTTCAGCTATCCCTCCAGGCGCAATCCCAATTGTCGTATCTGATTGAGATAACGCAGATGAGACTGCATCTCTTGAAGCATCGATCCCACCCATCCATGAAATGAACATTCGTACTAATGGAAATAATTTGGTAGCAGTAGCAACTACGGGGCGGAATACACCCCAAGTATCTTCATATCCCCGTTCTGGAAGACAACTAAAAGCCAATGCAAAAGGAAATATCCCATGAGGGACAAATGCTAGTATAGGTGATGTGTTGTTATCACCTTCTTGAAAAGATGAAGAAGAAGAAGGATGAGACATTATTTGTTGTTGTTGTTGTTGTTGTTGTTCACCACCTCGATCATGCAATACTGTATACCCAATGTACTTCAACCAGGCATCCCAAAGTCTCCAATTACGTACACCAAGCAATTTGCCAACCTTTGGTGATCTGTGTGGTCCCCAGATAGAGAGCACTATAACTGTTATTAATGCAGTACAATATCGTTTCGCAAGACGTTGATAGTTTTCATAATCAGAGCTGTTAGTCTGTTGCTGTTGTTGATGATGTGATTGTTGCTTTTCACTCCTCTCTTGAGAGCTTTCACCGCTACTGGTTGTATATGATGTGTCTGCTTGTGCTGCTCCTGCTTGTGCTGCCAACGCAAGATAATGTCTCCACTTACGATACAAATAAATTATACCACCATAGAACCAAATAGGTGACCCTACTACGATTAACGACGATGCATAAACGAGAAGTTTGTCTATTGTTGAGCATGCCGAGAATGGTGGAGATTCAACGATGATGTCAACTCCGTCGGGGAGCAATGGTGGATTTGACCTTCTTCTGCGGCCGTAATATTTGGATGTTGACATTTTTATATAATGTTCTGTCACCAGATGTCCTCCAGCTATGGATCTGATTGCCTGAAAGCTGTAGAGAGGTAGAGCAGGGTAGAGCTGCTTTTGGTGCTCATAGTAACATAAGATTAGACTTAGACACCCGCTTGCGAGGAGGCGAAAATCTACGGTGGAATTGGTAATCTAAATTACGCCAACTCCTCAGAAAATGAGGTCGAGACACCATCACACCACCTCCGTAGGTACCATGGAGCAACTTCTTACTGTCATCATCCAAACCTCTCCACTCCCTTCCCATCCGTCCACTGCACTACTCGAGGCACTCTTTAGAAGCTTTGATCGAGTAGATGGACTTAAGGAGGCCAATATTGTCATATTGGCTGATGGCTGTGATGAATGTGAAGAAGAAGAAAGAAGAACAAATAATAGATGTGATGACCAAATAGCTACGAAGAAAGCAAACTTTAAACACGGTACAGCTCCTCTTGATACAAGAATGAAGTACAAACAACATTTACATCTATTGAGAGAAAAGGTCAACAGTAAACAAGAACCATTTGTCCCATCCAAGAATGGATCTATTCAATTGATAGAATTACATCATCGTCATGGTTCGGCACGAGCAATAGCAGCTGCATTCAATATCCTATCCATATCTACACCATATGTCATGATTGGACAACATGATAACTTCTTTGTTCGTGATGTGTCATATTTACGACAACTTTTACAGTACATGGAAAAACCGGGTACCAACTCTTGGTTGCAGTGTGTACACTTTCCAAGTACTGCTACATTAAACTATGTGCAGAAGGTTAAGAGACGATATGGTTTAGATATAAGTCGATTATGTGTAGATTGTGATGATATTCAAGGTACTTTTGTTCCTCTAGTCTTTTGGTATGGACGGACGAATCTTGCTTCCACTAGCTACATAAACAAATTCTCAACAGGTTTCCAAACCTGAAAATGAGTGATCATCTAGAGGAGCTTCTTGGGACTCAACAATTAAATGAATTAAACAAGATAAAAGGAAGGAATGATGTTGACTTTGACGATGAATTTAGAAGAGTACACGTACGGTATGGCAACTATGTCTTTTTTGACAGCAGTGATTCACAGACACAGACGGAGGTATTGTATCACATGTCAGGTCGCAAAGTCCGTGCGGCCAACACTGCATCATCAGAGACTGATTTACAACAATCGGATCAAGCTAACAATAATGATGCAGTAGGGTTTAATCCACAAGTCAATTCATTCACTACTGCAAGGAGGAGTGTTGCTAAAGTACCTGGGCTTGAGTTTATCACTTCAGAAAAAGGTGACAGAACTATACAGAAAAAGTTCAAACAGAATTGTTTTCACTGTGGCAAGAAGGGCCATTCATTCAAGTTTTGTCCTTCCCTGAAGGAAGAGAATAGTATGCCGAGCATAGATGTACTTCAAATATAGCATAGTCTTAGGTCGTTTATAATTGCCATCACGCTGACTACTGCTCATTCTGCTCATTGACATTAGTCTCGTTGGTTTTAGCTGCCTTTTCTTCTTCTTCTTCTCGTTTCTTATTCTGCAGTTTTAGCTCGTGTTTCCATCTTCGTTCTTCTTCCCACATCACCAACCAATTTTGTTGATAGAGCCATCTCACACCAATCACATTCACAACTGCACCCAGGATTACTACCGTTGCTCCTCCCCAAAGCGCTAGGAATGGTGGATATAGCAATTGCGCACAGTACACAAACGATGATGTCAGAGAAAGGCCAATACCAAAGAGCATAGATCTTCGTAATGACGGGAGGTATTTGAATATTGATAGTTTATCATCATCCTTGTAGGTTGAGTACCCCGGAGGTGGAGGGTAATTAGATTCATCTGAGGAGTCAGTTGATGATGTTGTGAATATATTGCTTTTCAAATGTATCCTATCCAATTGACGACGTCGTTTTCTTGTTTGGCGCAACAATTTGGTGTGAGAGGTTGGTGTAAAGAGAGAGGAATATGCCGAGTCGTATTCCAACGGACATGGCTTGGTGCTGTGTCTAGCTTTCGAGCGAGGGTGACGATGTTTCCTCGCAAACCCAAACAAAGATTGGTGTGCATCATCCACATGAGAGTCGGAAGACGACACGGTGCTAGCATTTTCTTCTTGTGCCAATGAACTGGAAGGATCAGTCGTCACCATAGGATAGTGTACCGTTTGTGGAAGAGAGATCATGAGTACACTCAAATCTTTCCCTCGAGAGTTTGCTCTCATTTTATGGCCTTTGCCCAGTGTGTCTTCCATCAGAACAATATCACCTGGTTGGAATATTCTCGACTCCTCCTCGTTGCCGCTAACTATGATCTCAATAGGAGTAAGCGCCACGAGTAGTTTAGCACGGCCATCATGATTGCCGTTGATATATCGAGGGTACGAGGAACCCTCAAAATCTGTATCATTCTCAGTATCAATAGTGACACCGCCCCCCAAGTTTACCCAGTGAGCTATATCAGCACCCGCGGGGAGATGACGAACAACCATATCTTCTAAAGAAAATGCATCCGTAGTCGACTCAATATTCTGTCCACACTTCAGAAAGGTGTATGGTATTGTCATCATCGTTGCAATGTCTTCCTCCGGGACATCCAGAAAGTAAGATAATCCGTCATGGGGTGATGTGACAATACGTGCTGCTAGACTAAAGCCATGTGGAGGATTGTTAGAGTTCAAGTCTATACCCCCACCCTTTGCTTCAAATAGATCTTTTTTTGAAGATAGTTTTGATTGTCCAGCCCTGTAAGCCTCAATTTTTGCAGTAGCAGATCCAGCGAGAGATGATTGATGAGTCGTAACTGAATCATCATCATTATCATCATCATTGTTACCAATAATATGTCCTGGTGTAGCATTAATTTTTGAAGACGCAGAATTTGCATTCCAAGATGACGTACCCTTGTTACAACCCATTTTACCCCAGTGACACTGCCCAGCAACATTATTAGAGTTTGCATTCTGATGAGAAGCGTTGTCCTCGCTGTAACTATTTTGGATATGAGAGTTTTCTTTCGCATTATCATCCTCCTCATCCGAAGATGTGCTCTGATAGCCCAAGACCATTGCAGCCTTCTGTTCTTCATCGGTAAGATCTGACCAAAATAATTCACATTGTGCTGACTCCTCACCACTATCCCACATTTGACTATCGCAACCTAGTGTTAATGCTGCCTCTTTCATAGTGTCGGGTAGCTCATCCCAATCTAATAAGTCGATGTCAATGTGTTTTTTGTTCTTGTGTCGATGAGAAGGGTAGGTGTTATCGACGTTGTCATCATGCTCGTCTCCTTGTTGTTGATTATGTTGATAGTGGCGTAATCTTGCACCGACCAATGTAGCTTCTGCTATTGATGGGGGTATGCTACGGCTTATTTCCTCCTCCCCTACTTCATTGATAGTGACGGTTGCTGTTGCGGTTTCGATATTATTATTATGAGTTGTGTCATCATTATTATCTGAAGATTCCTGGCCAACTGCAGATACTACATCCTCTGCTGCATTAGCTACCAATTGTTCAGCCTTGCAGCAAATTTTGAACATTAATATAGTTGCTACGAGGCAACGCCTTCTTCTGAAAGTTGTCATGTTTGTTGTAGTCAAGTTGCAGCTTTAGATCGCCTTTGATAGCGAACTTCAACAGATAAGGTATGTACAGATGACCCAAATATTAATAAGCAGATATCAGCGCTCTCTCTTGTTTTCAGAGTCCGCTTCTCTCTTATCAAATTGCAAATGATTGCCGTTCTTATATTATCCGCAACTGGTTATCGCCGTCGCCTTTTGCAGCTTGAACTCTTCTTATTTCTCCCTGTCTACTTATGATGGTACCATACAACTGTCAAAAGCACTTCATCCTCACTTTTCCTTCTCCTTCCTCTCCTCTTGGGCAACAGCTTTTTGCTAATGATTTATTCCATTGTTACATCTAGATTAAATAGTTTTCTTCTCTGTATCTTTGGTCACATTCTTATCAACACCAACAGATACCAGAAGGCAGGTTATGATGAAAACAAAAGCTACCCAATGAAAAAACGATGACAAAAGCCATACTTCAGGGGTTGGGTCGCCAGTCATAGCAGCATCCTCATCATCCATCATAAAATTGAAAAGAAAAGTTCGATATAGTGGCACAGTGACCTGCACAGCGTTCTGGAGAACATCCAATGCACCCAATACGGATCCAACAGAATTAAGTTTGTGAGCCTCAAGAGTTGTTAGAGATCGAAGAGAAACACCAATCATTCCAACAGACAACGCTACCAGCGGGCAAACAAGTAATGCAAATGTCTTGAACGACGCATTCACTTCACAAAACGTCGCTATTGCCATCACAACTGAACCAATACAAGCAGCCCTTCTTTCTCCGCCTGCTGCCGACAGTAAATGTTTAAGGATGAAAGATTGTACGATAAAGCTTAGACACTGCTGATATGATTTGATATATCCTCTAAAATGAGGCTCGATACCATACTTTTCTTCGTAAAAGCTTGTCATGTTTGCATAACTTGTAGTCCTTGTTACCCAACCAAAGAGTAACGAGGATATGACAACCGATGCAAGCTTGAAAGATGTGAGGCAAGTTTTGAGATTTGCTACAAATGATGAGTATTTCTTTGTTCCACTTCCGGGGCCTATGTGATTGCTGGCACCTTTTGTGACTTCTGACCCCATGGAAGAAGTATCTTTTGGAAGTAAAACTGCAGCCAATACAGAGTTGATGAGAAATAAACTGCTTGCTACAGCGCATGGGGCGACTGGGCCAACGTGCTTGTATAGCAAAGCTCCAAGTGAAGGCCCAACGATCCATGAAACAGTTGTTGACGCGCTCAGACGGCCCAGAAATGTTCCTCTATTTTCCTCGGTTGTATACAGTGACATTAAGCCGGTAGAGACTGTCATCGTTTGCTTGACAAGGCCTACTAACACCCTACTGAATATTAATGATCTCAATCCACCAGCTATAATGAGGGCATAGCTAACTGCGCTTCCCAAGAAAGATAGAAAGAGAATGTTGCGTCTACTCAGTAACCCGACATCCGACAGTGCACCGATCATAAGGCCGCCAGCAATTTGAGACGATGAAAACAGAGATGAAAGCATCTCTCTTTGCTTCGCAGAATGTAATCCAGCATTTCGATAGTATTGTTGTAGTAGCGGCACTACAAGGGATACGGAGAGCATATCGATCATTACAAGTATACATAATGCCGTACGAGGATGGATGATGGAAACTCTGAAGCCTAATAACTTTCTACAGCTGTCGCCACAAGATGTGGAATTCTTCTCTGAAACATTTCCTCTTATCATGTCGTCATAGTGAGGGCTTCTTGGAAAGGCTGAAGTGTTATTTTATAGAGTGATCTCAATTTTTGTACTATAGCGTTGTGTTGCTGGTTGCAGTTTTGCGTGGAAGTGAGAGGTATGGTAGATAGAAACCAAGGGCCTTTAGTGATTTTCACTACAGACTTGTAGGAATTCAATACAAAAATTGCGCCGTAGAGCGTATTTAGCCAAAGGTCATAGGTTAAAGTCAAAACCACTGCTTTCTTAGGCAAATCCAAAAACCAGCAGCCAGCAGCCGCCGATAAACAGCTAAGATTGCAATAAAAAGCTACTCTCTGCTATTAGTTGATGTTACGGCGGCCTCTGAAGGTAGAGCAAGACCGCCGTATTAGGTCTGATGCAGAAATGCCGCGTTTCAGCCAGAGGATAAAAAAAAATAGTATTCCTCGTGCTCCTGGAGTATCAAGACGGAGATCGCTTGCTTGTTTTCAAAAAGGACGTAGATTCATCATCATCAGTCTGGTAATAATTTCAGTATTCGTTGTTTCAATAATATCATTTGTACTGACAAACAGCAGCAGCCAACATGCCGCTTCATCACTGAGATTATCGTCAAACAACCCATCTCATCACAAGCAGCATTTCAACAGTCTATGTGACATAAAAATTTGCTCGCATCAACTACTCAACGCTCCAAAAACTGATGGATTAATACCAAAAGATGGATCGATCCAAGCAATGGATGCCTTATGGCAAGCAGGAATACATTGCTTTGATATTGATAGTGTAACATTGAAAGATGGTACTCTACTAACTGCACATCCAAAAAGATTCGCTGCTGCATTTGAAACCAATATTATTCATGATGCAATAGCACCTGAAGAGTTTACTTTGAAAGAAGCACGCAATGCAGGGGTAGATGAAATTGGATTTCCTTTGCTAAAGGACGCATTGATACATTTCGGAAGTCTTGTCAAGAGAGCACAACACAATCAAAGTGAACTATCATTGTCTGAAGGTAGGCCTCTGCTCAATTTGGATCTAAAGGGACCAAATTTGACGATGAATCATATCATCAAACTGGAGCAAATAGCAAAAGAGAACGACATATTGCAATATGTTGTCATATGTGCTACTGCGTTGGGAAGTAATGATATCGGACCTGGGATTGATTTACTTCAACTACTTGGCGTGAAACGGAACAACAGCTTAAAGATCGGACTTGTTCTCCGAGATCGTGTTGACGAGGATAATGATCTGGAACGAGTTTTTCGTTTGATCCATCAATATTCAGCAGTTGAGCTCATTGTTCCATCCAACAATTTCAATGTCCAGTATTTTCATTCTCTGAAAAGTGCTCAGAAACCAATCTCATCGTGGACTGTTGATGATGAAGGAGGCCTAATGCACGCAGTTGAAAGTGGCCTGGATGCAATCATAAGCAATCATCCGATTCAGTTGAACTCCAAACTAGGATCAATGAAAGGGTCGTGTTAACGTTCTGTGAAGATCCTGTTACCGGACTGCATACGTATCTGCAGAGATAAAAGTAATACCATACATCTGGTTGCAATTAAATAGCATTATAAGTTTACACTACAGGATTTCGTATTAGTTGCAATCATTATATTACGTCAATCTGTTGGACTGTTTTTCTTGACGCAACCTGCATGTCCTCCTTAAAATGGGACTCGTCATCATCACACTCTTCAGTGAGATCACTCTCCAATGCAAGCGCGGATACAGAAGCACGTTCTTTCGCCCAGCGGGAATACTTTTCTGCAATGTTGGCAAGTCTCACCATGCTGTTATCAGCAATTTGACTGCCAGCGTTGCTGGTAAGACCTCTTCTCCACCGCATCTCCTTCGACAAACGTTGCCAGGCCTGTTCCTCCAGTACAGCACTCATCAACAATCTTCGTCGGCCATAATAACTCCTTTTGAAGAGGAATTTCTCGAGTCCGAGGATATCATCGAGATCGCCACAGAACGTGCCGTCGGAAAGGCGCTTCTTGACTTCCTCGGCGTAGAGAGTTGAGTAGAGCTTGAAGTGATCCACATCATCGCCTGAATACCATAGCTGATCTTCGATGCCCTTGGTTCGATTCAAGACAACTATTACCTGGCAGTTTGGAGCGAAGCGGACGCGGTTGCTGCTCTTCATCATCTTCATGGTCTCATTTGTTTGCTCATACAAAGTCATACAACTCTAAGAGGCCCTTCGCCCTCGATTTGTAATTTTATATATGTTCCTCGTTGACTTGACGTTGATGTTTCCTCAAAGCAAGCGGAAATAAAGTTTATGGCTGGCGATTTAGCCTGTCTTCAAGCGTGATCCCAAAGATAAATACTTACCTAGTCACATGTCCCACAGCTGGCTGTAAGGAATCTTACCTGTGTTTGTTAGGGAATGTCAGCTGGTTGTTAAGTACCTGTTGTGAGTCGTGAGTTACGGTGATAGGTAGTACTTTTGAGAAAGAACCATCAATCTCTTGTAATGAGTGCCGAGTCATTTTAGAGGTTATCACAAGTCAAGTTCCTACCTACCTACATAAGGTAGCTGCTTTGTTCTAAATCCTTATCGTTAAAGCTTTTTAAAGTTAATCATGTCAAATAGTAATAGCTCAAACGATTTTGCTCTTAACTTCATCAATCTTGTTGAGAACATAGCCTTCCTTTTCCTCAAGCGTATGTTTATCGATCCAATCCCAATAAGGCACAGATATAATTGGTATGGAATCAACATGTGCAACTTGACGTTGTTTCAGGATAGTGTTCCCTTTTAGCCTTCTTCCAATAAAATGATAAGGTCCGTCTACCTCTACTCCAACAACTTTTCCATTGCAAATCAAAGTAGCATCCAACACATAACCACTCTTTGTCTGTACTTCTTCGTCGGGAGCCAACCCCACTGAATGAAGAACAGAAGTGACTTCCTTCTGCAAGTTAGAGATGATAAGACTTTGATTGATGAACTCATTGTAGCATCTCCTACCAAAATCCTGTGGCAGCACAATATCTGACTCCAACTCTTTCCGCCATAAGTTCCACTGATGGAGCTGACGCAGCCCTTGGTAATCAAATTCATGCTGTTTGTCGACACATGCGCTGACGAACTCTTCATTGAATAGCATGTTGTCATCCACGTTTGCCACTGCATATGCCCAAGCAATGTTTGCCAACGATTGATGTCCTGATTCTTGAAGTACCGAAGACGTTGCTGTTGTAAGTGACTGAAATAGATGTTGATCTGGATAGCCGGCAGCGGAGAATGCCCACAAAAGGTTTGATATACCTTGAGAAGTAAAGTCGTCTTTAGCTGTAATAGCTGACTCTGCAATACCACGAAAAAGCGAAGGCTGGTCTTCCTCCGCCGTAGCGTAAGCCCAAGCCATGTTTGCAAGGGGCTGAGCACCAAATTCTTGCCACCTATTAGCAGAGACTTCAGCAAGCTTTTGGAGGAGTAACCTATCACGACGCCCTACGGCTGCAAAAGACCAAGCCAGACTAGCAATCTCTTTACTATCAAATGGAGCACAGTGTCCGACGCACTCCTTTGATATGAAATTGAAAAGCGGAGGATCACGAAACTCTTCACTTGCATATGACCAAGCGATTCCGACTAGCATTTTCGGACAGATTCTTGATGGTCTGCGTACAATTTCCTCTGCAATGGCTTTCATTAACTTCTGATTGCGTTGGCTTTCACCTGCTTTGACATAGGAGACCACCATATTGAAGAGATCGAGTGAGCCAAATGATTGAACATCTGATATTGATCGAGTTGCTATTTTGTCGAATAATGACGGAAATTGGTGACCAATCCGAGAAAAAGATAGCACTAACATTGCCATCTCTTTGGGCTTGAACTCGTTGATTTTTCTCATCGAGTTGTCGGCAATGGCTCGAAACAATGGTAGCGAAGTATATCCCAATGTTGAGAATGCCCATGCCAAATTGCTAAGTCCTTGCGAATTGGCTGACCTGATATTTGATACAGCCACCCTCTCAAGAACATGGAATAACAGATCTGAGGACCGTTCAATTGTGGCAAATGCCCACGCCATTTGGACACATTCAAGGTGTCCGAATTCAGCAGCTCGCTCCAATGCCGAATTTTCAACAATATCCCAAAACTTATCGTCAGATTTATGACTAACAGTAGCGAAGGAGTGTGCCATCATTGTCATGCCTTGAGACGTGAACGTCTCCAACCCTCGTCTGACAACTTCTGAGGCAATCATATCAAAAATAAGTTCCTTGTCCTCTGGAGGATCCTTAGAGAGAGCCCAAGCTAAATTTGACAATTGCTTTGCAGAGAATTCTTTCAAACGATGCAGTGCCTCTTTAGAGATCGCACTGAATAATGCTGGATGCGATTGTTCTGTCGTTGCGTACGCCCATACAATGTTCGCCATGTTTTGTGGTGTTAGACTTTTCACTTGAGGAATTGTTACCTCGGCTACTTCATCAAACAATGTGCGTCCGTTATCGAACTTTGGCACGATCTTTGCATACGCGTAGGGCCGAACAAGATTGGCCAGATGTCTACCATCAAAACCAGGCAATAATGGAAGTGCAGCGCGAGCAACAGATTCAAATAGTTGTAAATCATTGTGTCTAGCATTGGCAAATGCACTAACCAACTGGCACAGTACCACCGCATCAAGATCTTCATTGTTATCCTGTCTCATCTGTCGAGAGATGAATTCTTCTGCCAAATCATGATATAGCTCAGGCATACTATGCTTACACATCATACACGCCCATGCAAGATTACACATATGTTTGTAAGAAAATTTATCTCTTCTTGATTGAAACGTTCTATGTGCCGCACTAAAAAAGGGTGAAACATTGAATTGAGTCTTAGACTCATTGTTATCGTAATCACGTGCAATTAGTTGCATCGCTGTAGCAAATGACCATGCAATGGTAGCAATTTGTCTAGCACCAAATGAATTTTCCATTTCAAGATACCTATGTTGAATTTTGTCCCATATCTCAACATTGTATTTGATTAATAGATTTTGTAATAGACGATTGGAATCCCTACCGTTACTTTCGTTGCTAGATAGTGTAGCTTTTACCATTGATGCAAGTGCATGTGAAGTACTGGCTAATACGGATGGATTGCTTGCAGATATTTTACTGGACGTATGACAAAGAAGCTCTTCAAGTTTTTGATGAAGTTGAGATGAGTGAAAGTCATCTCTGTAAGATTGTCGTTTACTGTTCAGCAACAAAGAAATGTGTTTCCAAACAGCTGCAGTAGTCCTAGGTGAAAGTTTATCAAGATTTTCATGAGCCACATCCACGATGTCAGTTATTGTATTGCATTTGATGATTTTCTGATATATCCGTTTGTTTTCTGCATTATATTCGGATTTATCGTATGATTTGTAATTGTTGTATCTTGGTGTTGCCGTTGACCGTGATGGATGTGTAGGTCTCTGTGTATCGTTCAAGTTCCGTGTATTAGGGAAACTGCGCCTACCATCATTGGCATGTCGACGCCTATGTGAACTGCTTCTATCAAATGTATCCTGAAGTCTACGGAGGTTATCGTCTTTATGGGAGAAAGAGCCATTGCTTTCTTCTACAACTTTACTGCTAATGGCTGGACGGGGAGTTCTTGTAGGATGATTGTATCGTACTCCTCCTCCTCCACCACCCAATCGGACTGATGAGCGTCTGCCAGCCAATCCATCACCGTGCAGTCGTCTTGTTCTATTCTTGTCTAGCTGCTCGATGACGGTATCGCCTCCTCGACTTCCACCGGCAGCACTGCAGAGAAATCTTCCGATTGGAGTGCTGTGCCATGTGGTGGCGGCGATGAGACGCTGCTTACTGTTGAGCGGCATCAGCAACATCTTGTATTGTTCTTTGTTTCCCCGCCAACTTCCGATTTCTACGAGAGGAATTAGTATAACATACGGCGGTGAGCTGGCCAAAGCTACGATAAATGAAAGCAGCTCCTGAATGAAGAAGCAAAAGGCTTTAAGACTACTATTATCATGAAGGACACCACCTCAACAGAAGATGAAGACGAGGAACAGAAGCTGCTAGAGTCGTTGGGCGAAACATCATTAACTTGGAACAAGCTGCGAAATGTATTATCTCCATCGCCGTCATCGTCGTCGTCAGGTAACAAGATACTACTTGGGATAGGTGGGACACTCTTTCTCCTTCCTCATCTTGCCATCATCCTCAGCTTACCACCCGTTTTGCAGCGAAGAGGAGCACCATATCTCCCAACCTTTGGCAATAAAATGGATATCATGTTTGATTTGATAAGAAGACATGTTTCATCATCATCAATGTCAACACCTTCATTATTGAAATTCGTCGATTTAGGTTCAGGTGATGGCCGAGTTGTATTCCGTGCGGCAAGAGAAGGCATATTTCATAAATCAGTGGGATATGAAATCAATCCTGCATTACACATGTGGGTCAAGTTTCGACAGATGATAACGCCAAAGTATTGGTCTTCAACACAGTTTTATTTGGGTGACTTATGGAAGGTTAAATTACATCATTATGATGTGGTTGCAGTGTATGGATTGTACCCTATTATGGATAGACTGGGCAAGAAATTACAACAAGAACTAAAGCCAGGTTCAATAGTTGTATCAAATGTATTTGAGATCCCAAATTGGAAGGCGGTAAGTAGTACTGCAAGTGCAAGCAGTCAGGGAAAAGGAGTTTACTTGTATCAAGTGCCTGAATGTTACAAATCTATTACAAACAAGACAAAAGACATATAACAATGTGTTCAGTTATGTTGTATGTGTAGGGGAAAATTTCTTGCATCACTTCTGTTCATGAACAGTGTGTGAGAGAAAACATGACCACTCATTGTCATCGCAAGCACGAATGCTAAGCTGATTTCCAAGAGTTTTTGTGGAACCTTCACGGAAAGCGGCGGCGAATACTTGTACCTTCGTCATTGGTGAGATCAGTAGTCTCAGCCAATCTCATCGCATTGCTTTTCTGCTGATATACTGACAACTTTTGCTTATTTGCATCATATACCATGCCAAATACAAGTTCTTTCTCAATGCACCTGATCTCTTCTTCGTCAATGAGAAATTCATGAGCCCATGAGACCGAATCATTCTTTCGGCGCAGGATTCCAATTGACCCGTTGACCCGAGTGACGGCTGGTCTCGCACGGCTGGTCTCGTCACATAAGCAATAGTAACGAACAATAACTCGATGAATACCATATTCCAGTATCTTTTGAGTGGAGAAGATCGCGACACTGGCTCTTGTTTGATCTGTCGTTGTTCTTGTCAAAAGAACATTACCCCCTCTCATCGTGATACCAGCATCATTAGAGCAGGATATGATTACAGTAGTGAAATCCCAACCATCCTCATCCTGTTCATAGATCTCAGTATAGATACGATCAAAAACAAGTTGACCTGGGTTCTTCATGTATCTAATTGTCGCACCTGTGTCACCAGCCTTGATTTGAAAGTCAAAGTAGTATATACTTCTAACAAGAGCCTCAATCCGATGCAAAACAGAAACCCAAGTCTTCTTTCCATCTTCAAGAGAATAAGCAGTGTCACTCGTCCCCTCTGCATACACTCCATAGAGTTCTCCCAAACACTCGCAAAAATCAAACTGAAGAGGTCCAGGTGGTAATTGATCACGAATGCTCATAACAATATCCTTTGATACACTCTCAACCTTCTTCCAAAGAGAGACCTGAGTCTGGCCAAATGATATGAGATCATCTGAGCCTAAACACTCAATAATAGGATCCAACAACTCATTCGGGAGCGGAAACAATGGTTTGTGTAATCTTTTCAATTCAACAATCTCACTTGACACAAGATGGTTATGACAATTGACGTAACTACATGTAAAGTGATGCTTCAGAATGGAACGCAACTCAAGGCAATTGATGCAAATTCGAGTAGCACGGGGGACATCAGCAGTTGCGTGTGGATGTGAAGAATAACTACGCCGTTGGAACAATTCAATTTCGGAGAAGAACTCCATCCCTCTACATTCAAGACAGCTAGAATCATTCCATGCATAATCTGTCGTCTCAAGTAGCTTGATAGAGCAATCTTCATCACATGCAATTATCCCACAAATTCCG